>Ga0180218_1001294_pt1 | contig 15592 bp, 11 predicted proteins | sample eDN3rd37CKraftBY_FD_151334 | JGI IMG/M metagenome (GOLD analysis project Ga0180218, IMG submission 151334) | Enriched backyard soil microbial communities from Emeryville, California, USA - eDNA 3rd pass 37_C Kraft BY (version 2) (version 2) | ecosystem: Environmental > Terrestrial > Soil >...
CCTCGGCGAGCTTCTCCAGCGCGGTGTTGGCGCCGGTGACGTAGGCCGCGTGGTGCTTGTCGTGGTGCAGCTCCATGATCTTGCCGCTGATGTGCGGCTCGAGGGCGCTGTAGTCGTAGGGCAGGTCGGGCAGGGTGTAGACGGACATCTCGTCCCCTTCGTCGTCGCGGATGTCGTTGCTGGTCACGCTACGACCTGAACCCTTGTTGAGGTCAACGTGTTCCGGCCAACGTGTCCCAGGTCACCACGGTCACGACGTCCACGCAGCGCCGCCCGGGAACCGGAACTCCGCCACGGACTCCGGGCGCATCTGCGTGGAGTAGCCGGGCGCGGTCGGCACGACGTACGACACGCCCTCCCCGGCGTCCTTCACGACGCACGGGTCGGTGAAGTGCTCGTGCAGGTGGTCGACGAACTCGGTGACGCGCCCGTCCAGCGACCCGGACACGGCGACGTAGTCGAGCACGGACACGTGCTGCACCATCTCGCACAGGCCGACGCCGCCGGCGTGCGGGCAGACCGGGACGCCGAACTTCGCGGCCAGCAGCAGCACGGCGACGATCTCGTTGAGGCTGGCGAGGCGGCCGGTGTCGAGCTGGCAGTAGTCGGTGGCCCGCGCCTGGAAGAGCTGCTTGAACATCACGCGGTTGTGGCAGTGCTCGCCGGTCGCCACGCGCACGGGCGCGACGCCCTCGCGCACGGCGGCGTGGCCGAGGACGTCGTCGGGGGAGGTGGGCTCCTCGATCCACAGCGGGTCGAACCGCTGGAGCGCGTTGACCCACTCGATGGCCTCGGGCACGTCCCACACCTGGTTGGCGTCGATCATCAGCGTGCGGTCCGGGCCGAGCTCCTCGCGCGCGATGCCGAGGCGGCGGACGTCGTCCTCGAGGCGGGCGCCCACCTTGAGCTTCACGTGCCGGTACCCGGCGTCCACGGCCTCGCGGGTGAGGCGGCGCAGCTTCGCGTCGTCGTACCCGAGCCAGCCGGCCGACGTCGTGTACGCGGGGTAGCCGCGGCGCTCCAGGTGCGCGATGCGCTCGGCCTTGCCGGGCTCGGCGGCGCGCAGGATCTCCAGCGCCTCGTCGCGGGTGAGGGCGTCCGAGAGGTAGCGCAGGTCGGCGACGTCGACGAGCTCCTCGGGCGTGAGGTCCGCGAGCAGGCGCCACACGGGCTTGCCGGCGCGGCGCCCGGCCAGGTCCCACGCCGCGTTGAGGACGGCGGCGAGCGACAGGTGCACCACGCCCTTCTCGGGCCCGAGCCAGCGCAGCTGGCTGTCGGCGGTGAGGTCGCGGTAGACGGCGCCCATGTCGCCGACGACGTCGTCGACGTCGCGCCCCACCAGCCGCTCGGCCTGGTGCCGGGCCGCCAGGGCGACGACGTCCGTGCCCCGCCCGATGGTGAACGTCAGGCCGTGGCCGGCCAGCGGCTCGCCCGCGGTGTCGGTGCCGTCGGTGCGCAGGACGACGTAGACGGCCGAGTAGTCGGCGTCGGCGTTCATCGCGTCCGACCCGTCGGCCGTGCGGGAGGTGGGGAAGCGGACGTCGGTGATCTCGACGTCGGTGATGGTGGGCATGCGCACCTCTTCGTGGCAGGGAGCTTCGTGGCAGAAAGATCGGATGACTGATGCCAACCTACCGGTGAAGTCCTGGGCGCAGCAACGACACCTCGGGCATCTCGATGTCGAGAGATCCGAGGATTGGGGAGGGGTGTGCTCGGGCCGTCAGGCGCGCGTCGAGCCCCGCTCGACCAGGTGGACGGGGATGGTCACGTGCTCGTGCGGCGCGCCCTCGTCGGCCATCTGCTGCTCGAGCAGCCGCACGGCGGTGTGCGCCACGGCGTCGTAGCCGGGGTCGACCGAGGTGATCCCCGGCGGCACGAAGCGCGAGACGCCGAGGTTGTCGAACCCCACGAGCTGGACGTCGTCGGGGATGCGGACGCCGCGCTCCGCGAGCGCGGCGACGGCGCCGAACGCCAGGGTGTCGTTGACGGCGAACACGCCGTCGAACGCCACGCCCTCCTCCAGCAGCCGGACGACGGCGTGGTACGCCGCCTCGGAGGTGAAGTCGGGCACCGGCACGACGAGGCTCTCGTCCGGGACGAGGCCCGCCGCCCGGTGGGCCTCCGCCCAGCCGGAGCGCCGGTCGGACTCCATGCCGGCCGACGGGTCGACGGTGGCGCCGAGGGCGACGACCCGGCGTGCGCCGCGCTCGATCAGGTGCGCCGTCGCCAGCCGCGCGCCCTCGACGTTGGCGAGGCGGACGTGGTCGAACCGCGCGGGCACCTCCCGCTCGCCCAGGAGCACGATCGGCGTGGACGTCGGGACCCGGTCGAGCTCGTCGCTGTGCAGGCCGGCCACCGAGAGGAGGACGCCGTCGTACATGCGCAGGCGCGGCAGGCTGAGCGACTCCATCTCGCTCCGGGCGTCCGCGCTGGTGCGCTCGACGACGAGGTGCCGGCCGCCGGCCTCGACCAGCGGGGCGATCCGGTCCGCGACCTCGCCGAAGTAGTCGTGGAACGTGGGCACGACGAGGGCGACGGTGTCCGTGCGGCCGGCGCGCAGGTGCCGGGCCGTGAGGTTGACCTCGTACCCGAGCGACTCGACCGCCGCGAGCACCCGGTCGCGGGTGGGTTCGCCCACCCGCTTGCGCCCGGTGAGCACGTTGGAGACGGTCATCATCGAGACGCCCGCCTCCCGTGCGACGTCGCCCATCGTGACCATGCGCCACCTCCTCGTGGTGATCCTGCCAGGCCGCGCGCGACGCCGTCGCACCGGCCTTGACGCTCCGGTACGGCCGTGCGAAGGTCGGCGCGGATTAACGATAAACCGGATCGCTCGATCGACCCGGGAAGGCTTGACGCACGCACGACGAAGGAGACGTATGACGCGACGAGCGCTCGTGGTCCGCGGCGGATGGGACGGCCATCAGCCCGAGGCGGCCACGGACCTGTTCCTCCCCTTCCTGCGCGAGCAGGGGTTCGAGGTGCGGGTCGAGACGGACAACGAGGTGTACGCCGACGCCGAGACGATGGCGGCGACGGACCTGGTGCTGCAGTGCGTGACGATGTCGGAGATCAGCTGGCCCGCGCTGCAGGGGCTGCGCGGGGCCGTCGAGGCGGGTACCGGCCTGGCGGGGTGGCACGGCGGCATCGCCGACTCCTACCGGAACAGCTCGGACTACCTGCAGCTGGTGGGCGGGCAGTTCGCCACCCACCCGGGCAAGGAGCCGCACCTGCGGCACGGCGACCAGACCGACAACTACCTGCGGCACACGGTCGAGGTCACCGACCTGGGCCGCGAGCACCCGATCACCGCGGGCCTGGACGACGTCGAGCTGGAGACCGAGCAGTACTGGGTGCTGCACGACGACCTCATCGACGTCCTCGCCACCACCACCCACCCCGCGCCGGCGTGGCACCCGTGGCACCGACCGGTGACGTCGCCCGCCGTCTGGACGCGGCAGTGGGGCGCGGGGCGCGTGTTCGTCGCGACGCCGGGGCACTCCGTGGACGTGCTCGAGAACCCGACCGTCCGCACCATCGTCGAGAGGGGGCTGCTGTGGGCGAGTCGCTGACGGAGCAGGGAGAGATGACGACGAACGCGCCGCGAGGCGATGGCATGGTGGGAATCGGAATAGTGGGGCTGGGCGTCATCTCGCGCCAGTACCTGGACACGCTGGCCGGGCACCCGCGGGCGCGGGTGGCGGCGGTGACGGACCTGGACCGGTCGCGGGCGGAGGCGGTCGTGGCCCAGCTGCCGGGGGCGCGGGTGGCCGCGGACCTGGACGCGCTGGTCGCGGACCCCGACGTGCAGGTGGTGCTGGACCTCACGACGCCGGGCGTGCACGCGCACGTCGCGACGGCGTGCGCGGCCGCCGGCGTCGACCGCTACGGGGAGAAGCCGCTCGCGGTGGACCTGGCGGCGTCGCGCGAGGTGATGGCCGCGGCGACCGCGGCGGGCACCCGGGTCGGCTGCGCCCCGGACACCGTGCTCGGCACGGGGGTGCAGACGGCGCGGGCCGCCGTCGCGGACGGCCGGATCGGGACGCCGACGGCCGCCGTCGCCACCTGGGTCGCGCCGGGCCACGAGCTGTGGCACCCGAACCCGGACTTCTACTACGCGCGCGGCGGCGGGCCGCTGCTCGACATGGGCCCGTACTACCTCACGAGCCTGGTGCAGATCCTGGGGCCGGTGGCGTGGGTGCAGGGCGCGGCGTCGCGGTCGCGGGACGAGCGCACCATCGGCTCCGGCCCGCGGGCGGGGGAGCGGGTGCCGGTCGAGGTGGCGACGCACGTCACGGGCGTGCTCGGCCACGCGAGCGGCGCGCTGTCCACCGTGACGGTGAGCTTCGACGCCGTCGGCTCGTACGCGCGGCCGATCGAGGTGCACGGCACCGCGGGGTCGCTCGTCGTGCCGGACCCCAACCGGTTCGACGGCGACGTGGAGCTGCGCACCCTCGACGGCGGGGAGTGGGAGGTGCTGCCGCCGAGCGCCGGCTTCGTGGGCGCGGGCCGCGGCATCGGCCTGCTGGAGATGGTCGGGGCGGCCGGGCTGGGTGCGGCGCCGGCGTCCCCGCGCGCCGGCGGCGACATCGGCCTGCACGTCATGGAGGTCATGACCGGCCTGCTCGACTCGGCGGACTCCGGCCGCCGGGTGGAGATCGCGACGGCGCCGGCCGTGCCGCCGCTGGTGCCGCTGACGGCCGAGGCGACCTGGCACGGCGGTCGGGCGGAGGGCGCGGCATGACCGGGCTCGAGCACCGCCGCACCCGCACCGCCGTGACGCTGACGGACCACGACGGCAGCCCGCTGGCGCACGAGCACGTCACGGTGCGCCAGGTGCGTCACGCCTTCGAGTTCGGCTGCGCGGCGTTCGAGGTGGCGGACGCGGACGCCGCCTACCAGGACCTCTGGCTGGGGCTGTTCGACACGGCGACCCTGCCCGTGTACTGGGGGCGCTACGAGCCGGAGCGCGGCCGGACGGCGCTCGCCGACCTCACCGCCGCGGCGCGGTGGTTCGCCGACCGGGGGGTGCGCCTCAAGGGGCACCCCCTGGTGTGGCACACGGTCAAGGCGCCGTGGCTCGACCCGCTGCCGCCGCAGGAGGCGGAGCGGCTGCTCCGCGAGCGCGTGCGGCGGGAGGTGCGGGACCTCGCCGGCCTGATCGACACCTGGGACGCCATCAACGAGGTGGTGATCATGCCCCGGTTCACGAACGAGCCCGACGGCGTCCCCAACGCGATCACCCGCCTGGCCGCCCGGCTCGGCCGGGTCGAGATGGTGCGGCTGGCGGTGGACGAGGCGCGCAGCCAGGGCACGTCGCCGCGCCTGCTGATCAACGACTTCGACCTGGGGCCGGAGTACGAGCGGCTGATCGAGGAGCTGCTCGAGGCGGGGGTGCGCATCGACGCGATCGGGCTGCAGTCGCACATGCACCAGGGGTTCCGCGGCGTCGAGCAGCTGCTCGAGGTGAGCGACCGGTTCGCGCGCTTCGGGCTGCCGCTGCACTGGACCGAGACGACGCTCGTGTCGGGGGACCTCATGCCTCCCGAGATCGACGACCTCAACGACTTCCAGGTCTCCGCGTGGCCGTCCACCCCCGAGGGTGAGGAGCGGCAGGCGGACGACGTGGTGGCGCACTACACGGCGCTCGTCTCGCACCCGGCCGTCGAGTCGATCACCTACTGGGGCATGGGCGACGCCGGGGCGTGGCTCGGCGCCCCGGCGGGGCTCGTGCGGGCGGACGGTTCGCCGAAGCCGGCCTACGACGCGCTGCGCGACCTGGTGCGCGGCACCTGGTGGACGCCCGCGACGTCGTCGCGCACGGACGCGCAGGGGCGGGTCGTGGTGGAGGGCTTCGCGGGCACGTACGAGGCGTCGTGCCGAGGGAGGTCGGTCGAGGTCGGCCTCGCCGTGGGCGAGGGGGCGGTCGAGGCGCGCCTGCCGCGCTGATCCGAGTGTCGGACGGGGGGTTGACCGGCCCCCGGCGGCGCTCTAGTTTAACGCTAAAATCGCACGGCGGCCGGGCAGGACTGACGGTGCGCCACCCCGGGCGACGTGGCCCGGGGTTCTCGAAGGGGAGACACATGATTCGTGATCTGACGCCGCGGGGGCACCGCAGGGCGTGGCAGCGGGGAGCGGCCGTCGTCGCCGCCACGTCGCTGCTCGCCCTCGCCGCCTGCAGCAGCGACGGCGGCGAGGAGGACGGGGCCGGCTCGGAGAACACCGAGGGGTCGATGACCGGCTTCGCGGCCGACCAGCAGTTCAAGGCCACCGAGCCGATGGACTTCTCCATCCTGTGGACCGACTGGCCGGAGCTGCCGATCAAGGACTCGTGGAAGCTCTTCGACGAGATCGAGAAGCGGACGAACGTCACGCTCGAGCCGACCAACATCCCGTTCAGCGACGCCACGGAGAAGCGCAGCCTGCTGATCAGCGCCGGCGACGCCCCCGACATCATCCCGCTCGTGTACACCGGCGAGGATGCGCCGTTCGTCTCCTCGGGGGCCGTGCTCCCGATGAGCGACTACGTCGACCTCATGCCCAACTTCCAGAAGTACGTCGAGGAGTGGGACCTCGGCGAGATGATCGACAACCTGCGCCAGGACGACGGCAAGTACTACATGGTGCCGGGCCTGCAGGAGGTCTCGGTCCCGGTGTTCTCGATGATCATCCGCAAGGACGTCTTCGACGAGGTCGGGGCGCCCGTCCCGGAGACCTGGGACGAGCTGCGCAGCGCGCTGGAGAAGATCAAGGCCGAGCACCCCGACTCCTACCCGCTGGCGGACGGCTTCGAGGGCCAGTCGATGCTCAACTACGCCGCGCACGCCTTCAGCACCGTGGCCGGCTGGGGCTTCGGCAACGGTACGTTCTGGGACGAGGACGCCGGCGAGTTCACCTACGCCGCGACGTCCGACGGGTACAAGGAGATGGTCGAGTACTTCCACGGCCTCGTGGAGGACGGGCTGCTCGACCCCGAGTCGCTCACCGCGAAGAGCGACGGCAGCACCGCCGACCTCTCCGAGAAGGTCGCGAACGGTGCCGTCTTCGCCGCCTCCGGGGCCGCCGGCACCGTCGAGGAGTTCCGCACCGCGCTCAAGGCGGCCGACCCCGACGCCGAGTTCGAGCTGGTCCAGATCGCGCCGCCCGGCGGCCCCGCGGGCCAGGTCGTGGAGCCCCGCAACTTCTGGCACGGGTTCATGATCAGCGCCGAGGCCAAGGACGACCCGCACTTCGTGGCGATGGTGCAGTTCCTCGACTGGCTGTACTACAGCCCGGACGCCCGCGAGATGCTGCGGTGGGGCATCGAGGGCGAGACGTACACCAAGGACGCCGACGGCACGATCACGATCGACCCCGACTACTCGCTCGACGCGTACAACATCAACCCGGACGGCAAGACCGACCTGCAGAAGGACCTCGGCTTCTCCACGTTCCTCGCGGAGTCCACCGAGTCGCGCGCGCTCAAGGAGTCGTACAACTCCGACCAGTTCGTCGAGTACATGGACACCGTGCTCTCGACGCGCACGCCGCGCGACCCGTTCCCGCCGGCCCCGCTGGACGACGCCGAGCTCGAGCAGGCGTCCCTGCTGTCCACGCCGCTCAAGGACACCGTGGACACGAACACGCTGAAGTTCATCCTCGGTGACCGCCCGCTGGACGAGTGGGACGCGTACGTGGGCGAGCTCGAGGGGCAGAACCTCCAGGGGTACCTCGACCTCATCAACGGCGCGCAGCAGCGCTTCGCCGAGAAGAACTGACCCATGAGCACGACCTCGGACCGGCAGCTGTCGGCCGCGGCGCCGGCTCTCGACCGGCCCACGCCCCGCCCCCCGCGGGCGGACGTGGGCCGGCCGAGGCCGGCGCGCCGGTCATGGCGGCTGAGCCTGCGTCGCGACTGGCAGCTGTACGCCCTCGCCGTCCTGCCCGTGCTGTTCCTCGTCGTCTTCCGCTACGTGCCGATGCTGGGGAACGTCATCGCGTTCCGGCAGTTCCGGCCCGGCGGCAGCATCTTCGGCGAGCAGTGGGTGGGGCTGCGGTACGTGGACATGTTCATCCACGACCCCACGTTCTGGAAGGTCTTCACCAACACGGTGATCCTCGGCGCGCTCACGCTCGTCGTCTGCTTCCCGCTGCCGATCGTGCTGGCGCTGCTCCTCAACGAGGTGCGCAAGAAGGCCTTCAAACGCACCATCCAGTCGATCTCCTACCTGCCGCACTTCCTCTCGCTGGTGATCGTGGCGGGCATGGTCATGCAGCTGCTGTCGCTGCAGGGCACCGTCAACCAGATCATCGAGGGGCTCGGCGGCGAGGGGATCCCGTTCCTGCAGCGGGCCGAGTGGTTCCGCACGATCTACGTGGGCTCGGAGGTCTGGCAGACCGTCGGGTGGGGCACGATCCTGTACCTCGCCGCCCTCACGACCGTGGACACGTCCCTCTACGAGGCGGCGCGGATCGACGGCGCGAACCGGTGGCGGCAGACCTGGCACGTGACGATCCCGGGCATCCGCCCCACGATGATCACGCTGCTGATCCTCAACATCGGCACGTTCCTCAACGTCGGGTTCGAGAAGGTCCTGCTGCTCTACAACCCGCTCACGTACTCCACGGCCGACGTCATCTCCACGTACCTGTACCGGGTGGGGCTGGTGTCCAACAACCTCAGCTACGCGGCCGCCATCGGCCTCTTCCAGGCCTGCATCGGCCTGGTGATGGTGCTGAGCGCCAACTTCATCTCGCGACGAGTGGTGGGAGCAAGCCTGTGGTGACGCAGACCGGGACGATGCTGTCGGGCGGGGTGACCGGTGGCGGGAAGCCCGTCGGGGCGCGTGACACGCGCGGCTACCGGGCGTTCACGGCGTTCAACACGGTCGGGCTGATCGTGGTGTCGCTGTTCATGCTCTACCCGTTCGTGACCGTCCTGGCGCAGTCGTTCAGCGACCCCGGGGCGATCAAGGCCGGCATGGTCAGCTTCTGGCCCGTGGGGTTCAACGTCGACACGTACCGCGCGATGGCCCAGGACACGATGTTCTGGACCAGCTACCGGAACACGATCGTCTACACGCTCGTCGGCACGACGATCGCGATGGTGCTCACCACCACGTTCGCCTTCGTCATCTCCAAGCGGCACCTGCGGGGCCGGGGCGTGCTCATCGGGATCGCCGTGTTCACGATGTTCTTCAACGGCGGTCTCGTGCCGAACTACGTGCTGATCTCGTCGCTGGGCCTGAAGAACACGATGTGGGCGGTGGTGCTGCCGGGCGCGGTCTCGGTGTTCAACCTGCTCGTGATGAAGTCGTTCTTCGAGAACCTGCCGCAGGAGCTGGAGGAAGCCGCCCAGATCGACGGCCTCGGCTGGTTCGGGATCCTCGGCCGGATCGTGCTGCCCCTGTCGAAGGCGGTGCTCGCCACGATGGTGCTGTTCTACGCCGTCGCCTACTGGAACGACTGGTTCGCGGCGTTCCTGTACCTCGACAAGAACGAGCTGTTCCCGGTGACCCTGTTCATGCGCAACCTCATCGCCGGCGCGTCGACGACGGCGTCCGAGGGGGCGGCGGCCGTCGGGTCCACGACGCAGGCCGTCTCGGCGAACATCCAGTCGGTCACGATGATCCTCATCCTCGTGCCGATCGTGTGCGTGTACCCCTTCGTGCAGCGCTACTTCGTGTCCGGCGTGATGCTGGGCTCGGTCAAGGGCTGAGGAAGAGCGGGAGCAGCGACCTTCGAGCAAGGGATCCGTCCCGCCATCGACCCGGATGGCGGGAAGGATCCCTTGCTCGAAGGCGACTGCGGTCAGCTCGCGGGGGAGAGGCTCATCTCGCCCGCGGGGCCCTGCCGGTAGGCGGTGAAGTACCCGTCGGTGGCCAGCGGGTTGTCGGCCGCGTCGTCCAGGTAGCTCCACACCGGCTCGCCGTCCACGCGCAGCACCACGCGGGTGCCGCCCTCCACGTCGACCGCGCCGAACGTCACCTCGTGGGTCGAGTTCGGCTCGATCACGGTGTTGGGGAACGTGTCGACCATGAAGACGGCCGGGCTCCACTTCTGCATCTCGATGACGTCCTCCTTGATGACCACGAGGTAGCCCGAGCTGCTGTTGGTCCACACGGGGTCGCCGGCGGTCTTCGACCGGACGGAGAACCCGAACCAGCCGCCGTTGAAGGCGCCGACGGACGTGTCGAAACGCAGCAGCTCGTCGCCGAACTTCCGGGGCGTGAAGCTCCACGCCCCGCGCGGCGCCAGGTGGGCCGCGCCGTCGGCCACCGTGATCCCCTCGCCCGGCGCCCAGGCGGCGGGGTCGAGGATCTCGGCGCCCAGCGACGTCACGGGGTGGTCGGCCGCCCGCACCGTCACGGCGGACGACGCCGCGAGGCCGGGCACCACGGTGGACGTCGCGGTGATCGTGGCCGTGCCGGCGGCGACGCCGCGGACGACGCCCTTCGCGTCGACGGTCGCGACGGACTCGTCGCTCGAGGTCCACTCCAGCCCGGTGCGCGTGGCGTCCGCGGGGGTGAAGGACGGCGCGAGCGGGTGGGTCTCGCCCGGCTCGATGGTCGCCTCGGACGGCGCCAGGGTCAGGCCGTCGGGGTCGACGCCCACGAGCGAGAACCGCACGTCGTCGAAGTCGAGCGTCGCGAAGCCCTGCACGTAGAAGCCGACCTTGCCGGCCCCGTCGGGCGCCGGGTTGGCGCCCGCCACGACCTCCTCGCCGTCGAGCAGCACGCGCACGCCCGCGGCCGTCACCACGACGCGCACGTCGTACTGGGTGGCGGCCTCCAGGCCCTCGCCCGCGGGGAGCTTGACCTCCTTCACGGTTCCCCAGGCGGAGTCGAAGATCGTCCACGTCGAGCCGGCCGCCGCGTGGCGGTAGCGCACGTACCCGCCGGGCGTGGCGCCCGTGCGGTCGTAGACGAGCATCTGCCCGCCCTCGGGCACCTCTGCCGGCGTCGTCACCGTGAAGTCGAGCGCGTACTCCGTGAAGGACCGGTCGAGCTGGGAGTTGGCGCCGTTCTTGATGCGGTAGACGTGGTCGCCGGTGCCGTCGTCGACGATCGCGCGGTTCGGGTCGGTGGCCCAGCCGTTGCCGCCCGTCTCGAAGTCCGTGAAGTGGAGCACGCCGTCGCCGGCGGCCACGGTCACGGTCATCTCGTCGCGGATGGCCGCGTCGGCCTTCGCCTCCGCGGTCACCGTCACCTCGCCGGGCGCGACGGCGGTGAGGATCCCCGCGGCGCTGACGGTCGCGACCTCCGGGTCGCTCGAGGTGTAGGTGACGGCCTGCTGGGTGGCGTTCCACGGCACCGCCTGCGCGGTCACCGAGACCTCGTCACCGAGGCTCACCGCCAGGTGGTCCGCCGGCAGCACCAGCGACTCGAGGGCCACGCTGTCCGGCGTCTGCGACTGCCCGACGTGCCCGTCCGTGCCGATCTCGTCGAACGGGATGGCCTCGAAGCCGGGGATCTGGTCGAAGACGGCGGCGTCCTCGCGCAGCGCGTAGTCGCCGTTCGCCGCGTCGACGAAGCCCGGGTCGTCGTCCGTCACCCAGTTGGCGTCGTCTCCGGTCCCGTAGTTGAGCAGGTTCTTCGTGTCGAGCGCGCCCTCGGCGTTGACGTCGGGGTTGCGCTTGCGCTCCGGGTTCCAGACGACGTTCCTCGCGAACGTGCTCTTGTTCGGGAAGTAGTGGTCGTCCTCGAAGAAGTGGCCCAGCTCCGGGTACTTCTCCAGGTAGGGCGTGCCGACGAAGTCCTTGTTGTCGGCGAACACCTTCTTCCACTTCGGCATGTAGACGCGGTCGACCGTGTTGCCCTCGCCGTCGCCCATCCACTGCGTGTAGTTGTCGTACGGCACGGTGGTGTCGACGAAGACGTTGTTCGTGGCGTCGATGTAGTCGGCGGAACCCGACTTGATCGCGTCGTTGCCCATGTCCACGAAGACGTTCTGGCTGATCTCCAGGTCCCACGTGAAGTTGTCGGCGTAGATGCCCTCGACGCCGTGCTTGGTGAGGCCGACGTCGTGGAAGTAGTTCTGCCGGAACACGTGACCGCGCTGCTGCGGCGTCTCGCCGGAGTTCATGTAGATCGCGCCGAGGTCCTGGAACGTCTTGCAGACGTCGTAGACCTCGTTCTGCTCGAACAGGTGGTCGTTGCCGTGCACGATGACGCCCGGGTGCGGCGCGTCGTTGATCTCGTTGCCGCGCGCGACGTTCCCGACGCCGTCGAACATGACGCCCGGGTTGTACGCCTTGTGGTAGTAGGCGAAGTCGTGGATGTGCGAGTCCTCGACGCGGTTGCGGCCGGGCTCGAGGGTCGTCTTGTCCCCGCCCTGGAGCACCACGCCGACGCCGCCCACGTGCCGGACGTCGCTGGAGACGACCGCGTGGTCGCGCCCGCCCCGGTTCACCGGGATGCCGTCGTACGTGTACCGCCCCGGCGAGTTGATGGACACGCCGCCGTCGCTGAAGTTCTGGATGTCGCTGTTCGAGATCGTCACGTGGCTGCCGCCGAGGATGACGGCGCCCAGGGCCCGCCCGTACTCCAGCACCAGGTCGTCGAACGTCACGTACGACGCCCCGTCCGTGCGGATCATCGGCTCGTCGAGCGTCGTGACGACCGGCGCCCCGCGCTCGGCCAGGAACGACGCGTTCGGCACCAGGTAGAGCATCCCGGTGTCGCGGTCGATGTAGTACTCGCCCGGCGCGTCGAGCTCCTCGAGCAGGTTCTGCGCGAAGTGGAAGTCGGGGTACCAGGTCTTCATCAGCCCCGACATCTCGCCGTACCGCAGCGTGATGGTGCGCGCGTCGGTGTCGATCTTCTCGATCTTGTTGTACGACCACTCCCAGCTCTGGCCGAAGATGCCGTCCAGCCAGACGTCCTTCGCCTCGCCCCAGTACTGCGGGCGGTCGTAGGAGTAGCTGAACGTGCCGCCGCGCTCCTGCAGGTCGGCGTCGTCCTTGGTGGGGCCGGGGTCGACGATCTTGTTCATCTGGACGGTGTCCTTCGCGGCGCCGGCGTTGGGCCAGCGCGCGAGGGTCATGTCCTCGCCGTCCACGTACAGCTCCATCGGCGGCGTCGTGCTGACGTCGTTGGCCTTCCAGTAGCCGTGCCGGCTGAGCTGGCCGTAGTCGTCGATGCCGAGCTCGCGCAGGTCGATCTGGAGGACGTCGTCGCGCGCGGACGTCTCGATGATCCGGTCGAGCACGGCCTGGTCGGTGACGGGGGAGAAGCCGTCGTACGGCAGCTCCTTGCCACCCGAGATCGTGGCCCGCTCTCCGGGGTAGGAGCGGTAGGTGATGGGGGCGTCCGCGGTGCCGGAGTCCTCCTCGCCGAGGAGGAAGGACTCCGAGCGCTCGTACGTGCCCTCGCGCAGGTAGACGACGACGCCGCGGTCGGGCAGGCCTTCGTCGGCCTTGAGCGCGCGGATGGCGTCGCGGGCGCCCTCGAGCGTGCGCAGCGGCTTGTTCTCGCTGCGCCCGCTCGCGTCGTCGTCGCCGTCGGGGGAGACGAAGAACGTCGCCCCCGCCTTGGACTGTGGTGCGGAGTGCGGGGGCGGTTCGGCGTGTGCTGCCGTCTGCGTCCCTGCGACGAGCAGGGACGTCAGCAGCAGGGCTGACAGTGGTCGCTTCATTGCGAGTGCTCCGACCTCTCGTGTGGTCACGGGGTTCTCGGGGCGACGCGGGTGCGGCGCGCCCGGATCGTCAAGCACCGGCAGGCTACATTAATCGATAATCGCTGACAACGGTGTGGCGGCCGCCCGGACCCGCTACGGTCGGACCCGTCCGTCACTCGAAGGAGAGCTCATGACCAGCAGTGGAACCCCGGAACGCCTCGTCTTCGTCGGGGACTCCATCACCGACGCCGGCCGCGACCGCGGGGACGAGGCGTCGCTCGGCGACGGCTACGTCTCGCTCGTGGCGACGGACCTGCCCGACGCCGTCGTGCTCAACCTCGGCATCGGCGGCAACCGCGCCGTCGACCTCGAGGAGCGGTGGGAGCGCGACGTCGCGCCGTCCGCTCCCGACGTCCTCACCGTGTACGTCGGGGTCAACGACACGTGGCGTCGCTTCGACTCCGACGACGCCACGAGCGCCCAGGACTTCGAGGCCACCTACCGGCGGCTGCTCGCGCGGGTGCCCGGCAGCCCGCGGCTCGTGCTGGTCGAGCCGTTCCTGCTGCCGGTGCGCGACGAGCAGCACGCCTGGCTGGACGACCTCGACGGCAAGCGGGACGTCGTCACGCGCCTGGCCGCCGAGACCGGGGCCGCGCTGGTGCCGCTGCACTCCCTGCTGACCCGCGCCGCCCAGGACGCCGGCGCCGCCGCGCTCGCCCCGGACGGCGTGCACCCCACGCCCCCGGCGTCCCGGATGATCGCGGACGCCTGGCTGGCGGCGTACGCTGACGACACACAAACGATTGTCGATAACGACCCGAGGAACGACGTGAGGCTGCACGGATGACGGACGCGCTCAGCTCGATCAGCGGCCTGGAGCGCGGGCTGCTGTCGGACCAGATCTACGACCTCGTGAAGTCGATGATCAAGACGTCGCAGCTCGCCCCGGGGGAGCAGCTCGTCGAGTCCCAGCTCGCCCGCCGCCTCCAGGTCAGCCAGGCGCCCGTGCGCGACGCGCTCAAGCGGCTCGCCCACGAGGGCCTGGTGACGCACGTGCGCCACCAGGGCAACTTCGTGGCGCAGTACTCCGACGAGGAGGCGCAGCAGGCCAAGCAGGCGCGTGTGGCGGTCGAGGCGCTGGCCGGCCGGCTCGCGTGCGGGCAGCTCGCGCCCGAGACCCGCTCCAGCCTGGAGAAGGTCATCGACGAGATGCACGGCGCCGTCGACGCGGCCGACCTGCCCGCGTTCCGCGAGCTCGACTTCGGCTTCCACCGCGCCGTCATCGAGGCCAGCGGCAACACCTACCTGCCGCGCATGTGGGACATCATCGAGCCCAGCCTGCGGTCCATGCACCTGCTCGGCGACCCCGAGTTCACGGGTGACTGGCACCAGGTGGCCGACTGGCACCGCAGCCTGCTCGACGTGCTCGACGACGGCGACGCCGACGCCGCGTCCGCGCTCTTCGAGGCCCACGCCGCGGGCACGCTGCTGGACGACGAGTAGGGACCGGACCTGCGCGCCGGCCCGACGACGGACACGGCAGAGGCCCCGCGCCCTCGAGAGGGTGCGGGGCCGGTGCGCGCTGGAGCCGTCAGTCGGTGACGTCCTCGGCCCGGGCGCCACGCCGCCGTCCGGCGAGCACGAGGCCCGTGCCCGTGAGGACGATGAGCGAGGCGGCCGCCAGCAGGTCGGCGTCACCGCCGGTCTGCGCGAGCCGGTCCGGCCCCGTGACGGCTGCCTGGTCCTTCGCGGCGCGGTGTTCGGCCGCGCCCAGGTTCGCCGGGTCCGTCGCGTCCTCGGCCGCGACCACGACGCCTTCGTGGCTCACGTACACCGGCGCGGTCGCAGCAGAGCGCTGGCCGTCGGCCGCCGAGCCGGTACCGCCCCCCTCGGGTCGGCCGGAGCCCGGAGTGCTCGTCGGGTCGGTCGGGGCCGTGGGGTCGGTCGGCTCCGAAGGGTCGGTGGGGTCGGTGGGGTCGGTGGGGTCGGTGGGGTC
>Ga0180218_1001296_pt1 | contig 15577 bp, 13 predicted proteins | sample eDN3rd37CKraftBY_FD_151334 | JGI IMG/M metagenome (GOLD analysis project Ga0180218, IMG submission 151334) | Enriched backyard soil microbial communities from Emeryville, California, USA - eDNA 3rd pass 37_C Kraft BY (version 2) (version 2) | ecosystem: Environmental > Terrestrial > Soil >...
TCCCGCGGTTGCCGGCGCACAGCTCCCCGGTGATCCCGCCGCCAGCAAGAACATGCTGCTGCTGATCCAGCTGCGCTGGATTGCGGTGGCCGGGCAGATCGCGACCATCGTCTTCGTGCACCACGTGTTCGGCATAGCCTTGCCGCTCGTGCCGATGGGCGTTGTCATCGCGGCGTTGATCGCGCTCAATCTCGGCAGCCTGGCGTGGGTGCGGTCCGGCCGCGAGGTGCGCGACGAGGCGTTGCTTGCCGCCATTTTATTCGATGTCGTCGCGCTGACGGCGCAGCTCTATTTCAGCGGCGGCGCGACAAACCCGTTCGCATTTCTCTTTCTGCTGCAGGTGACGCTTGCTGCCGTGATGCTGGACCAGCGCTCGACGTGGGCGGTGGTCGCCGCCACGTGCCTGAGCTTCGCGGCGCTCGCGGTCGCCTACCGCCCGCTGGCATTGCCGCCCGGCACGGGCGATCTTTTCCGGCTGCATGTCATGGGCATGCTCGTGTGCTTCGCGCTCGATGCGGCGCTGCTCTTTGCGTTCGTGACGCGCATCACGCGCAACCTGCGCGAACGCGACGCGCGGCTTGCGTCTCTGAAGCAGCACGCCGCCGAGGAAGATCACATCGTTCGCATGGGGCTGCTCGCGTCGGGTGCGGCGCATGAGCTCGGCACGCCGCTCGCTTCGCTCTCCGTCATTCTCGGCGACTGGCGGCGCGTGCCTGCGATCGCCTCCAACCCCGAGCTGCTGCAAGAGGTGGACGAGATGCAAGCGGCGGTGAAGCGCTGCAAGTCGATACTTACCGGCGTGTTGCTGTCGGCGGGCGAAGCGCGCGGAGAAGCGCCGCGGGTGACCACGGTCAACACGTTCGTCAACGAGCTTGTCGAGGAGTGGCGCGCGGCGCGCTCGCCGCAATCGCTGCAATTCACGAATACGTTCGGCGCGGATCTTCCGATTGTCTCGGATTCGACGCTGAAGCAGATCGTCTTCAACGTGCTCGATAATGCTTACGATTCATCGCCGGCGTGGATCGGCGTCACTGTCGAGCGTGACGGCGACGCGCTCGTCATTAGTGTCGCGGACAAGGGGCCGGGCTTCCAGCCGGAGATGCTGGCGCAGTTGGGCAAGCCGTATCAATCGAGCAAGGGGAAGCCCGGCGGCGGGCTTGGGCTCTTCCTCGTCGTGAATGTGGTCCGCAAGCTTGGAGGCAGCGTCTCGGCCGCCAACCGGCCGCAGGGCGGCGCATCCGTGACGTTGAGACTGCCGCTCGCCGCGTTGGCATTGGGAGCACGTTCACATGGACAGTAAGCGCACGCTGGTGATCGTGGAGGACGATGCTTCTTTCGCGGCGACGCTGAAGCGCTCGTTCGAGCGGCGCGATTACGAGGTCGATGTCGCGCCGGGCCGCGATGCCCTGAATGCAATTCTCGAGCAGCGGACTCCGGGCTATGCCGTCGTCGATCTGAAGCTCAATGGGGAATCGGGGCTCGCGTGCGTTGAAGCTTTGCACGCGCACGATCCGTCGACGATCATCGTCGTGCTGACGGGTTTTGCGAGCATTGTGACGGCGGTGGAGGCGATCAAGCTTGGCGCGCGGCATTACCTCGTGAAGCCGTCGAGTTCGGACGACATCGAGGAAGCCTTCGGCAAGGCTGAGGGCGATAGCGCGGTGGCGCTCACCGAGCGGCCGACGTCGATCAAGACGCTCGAGTGGGAGCACATTCACCAGACGCTGGTGGATACCGGATTCAACATTTCCGAAGCCGCGCGGCGTTTGGGGATGCACCGGCGGACGTTGGCACGGAAGCTCGAGAAGCGGCAGGTGAAGTGAGTGAAGCGCCTTCTTTTGAGACGAACGAGGGCTCGGAGGCAGAACCGAGAACAACCGGGCCCACGAGGAAATTGAGGCTCCCCCAGATCGAAATATAGGCCCAAGCCTGCCGCCAAAGCGGCGGGCGAAACGGCCGGGTGCTCGGGTCTTCGCAGATGACGATGGGTCTTCCGTCACTGAAGTAAAAGCTGCTTCCTCTCTTGCAAACTTGGCCGGCTCGCTGGAACATTTCGAGCATGCGCCGCGGCATCACGTAAGGCGCGCCTTCGTCTCGATCTATGTCATCGGGATATCCCGACATTTGAAGCCCCAATACGCGGCCTACTGATCTTTATGGAAACAATCAGTATCAGGATTATCAGGGGGGCCAAGTTGGAGTCCCGCGGCTCGGTAAATTATTAACGCTGTGCAATTGGAATTTGCTGGCGCGCGCGGCTAGCGCGCCTCAGGTCGCGTGGGGCGCGGTGCTTAGGGATGCACCGGCGACGCTGGCGAGGAAGCTTGAGAAGCGGCGGTGAGGTAGTGGGGAAGACGATAGGCAATCCAATTCGTACGATCACGGTATTGATGCCTTATGTATATGATCCCTACCTTGTAGTTACCGATTCGTTCTCGCCCTAGCGGAGTCGAAGCCAAGAGTCTGTTGCGGGAACGCAACATCCATGCATTTTAAACTGGCTGAAAGACAAGTGTGCGCGAATCGCACTATCTAAAAATCGTAGACACGATACGTTGTGTAGCAGATAAGAGGGCTGGCGGACGGGATCGTACCGCACAGCTTCGTCCCGAAAGACGCCGCAGACCTGACCCACCGTCTTTTCCCTCTCTGCCAAGAGGGTGCCCTTGAGCAGGGTTGACGGCCGGACTGAGCCCCTGTTGGTGCACCCAAATCCCGATCTGCAACGCCAACATTAATCCTAAAATTGCGAGTTTGTCAGGAGTCATTACCGTTCTGCAGTCGGACCGCGCAGGCATGTGGCCAATTGGTCACGGCACAAGGCAGAGTTAAAAAACCGAATCGTTAAGATCGATGCGGTTTCATTGAGGAAACTCGCGCATTCGCAGAATCTGCTCCTAGCGTGACTCGCTAATTGCAAGCAAAATCCACATCCAATAATTTCTTGACAAATTCACCCGCGGTGAATGAAGCGGCCTGGAGCGGCGGGGAAATCCGGAATTTTCAATTAGTGATTCGCGGTTGGTTCTCGCACCGTGACCGGCAGCATCGCGATGCTTGCGCTTCCTGGAAATGGTACCGCCTCCCAGATTTGAACCGGGGACCTCTAGATCCACAATCTAGCGCTCTAACCAACTGAGCTAAGGCGGCACGCCGTAAAGGCTGTCAGGGATTTTAGTGCGATCGGGCGGGGCTTTGCATCAAGCAAATCACCGCGTCGCCGAACTTTTCCGAATCCCGATGGCCGGGCGCTCCCGAGGGAACGCTCGCGACGCGTGTTTCCAACACAGCCGCGGCCGAGGGTCAAGGGCGACGTATGGCTCCCGCCCTCAGATCAGCCCTTTTTTGGTGATCTTCACATCGTAGCGGCAACGCGAGGAACCCTTACGGTGCCGTTGCGTTGACGGGCCTAGCGGGATGTCCATGAAACCTAGTTCCGGGGGGAACCAGACACCCATGACCCTATGCCCTTACAGCTCGGATGAGCTTAAAGACCTGCACCGGCTGCTCACGAGCATCATCGATGAGGCGCGTTCGCGTTCCCTCAACATTGCCGAGGACGACATCATCGAGAAGCTGTTCGACCTCGCCGACCAGGGCGAACGCGATCCCGTGAAACTGCGCGCGGCCGTCCTCAGCAAGGCCGCCTAGAGGTAATTCGCCCGCTCCACTACCGCAGATTGAAGGCTGGCCGATCGGCCGGCCTAGTGCTCCCGCTGGGTCCTCCTTACCCACGGAAGACAGTGGAAAATCGCCCGTTTCCCATTTTGGCCGCCCGCAAATCACGTAGATGGTCGTGATGCGTTGCGATCGAGCCTTTGGAATGGGCGCTTTTGACCATGGCGGTCTCTGCTAAACCCGCAATGCCCGGCCGCCGCGATGATTTCGCGGCGCACCCTGCTGCGCCCGCCACGCCTGCTCTCAGCCCGCAAGCCGACATCACGATCGATCCGGAAGCCGGTGAGATTTTGGCCGCCACGCCGTCCGGCGCCGCGGCCCTGGGGCTCTTTCCCTACGCTTCGTTTCCCATTGCCATCGACCCCAAGACACCCGCGCTCGACCGGCTGCGCCAGATCGCGGCTCAGGGCGATTTTGGCCGGGGTGGCGTCGAGACCTTGGTGTTCTGGGGGAATGGCCGGCTGAAGCGCCTGCAGTGCCGGGTGACGCGGCAGGTGAAAAAGGGTTCGAAGGTTCTGCTGCTTTCCGTCGAGGCAGAGGCGCAGACGCCGCCCGAGACGCCATCCTTCGACGCGCGCGCTCTGACTCCGGTCTATGCCGCGATCGGCGCGGAGATCGAAGCGTTGGGCTCGGCCGGCGGCACGGAAGCGAATGCTGCCGCTCCCGCACCTGCGCCTGTGCCACGGCCCATGTTGGTGCTCGATGCCGATCATCTCGCCAAACTCGCGCACGAACTCAAGACGCCGCTGACGGCGATTGCGGCCGCGTCCGAGATCATGCGTGATGAGCGGTTGGGCGAGATGAAGAACGAGCGCTATCTCACCTACGCCGCCGACATTCACGAAAGCGCCACGCACGCGCTCGACGTCATCACCGCGCTCTTGTCCGATGGGGCGCGGACGACGAGCGTGCCCGTGGCGCGGCTGATCGCGCTCGATCTCAATGCGATCGTCGAGCGCACGGTGTCGAGCGTGCAGGCGCTGGCGCAATCGTGCGGATTGGATCTCGTTTTCGAGAGCGACGGGAAGCGTCCGCATGTCATCGCCAATCCGACGGCGCTGCGCCAGATCCTGCTGAACCTCTTGACGAACGCGATCAAGTTCACACCGCGCGGCGGCAAGGTTCGCGTGTCGACGGGGCACATCGGCGATGGCCGTGTTTTTCTCATCGTGAGCGACAACGGACATGGCATGGCGGGAACACGTACGGCTGCGTACAAAGCGGCCGCAGCGGAGTTGCAGCCTGCGTGGGCTGCGAGCACCGGCATCGGTTTGCCGCTTGTGGAACGGCTCGTGCGCGACATGGGTGCAGAGTTCGAGATCGAGAGCGGCCCTGAAGGCGGCACTGCGGCGCTCATCATTTTCGGTGAGTTTTCACGCCGCTACGAATGACGCGCGCAGCCTTCCGCACGCTGCGCGTACCCAATTGATAATTATAAAAATTCTAATGTGAGCGCGGCCGCGTACAAACGGTTGACCGCGCGGCCTTGCTCGCGCTAGCTCAAGGTCAGGCTGTCATCGCGACGCCCGCGCCATTGGTTTGGCGCTAACCGATACCGGGGCCTTGAACCCTGATTATTGGAGTCGAAATGGATTTCTCTCTGAGCGCGCTCGTCAGCGCCGATCTCTGCTTCGTCCACTCAACCTTCAGCGCCAACGCAGCATTCGCGCATATCGCAGCGGAGGTTCGCAGCAATGGCTAATTCCGCATCGAACGCACCTGCCGGACAGGGCGCCCGCTCGGCCAAAGTCGTGCCGCTTCCCGCGCGCGCGCCGGAGCGCTTGGTCGGCGTCGGTTTCCGCTGCTGGCTCGCCGGTTTGTCGACGGGTGACATCAAGTGCTGGGAAGAGGCGTGGAACACGTTCTCCGGCATGCTCGGGCCAGAAAAGGCCAAGACGCTGCTGCTCGATCTGTCGAAGTTCGTTCGCGCCGTGAAGGCGAACGCGCAGCGTGATATCGAAATCTCGCCGGCTGGGTGCCGCAGCTTCTGCCGTGATGAATGCCTCGCAATCTCGATCATCGCTGCGTGCCAGCACGGCGAGCGGCAGGCGCTGAAGGCGTCGGTTTCGGCTTTGATCGGCTCGGAAGATATCGGCGACACGCTGAACGGCGCGATCGCTCTGGCGGCGGCTCTGCGCAGCACAAACCAGCTGCTGTGCGCGGATTCCGTTTGCCCCGCGACGTGCGGGCTGCGCGCTTCGCGCCGCCGTTTGATGTAGGCGCGTTCGCTCCGTCAGGATTTGTCGAGACAGGCTTGGACGCGACCGGCGACGCGGGTGCGTTCGTCCGGTGCGAGATGCAGGCCTATTTTCGTTCGCCGCCAGAGAACATCGCCGGCGGTCTTTGCCCACTCTTCGGATTTCAGATAGGCGACCTCGCGTGCGGTGAGGCCGCCGCCGAAGTCTTCGCCCAGGTCTTTGGCAGACGCGGCGCCCGCGATGATCTTCGAGGCGCGCGTGCCGTGGCGGCGAGCGAGTTGGCGAAGAAAGAGCGCATCGAAGCGTGAATTCTCGCGCGCGAAAGCTTCAAACCATTGATCGAATGTGCGGCCGCCCAGATTGCCGCCGGGCAGCGGCGACGTTCGCGTGCTGCCGCCTCGCATTTTCGGAAAGTAGCTTTCGAAAAACTTCAGCGCGGCTTCGGCGAGCTTGCGGTAGGTCGTGATCTTGCCGCCGACGACGTGGAGCAGCGGCGGCGTATTCGTCGCGTGAAATTCGAGTCGGTAATCGCGGCTGACGGCGGACGCGTTCTCGTTGCCGTCTTCATCATCGAGCGGCCTGACGCCGGCGAAGCTCCAGACGATGTCGCCGCGGGTGAGCGGATGGCGGAAGAAGCGATTTGCGGCTTCGAGCAGGTAATCTTCTTCCTCGCGAGATGGTGCTGCGTTGCGCGGATTTCCGGCGAATGCTTCCTCCGTCGTGCCGATCAGCGTGAACGTCTGTTCGTAGGGCAGGGCAAACACGATGCGGCCATCGCGGTTCTGGAAGGTGTAGGCGTCCCCGGCGCCGCTGACGCGAGGCACGACGATGTGGCTGCCTTTGACGAGCCGCACGGTGGGCCGGGGGGCGTGCTGCAGGCTTTCGGCGAGCGCGGCGACGTTTGCGATCCAAGGCCCGGCGGCGTTAACGACGGCGCGGGCGGCGATGCTGCGAGCACTGTTGTTTAGCGCTGCGGTCCAGATGCCGTTTTCTATCTTCAATCCGGTGACGCGCGCTTGCGTTTCGATTCGAGCGCCTGCCTCGCGCGCGCCAATCGCATTCAGAACGACGAGGCGGGAATCATCGACGGCGCAGTCCCAATAGGTGAAGCCACGCGTCAGTTCATGTTTGAGCGGCGCGCCTGCTGGATCACGGCGCAGGTCGATTGCGTGTGAGGCGCCGAGGGATTTACGCGTCGCCAGATGATCGTAGAGGAACAGGCCCGCGCGCATCATCAGTTCGCTGCGCATTCCGGGGTCTTGCGGCAGCACGAAGCGCATCGGGCGAATGATATGTGGTGCTTTGGCGAGCAGAACTTCGCGCTCGCCGAGAGCTTCGCGAACGAGGCGGAATTCGAAATGCTCGAGGTACCTCAGGCCGCCGTGGATGAGTTTCGAACTGGCGGAGGAGGTCGCGCCTCCGAGGTCTTCCGCTTCGGCGAGGAAGACGCTCAGTCCGCGCATCGCAGCGTCGGCGGCGATGCCGGCACCGTTGATGCCGCCGCCGATCACCAGGAGATCGTAGATCTGATCCGCCATGCCGTTCGCGCCGCCATGCGTTGGAGCCGCTGTCGCGCGGCCAACTCTAGGCGACTCGCCCGCACGCGCGAAGTTTCACGCGGGCGCTTGCTCTGTCTTTTTTCGCGGCCGGAGCAGCAGGCTGATCAGGAGGCCCGCAACGAAGCTCGCCGGCACGGCGACGAGCGTGATTGCCGCCGGTTTCAAGCCACCCCAGTTGGCGATCGTCGTCACGTGCTTGGCGAGCGCGGCACGGGCTTGCGCTGCGGCTTCGGGAGTCGTGGCGGCGGCGAGCGTTGCCTGGAGATCGGCGAAGCGCTTCGCGGCCATTGCTGGCGCATCGGAGAGGCCACCGGTGATGCTGAAGAGTTCGACCGGCCAGAAGTGGACGCCGAGCAGATAGACGGCAGTGATTAGAGTCCCGACAAGCATCGCGGCTACGGCGCCAGCCGCGTTCATGTGGCGCCAGTGAAGGCCCAAGACGAGCGCGGGGAAGATGCCGGCCGCCAGCACCGCGAAGCCTTCAGCTGCGAGGAGTGCGGTGCCGGTCGCTGCGTAGAGTGCCAGCAGGGCGGCGGCGATGAGCAACGTTCCACCGATGGTGACTGACCGGAAATCAAGGCCCGGTGCGCGGGCATCGCGTTTCGACCGGATCTCGCCATCGGCGACGACGATGCTGGATATCAGTGCATTGCCGACGAGTATCGATGCGATGATGACGCCGATCAGCAGCGGATATTCAAGCATCGGGTTGAGGCCTGAGATCCGGGGTGCCGCGACGACAAAGCCGTCGGTCGTGAAGGCGAGATCCTGAAGCCGCAAGAAACCGCGCTGTCCGGCAGCCTTCGCGCAGGCGGCTGCGAGATCGGTCGTGGCGGGGGATGTCTGATCGCAGACCTTCACCCAGCCGAGCGCACTGGCTTCCGCGAAAGATTGCGGGATGGCTGCGATTTCGATGCCTTTTGACATCGTTTCTTCGAAACCGATGCGGCTGTAGATGGCTAGCGGCGGGAGGCTCGCGATGAGAATGGCGACGCCGACGAGGGCCAACGCCGTGCGCTTCACCGCGCCGCCCGGCGCGACCGCCGATTGCGAGACGTGGCGTCCGAGAAGATGGGGTGCCGCGACGACGCCAAGCGCGACGGCGAGCAGGAGGCCCGCGAAATTCTTCATCGACAACTGGAGGAAGGGCGAGGCCATCGGCGTCAACGATTTCACGTCGGACAGACGATTGACGACGAGCGTCTGATTGAGATTGGCGTGGCTCTCAAGAGCGGAGCCAAGCGACAGATGCGGTAGCGGTGCGCCGCTGGCGAATACTGCGAGTGCAATCAAGGTCGCGAGCAGCCCAACGAAGACGGCGATGAAGCCCATGCCCGCGCTCATTTTTGCCGGCGCGAGAAATATTCCGGCGAGCCAGATCGCAGCGACCGCGAAAGCGAGGCCCAAAATCGCTTCGTGCAGCATCAGGCCGGTGAGGCTTTGCAGTGCCAGGGAGCCGGCTCTGATGTCGGCGGCGAGAAGCAGGCAGGTCGCGGCGAAGGCAATCACAAAGGCCATGCGGCGCGTGAGACTGCCGCCGTATCGGATGGCGAAGAAGCCGCTGATCGATTGCACCGGATAGAGTACGAAGCGCGGAGCGACCAGAATCGCCAGGAGGGCGACGCCAGCGACGAGGCCGAGCGGCAGAGCCAAGCCGTCATAGCCCATCGCCGCGATGTAGCCGGTGAAGCCCAGAAGCGCGACGGCGCCGACGATTTCGCCCGCAAAGATAAGCGCCGGGCGAATGCCTTCGCGGACTGGTACGCCGCCCGCTCGCCAAGCATAAAAGGCGACCAGTGCAACCAGACCGATGATTGCACCTTGCGCGGCAATCCAGAAGCCGAGCGGAAATCCGCCGATGCGGACGAAGTTGAGCGTCAGCGCCGACAATGGCAGCGCGATCGCCAAGATCAGCCAGATCAGCAAGCTCGCCAAAAGCAAACGCCCGGACGGACGGCTCGCTCCGGCAATATCCCCCAAACCCATCTTCACCTCTCTGCGTCCCCGACACAGGAATCCAACGCGCGCTATTGGCGTCAGAAAGGCGTTCCGATCAAGGCGGCGGCGCGAATACTGCTGCGTGACGCTTATGACGAGGTCGGCTCTGTGTGTAGCGGTGGGGTGCAACGGCGCGAGCGGATGGAATTACATTCAGCGCGTACAAAGAGGCCTTGAAATGCGATGGGGTGGCTCGCTCAGCGAACCACCCCAGCATTGTCATCCCTAGACTTGGACCTTTATTCGTTTTTTTTGGTCCTGCGACCGGTCCCGGCCATCGCAAGTGGCGGCACCATGTACCAATCAACCTTCTGCGTCAAGTCACCGCGCGACATAAATAATTTTCATTTTCAGTTTGCCTGAAAGATGGTCACGGCGCGTGCAGTTGCGAGATCAACACTTCAGCAAAGTGTCAGTCGTGTGACGCGTGATCGTGCTGATGGTGCATGCTGCCCATCGAATCACCAGCCGAATGGTTCTCGTGCCCCTGCGCGCCCGTGGCGGCGAGGGACGCAACCGTTCCTTCAACTTCGATAGGGCCCGCTTTCTCGAAGGTTAGCGTGAGTTTCAGGGGATCGTTCTCCTTCAGCGGCTGCTTCAAGTCGAACAGCATGATGTGAGCCGCCATCGGCTTCAAAACGAGTTGCTCGCCAGGTTTCAGCTCTATGCTGTCGAGACGGCGCATCTTCATGATCTCGCCGTCCATCGTCATCGAATGGATTTCTGCCCGCCCAGCGATTGGCGAGGAGACGGCGGTCAGCCGGTCGGAAGTGTCTTTGTCGGTTTTGATCTCGGCAAAAGCGACGCCGATCTTCGCGCCCTCCGGTGTTGCCCGCGCCCAGGGATGTGCAACCGTTACGCCTTTGACGGTCACCTCGGAGGCGTGCGCCAGCGGGGCGGCCAAGGTGGGCAGAAGCGCGGCCAACACGGCCAGCGCCGGGAGTTTGAGACGCATCGGAAGTTCCCTCCAGAACGATATTTCGAGGCGCATATAGGACCAGATCCCGGCAAATGGCAGCGCCGCCCGCCGGAAATTTTGCCGGTCCGGCCGCGGCTTAACCTCAGCCTTCCAGGAATGTGCTAAAAACCCCGGGCGTGTAGCGAGCGGAAACGGGATTTAACGGTTTGTCATCGGCCAAGCGTATCCTTCTGATCATCGGCGGCGGCATCGCGGCCTACAAGTGCCTGGAGCTGATCCGGCGGCTGCGGGAGCGCGGGCACAGCGTGCGCGCGGTCATGACGAGCGCGGCGCAGCAATTCGTGACGCCGTTGTCCGTCGGCGCGTTGACCAACGAACGGGTGCTGACGAACTTGTTCGATCTCGATGACGAGCGCGAGATCGGGCACATCCGGCTGGCGCGTGACAATGATCTCATCGTCGTGGCGCCGGGCACCGCGGATCTCATTGCCAAGATGGCGGGCGGGCACGCGGACGATCTGGCTACGGCCGTTCTGCTGGCGACGGATAAGCCCGTTCTTCTCGCGCCTGCGATGAACCCGGCGATGTGGGCGCATCCCGCAACGCGGCGCAACGTTGCGCAGCTCAAGGCCGACGGTATTCGCATCATCGGGCCCGCGTCCGGCGAGATGGCCGAGCGGGGCGAAGCGGGCGTCGGACGCCTCGTCGAGGTCCCCGAACTCCTGGCGGCGATCGAAGGCATTTTTGAAAGTAGCGAGCGGCGGCAGCAGCGCGGCGTACTGGAAGGCCGGCATGTGATCGTCACGAGCGGGCCGACGCACGAGCCCATCGATCCGATCCGCTATCTCGCGAACCGTTCGTCAGGCAAGCAGGGCTTTGAACTCGCCGCCGCCGCGGCTGATCTCGGCGCGCGGGTGACGCTTGTTACAGGTCCCGTTTCGCTACCCGAACCGGCGGGCGTCGACATCGTTCGCATCAAGACGGCGGCGGAAATGCTGGAAGCCGTCAAGGCGGCGCTACCGGCCGATGTCGCTGTGTTTGCAGCGGCGGTTGCCGATTGGCGCGTCGAGGGCATTAAAACCGAGAAGATCAAGAAGACGGAGTTGCCGGGCGCGCCGACACTGACGCTGTCCGAAAACCCCGATATTTTGAAAATTATCGCGCAGCCCGGGCCGGATAGGCCGCGGCTTGTCATCGGTTTTGCCGCTGAAACGCAGAACGTTCTCGATTATGCCAAATCCAAATTGAAATCGAAGCGCGCCGATTGGATCGTCGCCAACAACGTCTCGCCAGCATCTGGCGTGATGGGTGGCGAGAACAATACGGTTCATCTGATCAGTGCGAAGGGCGTCGAGAGCTGGCCTGAGATGAGCAAAGCGAAGGTCGCGCGCAGAATCATGGAACGCGCAGCGGAAGAGCTGCACACGAAGAGGACCGCTGCCGAATGAGAGACGCCGAATGAAAGTCAAAGTCAGGCGTCTCGAACATGCCGAAGGACTTCCACTTCCAGATTATCAGACGGCCGGCGCAGCCGGTTTCGACCTTGTTGCAGCCGTCGCGGACGACACTCCGATCATCATTCCGCCCGGTGCACACGCGCTTATTCCAACGGGTTTGATTTTCGAGCTGCCACGCGGAACGGAAGCGCAGGTGCGTCCGCGTTCGGGCCTGGCCGTTAAGCACGGCGTCACCGTTCTCAATAGCCCCGGTACGATAGACGCTGATTATCGCGGCGAAGTCGCAGTGATCCTGGTCAATCTCGGATCGCAGCCGTTCACCGTGGCCCGCGGTGAGCGCATCGCCCAAATGATTGTCGCGCCCGTGACGCGCGTTAAATTGCAAGAGAGCAAAAAACTCTCGGCAACGAAACGGGGTGCGGGCGGTTTTGGATCGACGGGGACAGGGAAGACCCCATCCCAACCTTCTGCGGCGAAGCGCAAAGCGGTTGCTTCCGGACGGCGTAGAGCGAAAACAAAATCCCGTTCGTAATTTTTGGCGCGCCTAATCAGAAAAAGTGCAATGCTTATGGGCATCTAGGCGCTTCCCTGTTCCCTTGAGCGCCTTTATTGAACCTGCGAGAACCACTCCCACATAGCGCTCACGAGCGCGTCAAAACGAGGCAGATCGAGACAGGTCATGGCAGAAACTCTTGAGATCAAAACACTCGAAGCTACCAAGAGCTGGGGACGCGGCCGCGTTTATGACAGCATCACCGAAACCATCGGCCACACTCCGCTCGTGCGCCTTTCGAACATCAAGAAGGCCGCTAACCTCAACGCCGACATTTTGCTGAAACTCGAATTCTTCAATCCGTTGTCGTCGGTGAAGGATCGTATCGGCGTGGCAATGATCGATGCGCTCGAAGCCGACGGCCGCATCAAGCCAGGCAAGACGGTGCTGATCGAGCCGACGTCGGGCAACACCGGCATCGGTCTCGCCTTCGTTGCTGCGGCGCGCGGCTATAAGCTCATTCTCGTCATGCCGGAAACGATGTCGATCGAACGGCGCAAGATCTTGAGCCATCTGGGTGCTGAGCTCGAATTGACGCCGGGCGCAGGCGGCATGCCGGCAGCGGTTGCGCGTGCCGAAGAGCTTGCCAAGTCTTTGCCCGATGCCGTCATCCCTGGCCAGTTCGACAATCCGGCCAACCCGCTCGTTCATGAGAAGACGACGGCGGAAGAACTCTTCAACGACACGAAGGGCAAGATCGACGCTCTCGTCATTGGCGTTGGCACGGGCGGCACGTTGACGGGCGTTGGCCGCACTCTGAAGAAGCGCATTCCGGGTCTGAAGGTCATTGCGGTTGAGCCGACGACCAGCGCGATCCTTTCCGGTCAGCCGCGTGGTCCGCACAAGATCCAGGGCATCGGCGCGGGCTTCATTCCGAGCATCCTCGACCGCGGGCTGATCGATGAGGTCGTGACGGTCTCGAGCGATACCGCATTCGAAGTTTCGCGGACGGTCGCGAAGGTCGAAGGCATCCCGGGTGGCATCTCGACGGGCGCCAACGTCGCAGCGGCGATTTCCGTTGCCGAAAGGCCGGAGTACGCCGGCAAGACGATCGTGACGTTTGCGCCTTCGTCGGCGGAGCGTTATTTCTCCAGCGAACTCTTTGTCGATCCGCAGCCCAAGGGCTGAGGCATCGGCGCGCGCAACTTTCGAGGCTTCATGGCACCGCTCACGTCAGACGAGGTTCAGCGTTACAAGCGCCACCTCGTGCTGCGTGAGGTCGGCGCGCCGGGGCAGCAGAAGCTCAAGGCGGCGCGCGTTCTCGTTATCGGCGCGGGCGGACTAGGTTCGCCCGTCGTCACCTATCTGGCGGCCGCCGGCGTCGGCACGATCGGCATCATCGATGACGATCATGTTTCGATCGACAACCTGCAGCGCCAGATTGCCCATCGGACCGAAGATGCGGGCCGGCTGAAGGTCGAGAGCGCGAGGGACACGATCCTTCGCATCAATCCGCTCATCAACGTCGAGATCTATCCGCAGCGCATTGATGCTGCGAACGCCATCGACATCATCTCGCGCTACGACATCGTGGCCGATGGCTCGGATAATTTCGCGACGCGCTATCTCGTGTCGGACGCATGCTATTTCGCCAAGCGTTCGCTGGCCTACGCGGCGCTGGGATCGTTCGACGGCTATATTTCGCTATTCAAGCCGCACGAGACGGACGAGCAAGGAAATCCCTATCCGACGCTTCGTTGCGTTTTTCCGGAGCCGCCTCCTGCGGGGCTCGTCGCCAATTGTGAAGAAGTGGGGGTGCTCGGTCCCGTCGCGGGTGTCGTCGGAACCTTGCAGGCGACCGAGGTTGTGAAAGAAATTCTCGGTCTCGGGCAAAGCCTCGCCGGGCGCCTGCTGATCTACGACGCGCTGGCGACGCGTTTTGAAGTCGTCTCTATTGCTTGGGATCCCGACAATCCGCTCTCGGGCCGCAGCCCGACGATCACGGATCTCTGCGCCGCGCAGGCGGGGGCGAACCCCGCTTGCGCCGCCGAATAACCTCAGAACCCTTCGCTTAGAGCATCGCCGGGTGAACGCGGTCGGGCGGTGCGTGCCCGTCAGCGAACGTCTTGATATTGATGATCACCTTCTCGCCCATGTCGATGCGGCCCTCGATCGTGGCCGAACTCATGTGCGGCAGGGCGACGACGCGCGGCGAGGCCAGCAATCGCGGATTGACGGCAGGCTCGTGCTCGAAGACGTCGAGACCGGCACCGGCGATCGCGCCCGCTTCGAGAAGACGCGCCAGCTCGTTCTCGTCCACCACCTCGCCGCGCGCGGTGTTGACGATGTAGGCGGACGGCTTCAGCAGCTTCAGGCGGCGCGCCGAGAGCAGGTGATAGGTGCCGGGCGTGTGCGGGCAGTTGACCGAGACGATGTCGACGCGCGTCAGCATCTGATCCAGGCTTTCCCAGTACGTCGCCTCCAGCTCCTCCTCGATCTCTTCGAGGACGCGGCGGCGATTGTGGTAGTGGATCTGCAAGCCGAACGCCTTGGCGCGGCGGGCGACGGCCTGGCCGATGCGGCCCATGCCGATGATGCCCAAACGCTTGCCCGAGATGCGGTGGCCGAGCATCCAGGTCGGCGACCAGCCGGACCACTTGGTGGCCGGATCGCGCATGTAGGCTGCACCTTCAGCCAGGCGGCGCGGCACTGCGAGGATGAGCGCCATCGTCATGTCGGCGGTGTCTTCAGTCAGCACGCCCGGCGTGTTCGTCACCAGGATGCCGCGGTTGCGGGCGGTATCGAGATCGACGTTATCGACGCCCGTTCCGAAGTTGGCGATCAGGCGAAGCTTCGGGCCCGCCTGGGTCAGCACGGAACGGTCGATGCGATCGGTGACAGTCGGAACGAGCACATCGGCGGTTTTCACAGCTTCGACCAGCTGCGCTTGGCTCAGCGGCTTGTCCTCAAGGTTGAGGCGCGTGTCGAACAGCTCGCACATCCGTGTCTCGACGACATCGGGAAGCTTGCGGGTGACGACAACAACAGGTTTCTTTTGGGGGCTCGGCATTCGCTTCCCGTTGCAAGAAAATCGCGGCGTTCGCATGTCCCTCGCGGGGCCGCTTGAGAAAGTGCGGCCCCGTGTCTATCAGATGGTCTTCGCGAAGACAAAGTCTTGAAATCAGTTGCGGATGCCCAGCACAAGGGTGCGCCTGCCGATTTCTTTGCCCAATGCGGGGTTTGAACCGCTTCAGATGACAATATCGACCCTAGAG
>Ga0180218_1001297_pt1 | contig 15577 bp, 13 predicted proteins | sample eDN3rd37CKraftBY_FD_151334 | JGI IMG/M metagenome (GOLD analysis project Ga0180218, IMG submission 151334) | Enriched backyard soil microbial communities from Emeryville, California, USA - eDNA 3rd pass 37_C Kraft BY (version 2) (version 2) | ecosystem: Environmental > Terrestrial > Soil >...
CATAGAGGCGGACATTGGTGCGCGCCGGCGCGTCGGCATAGGTGCCGGCATAGCCGCCTTTCACGGCCCGGACGGCGTCCGCGGCGCGGGCGAGGGCCTGTTCGGACATGTCCGAGGCATGGGCATAGCCGACCGCCTCATCCTTCACGGCGCGCAGGCCGAAGCCCTGCGAGGTGTCATAGGTCGCCTGCTTCAGGCGACCGTTGTCGAACACCATCTGTTCCGACTGGCGATATTCCAGAAACAGTTCGCCGTCATCCGCGCCGTCGAGCCCATGGGCGACATGCCGCAAGGCGCTATCGCGGTCGAGCCCGGCGCGGTCGAGCAGGGAGGTAGCGGCATCGTCCATTGGGGGGAAACTCCGATATGCTTCCCCCAAGATAGGTATTCCCCGTCCGATCAGAAAGGCTTGAGTCTCCGGTCGCCGCGCGGCGGCCCGCGTCCGGCTGACGTTTGCGTGACCGCGTCGCGGCGGCGCATGACGCGCGTTGCCGGACCGGGCCGCTTGTGCTCAAAACGGGGTGCGGCGAGAGCCGCTTTGCCGCGTCATCCGGGATTTTCATGGATTCCCTTCATTCGACTGTCCCGGAGCCCGGCCTGACGCGCTCCCGCCAGCGCACCGTCCTGCTGGTGTTCACGCTATCGGTCTTTACCAGCGCGCTGCTGCTGTTCGGCGTGCAGCCGATGTTCGCGCGGCTGATCCTGCCGATCCTGGGCGGATCGCCGTCCGTCTGGTCGGTGGCGATGGTCTTTTTCCAGACCATGCTGCTGGCCGGCTATGTCTATGCCCATGTCCTCACCCGGCTGGAGCGTCCCGGCCTTGCGGTCGGGCTTCATCTCGCGCTGGTGGTCGCGGCGGGCCTGACCCTGCCGCTGGCGGTGGCGAAGGGCTGGGGCGAGCCGCCCGGAACCGGCGCGGAACCGTGGCTGATCGGCCTGTTCGTCGTCTCCATCGGGCTGCCGTTCTTCGCACTGTCGGCCAACAATCCGCTGCTTCAGGCATGGTTCGTCCGCACCGGCCACCCGGATGGGCGCGATCCCTATTTCCTGTATGCCGCGTCCAATGTCGGCAGCTTCATCGCGCTGCTGTCCTATCCGGTCCTGCTGGAGCCGCTGCTGACCCTCCAGAACCAGAACGTGTTGTGGAGCGCAGGCTTCTGGCTGCTGATCGTGCTGATCGCGGCCTGCGGCGCCTTGCTGCTGCGGGCGCCGGCCGCGGCCCGGGCCGCCGGCACGCGGGATCTTGCGACGACGGAACCGGCGCCGCGCTGGAGCGAGATCGGCCGATGGCTGTTCCTCGCCGCCGTCCCGTCCGGCCTGCTGGTCGCGGTGACGGTGCACATCTCCACGGACGTGGCGGCCGCCCCGCTGCTGTGGATCGCGCCGCTGTCGCTCTATCTGCTGACATGGGTGGTGGTGTTCCAGCGCCGGCCGCTAATCCGCCATGAATTCATCCTGCGGATGCAGCCGGTCGCGATCTTCTGGGTCATCGTCGTGCTGCTGCTGGCCAGCCTGCACCAGCTCATGGTCACGCTCGCGGGGCATCTGATCGGCTTTTTCATCATCGCCATGGCCGCCCATGGCGAACTGGCGCGGCGGCGGCCCGCCGCAGCCTATCTCACGACCTTCTACATCGCACTGTCCGCCGGCGGGATGATCGGCGGGTTGTTTGCCGGCCTCCTCGCGCCGCATCTGTTCACCTGGGTCGCGGAATATCCGATCCTGCTGGGTTTGGCGGTGCTGTGCCGGCCGTGGTCGAAACAGCAATGGACCCCGTTCCAGACCGCGCTGTGGCTTGCGGTGCTGGCGGCGGTGGTGGTGATGCTCGCGCCGAAGCTGGTGTTCGGCTGGGCGCCGCCCGACGAAGCTTTCCGGACCATCGACTGGGCAGTTCTTGCGGCGGCCACCGCCGGCACGCTGCTCATGCTGGGGCATCAGCCATTCAAGGCCGCGGTGATGATCGGCGCGGCTCTGACGATGATGCACATCTATCCGGATGCGGCCATCCGCGCCGAGACCATCCGGAGTTTCTATGGCGTTCACAAGATCTTCGACACTCAGGATGGGCAATACCGGGTGCTGATGCATGGCACCACCATTCATGGTGCCCAGCAGTTGACGGCGGCGGACGGAACGCCGCTCACCGGGCGTCCGGAGCCGATCAGCTACTATCATCAGGGCTCGCCGATGGCGCAGGCGGTGCGTGCCGCGCGCGCCCTCAAGGCGGTCCGGGAGCCTGGTGCGCCGTTGCGGGTGGGTGTGATCGGGCTGGGCGCGGGGTCGCTCGCCTGCCTTTCCGAGCCCGGTGAGTCGTGGCGGTTCTTCGAGATCGACCCCGCGGTGGTCGGATTCGCGCGGGACGTGCCGCGCTTCACCTTCGTGCGGGACTGTGCGCCGCAGGCGGAAATGGTGATCGGGGACGCGCGCCTCACCATGGCCCGCGAGCCGGAGGGACGGTTCGACATCATCATCGTGGATGCCTATTCCTCCGATGCGATCCCGATCCACCTGTCCACGCGGGAGGCGATGGCGCTCTACAGGAGCCGGCTGGCCGACACGGGGCTTGTGGTCATGCATGTCTCCAACCGTCATCTCGAACTGGCGAGCGTCGTCGCCGGCATTGCCGACGCCAACGGCATGGAGACCTGGCATTACGACGCCGGCTACGACGGCGGTGACGGCAGCTATTCCTTCACGTCTGAAGTGGTGGTGGCGGCGAAGACGCCGGAGACCGTCGCCGGGCTCGTTGCTACCAAGGGGTGGGAGCAGATCGGCCCCGATCCGGACCAGAGCGTCTGGAGCGACGATTATTCAAATATCGTCGGGGCCGTGCTGCGCCGGATGGCTGCGCCGGACTGGGGCTGGCTGTCCAGCCTGTGGCCGGGGAAGAGCGATCCGTCCGACGATACGGAAAAATGAGCGGGCCGGCCGGTGAGCGCGTTTTTGAGCGAAGCGGGGACCGCTGCGTGCAAGAAAACGCGTCAGACAAAAACATCGAGCTTTGGCTTTGATTCCATCATGGTCGAAGCCGGGTCCGGCCGGAGCAGCGTATCCGGCGCGGCGGGGTCAGGGCAGCTTGTCGTAGCCCTCGCCAAACCCCTTCAGGCTCATCGGGAAGCCGATCCCTTCCTCGGGCGTCTGGAAGATGATGAAGGTGGAGGTCTGGCCTCCGCGCAGCTTGCCGAGAATATTGTCGTCCATCACGACTTCCGCGACGCAGCCGTTGGGCAGGCAGCGTACGAAGCCGGCCCGGCCGACATCGGTGTCGTCGATCTTGAGGCCGAGACCGGAGGGCAGCAGCACGCCCAGCGGCGCCACCACCCGCATCAGGCGGTTTTTCTGATCCGCTGTCTTCAACAGGATGACGGTGAGGCTGAGATTGGCGCGGTCCTCCGCCGTGACGCTCTGCATCAGGGCGCATTGCTCGGCCTGCGCGCCGGGCGGCGTGTCGCAGCGGATCTGCCAGTCGCCATGGACCGAACGAACCGCGCCCTGGGCGGCGGCGGGAATGGTGGCGGCCCAGACCGCGGCGAGGCCGAGACCGAATGCCGCAAGCATCTGCCGGACCGGCCGGCGGGCGGAACGACTCTGGAACCGGGGCCCGTCGCTGTTCATCCTCGAATCCCTAACACATGTCGCCTGCCGCCCGGTCCGGAAGCGGGCCGCAGGCCTGCGGAAATCGCAGGTCCGCCTCTCGAATCACGCTTGGCCGTCATGCGGTGGCACCTTCGCTTTGGGACCATGGGGGCTGCGGAGTGTCAAGAAGCACCGTCAGAGCTTGATATGCTGCCGTTATTTTGCGGCATGAGCGGGGCATCCGCGGCGTTTTGGAACGATCCCAGGTCCGCATTGCGACGGACAGGGAAGTGTGGTTTGAGAGGCGTGGATTCCCTATGGGCCTTTGCGGCCGCGCACGGCATTTTCCGGCTCCCGGCCGGGCGATCAGCGCGCGCACGAGGCCGGTCGGGAGCCGGGACGAGGGCGGGCGCGGTTCGGTCCGGCCGCTCTGCCGAAGGAGACATGACGACGATGCTGGTGTTGACACGCTGGGCCGCGGTTGTGGCCGTGATGGGGTTCATGCTGGGGGCGGGCATCGCGCAGGCCGTGGCCGGGCAGCCGGCGCCGTGGGAGCTGGGGCTCCAGCAGGCGGTCACTCCGGTGATGGAGAGCATCCACTCGTTCCACAATTTCCTGCTCATCATCATCACGGCCATCACGGTGTTCGTGCTGATCCTGCTGCTGGTCGTGATCTTCCGGTTCAATTCGCGGCGGAACCCGACCCCGTCCCGCACCACCCATCACACCCTTCTGGAGGTGGCCTGGACGATCGTGCCGGTTCTCACCCTGGTGATCATCGCGGTCCCGTCCTTCCGGCTGCTGTTCCTCCAGCTCCACACGCCGGAAAGCGACATCACCATCAAGGCGACGGGCAAGCAGTGGTTCTGGAGCTACACCTATCCTGACCATGGCGGCTTCGAGTTCGACTCGGTGATGCTCCAGGATAAGGACCGCAAGCCCGACCAGCCGCGCCTGCTGGCGGTCGATAACGATATCGTCGTGCCGGTGAACAAGAATGTCCGTGTGCAGGTCATCGGCGCCGACGTGATCCACGCCTTCGCGGTGCCGGCTTTCGGCATCAAGGTCGATGCGGTTCCGGGCCGGCTGAACGAAACCTGGTTCCGGGCGACGCGCGAGGGCGTTTATTACGGCCAGTGCTCGGAGCTTTGCGGCAAGGATCACGCCTTCATGCCCATCGCGGTCCGCGTGGTGAGCGAAGAGGCGTTCAATGTCTGGATCGAAGAGGCGAAGAAACAGTTTGCCGGCACCGAGATCTTGAAGCCGACCAATGTGGCGGCGGTGACGGGACCGACGGCGCGCTGACCCGCGACGGCTGACCCGGCACTGAAAGGTTATACGAGGAACGAACATGGCTACCACTGGCACTGCTCACGGCGCGCATGACGCTCATGAAAGCCACGGCCACCCCACCGGCTGGCGGCGCTACGTCTATTCGACGAACCATAAGGACATCGGCACGATGTACCTGCTGTTCTCGATCATGGCGGGCGTGCTCGGCGGCGCACTCTCCGTCGCGATGCGCATGGAGCTGCAATATCCGGGAATGCAGATCTTCCCGGATGCCCATATGTTCAACGTGTTCACCACCGCCCATGGCCTCATCATGGTGTTCTTCGTGGTGATGCCGGCGATCATCGGCGGCTTCGGTAACTGGTTCGTTCCGCTCATGATCGGCGCGCCGGACATGGCGTTCCCGCGGATGAACAACATCTCGTTCTGGCTTCTGCCGACGGCTTTCCTGCTGCTGCTGATCTCGCTGTTCGTCGGTGGCGAACCGGGCGGCCTGGGCGCCTCCACCGGCTGGACCGTGTATGCGCCGCTGTCCACCTCCGGCCATCCGGGGCCGTCGGTCGATTTCGTCATCCTGTCGCTGCATCTCGCCGGCGCATCGTCCATCCTTGGCGCGATCAACTTCATCACCACGATCTTCAACATGCGCGCGCCGGGCATGACGATGCACAAGATGCCGCTGTTCGCCTGGTCCGTGCTGGTGACGGCGTTCCTGCTGCTGCTCTCGCTGCCCGTTCTGGCCGGCGCGATCACCATGCTGCTGACCGACCGCAACTTCGGCACGGCCTTCTTCGCGGCCGAGCATGGCGGCGACCCGGTCCTCTACCAGCATCTGTTCTGGTTCTTCGGCCATCCGGAAGTCTACATCATGATTCTTCCGGGCTTCGGCATGGTCAGCCACATCGTTTCGACCTTCTCGCGCAAGCCGATCTTCGGTTATCTCGGCATGGCGTATGCGATGGTGGCGATCGGCGGCATCGGCTTCATCGTCTGGGCCCACCATATGTATACGGTCGGCATGTCCTCGGCGGCGCAGGCTTACTTCGTGCTCGCCACCATGGTGATCGCGGTGCCGACCGGCATCAAGATCTTCTCCTGGATCGCCACGATGTGGGGCGGATCGATCCAGTTCCGCACGCCGATGGTCTGGGCGGTCGGCTTCATCTTTCTGTTCACCGTTGGCGGCGTCACAGGCGTCGTGCTGGCGAATGCCGGCGTGGATCGCTCCGTCCATGACACCTATTATGTCGTGGCGCATTTCCACTACGTTCTGTCGCTCGGGGCCGTCTTCGCGATCTTCGCGGGCTGGTATTACTGGTTCCCGAAGATGTTCGGCTACATGTACGAGGACTGGCTCGGCAAGCTGCATTTCTGGGTCATGTTCATCGGTGTGAACCTGGTCTTCTTCCCGCAGCACTTCCTGGGTCTTTCCGGGATGCCGCGCCGCATTGCGGACTATCCGGACGCCTTTGCCGGCTGGAACCTGGTGTCGTCGCTGGGCTCCTATGTGTCGGCTTTCGGGCTCCTGATCTTCTTCGTCTGCATGGCACGTGCCCTCATCCGCAAGGAAGTGGCGGCGAACAATCCGTGGGGGCCGGGCGCAACGACCCTGGAATGGACGCTGACGTCCCCGCCGCCGTTCCATCAGTTCGAGGTGCTGCCGCAGATCAAGTGATGCGGCGAACGGAGCCGTCCCGTTCCGGACGGCTCCGGTTTCGGAAGGCGCGCTGCAAACCTCGGTTTTGGCGGCGCGGAAGGATCAGCGATGACGCTAGCCAATGACGGCGTGAAGATCGACGAGGCGGGGACGAACCCGCAGATCAGCCTTGCCAGTCCGCGGGACTTCTTCGACCTGATGAAGCCGCGCGTGATGTCCCTCGTGGTGTTCACCGCGCTGGTGGGCATCGTCGCCGCGCCCGGTACGATCCATCCCGTGATCGGCTGCGCGGCGCTGCTGTGCATTGCGGTGGGCGCCGGCGCCTCGGGCGCTCTGAACATGTGGTACGACGCCGATATCGACGCCGTGATGGAGCGCACCACGGAGCGGCCGATTCCGGCCGGGCGCGTCACGCCGGGCGAGGCGCTCGGCTTCGGCCTTGTCCTTTCCGTATTCTCCACGATGACGCTGGGCGTGCTGGTGAACTGGCTTGCCGCCAGCCTGCTCGGCTTCACGATCTTCTTCTACGCCGTCATCTACACGATGTGGCTGAAGCGCTGGACTGCGCAGAACATCGTGATCGGCGGTGCCGCCGGGGCATTCCCGCCGGTGATCGGCTGGGCCGCCGCGACCGGCGGCATCGGCATCGAGGCGGTGCTGATGTTCCTCATCATCTTCTTCTGGACGCCGCCGCATTTCTGGGCGCTCTCGCTGGTGCGTTCGGATGACTACGCCCGTGCGGGCGTGCCGATGCTGCCGGTGGTGTCCGGCACTGCGGAGACCCGCCGGCAGATCCTGATCTATGCTGCGGTGCTCGCGCCGCTGGGGGTCAGTCCCTGGCTCGCCGGCTATACCGGCCTGCTGTATGGCGCCGTCTCGCTCCTCACCGGCGCGGTGTTTCTGGCGCTGGCTCTGCGGCTGTGGCGCGCGAATGATGCGACGATGGAAGCGCCGGCGTGGAAGCTGTTCTTCTATTCGATCCTTTATCTGTTCGCCGTCTTCGCAGCCTGGCTTGTGGAGGCCCTGCTGGGCCTCGGCGGCGCGGGTCCGGGCGGTGTTGCCGCATGGTTCGGAGGCGGGGCGGGATGACAGAAGATCCGGACCGTCCGGGAATTGTTCTGACCGAACAGCAGAAGCGCAGCCGGCGCGGCCGCTCCATCGCGCTCGCGATCGTGCTCGTGCTTCTCGTGGTGTTGTTCTACGTGGTGACTCTGGTGAAAGGACCCGGAGTTCTGAACCGGCCCATCTGAGCTGGCGATGGATTCGGGCAGTCGAGAGGCAGTCATGTCCCAACCGCAGCAGAAAACCTCCCTCCGCAGCCGCGACATGGTCGTTGCCGCGAGCTGTGGTGTGTTCGTTGCGCTGATGGTGGGCGCAGCTTATGCGGCCGTGCCGCTGTATGACTGGTTCTGCCGCACCACGGGCTTCGGCGGGACGACGCAGGTGGCGGTCGCCGCTCCGGGCCAGGTCCTGGACCGCACCGTGACGGTGCGCTTCGACGCGAATACGGCGGCGGGCCTGCCGTGGCGCTTCACGCCGGACCAGAATTCCATCCGGGTGAAGCTGGGCGAGGTGGTGACCGTGAGCTATACGGTGATCAATCAGGCCGCCCGTCCGACCACGGCGCAGGCGGGCTACAATGTCTCGCCGCCGACATCCGGCGGCTATTTTCACAAGATCAACTGCTTCTGTTTCACGGAACAGACCCTGAAGCCGGGCGAGACCCGGGAGATGCCGGTCGTGTTCTATGTGGACCCGGCGCTGGTGGACGACTACGACGAGCAGGACATGAACACCATCACCCTGTCCTATACGATGTATCCCGTGCGCGACCCGGCGCCTGTCGCCGGCAGCGCCAAGGCCGGCAGCGGCGGCCGAAGCTGACCCCCGCAGCGGCGGCCATCCGGCCGCGGCTGCGACGGCCGGCTCCCGCCGGCAACTGATAGAGAACCGGCCAGGCCGGAAGAGGATTGACGGAGACCGAGATGGCCGACGCCCACGCGAAGCATCATGACTATCACCTTGTCGACCCGTCGCCGTGGCCGTTCATCGGTTCGGTCGCCGCCTTCGTCATGGCAGTGGGCGCCATCGGCTGGATGAAGGACCTGTATTCGGCCGCGCCCCTGGTCTTCGGCCTTGGCGTGATCGGCGTGCTTTACACGATGGCCGGCTGGTGGCGCGATGTCGTGCGCGAAGCCCAGACCGGCTATCACACGCGCGTCGTGCAGTTGCATCACCGCTACGGCATGATCCTGTTCATCGCCTCGGAGGTGATGTTCTTCGTTGCCTGGTTCTGGGCCTATTTCAACGTCGCGCTGTTCCCCACCGACGTGCATCAGGTCGTCCGCGACCAGTTCATCGGCGGGCAGTGGCCGCCGACCGGCATCGAAACCTTCAATCCGTGGCACCTGCCGCTGCTCAACACCCTGATCCTGCTGACCTCCGGCACCACCGTCACCTGGGCGCATCACGCGCTGCTGGAGGGCGACCGGGAAGGCGTGAAGTGGGGCCTGATCTGCACGGTCGTGCTGGGTGCCATCTTCTCCTGCGTGCAGGCTTACGAATATATGCACGCGACCTTCACTTTCGGCGGCCATATCTACGGCGCGACATTCTTCATGGCGACCGGCTTCCATGGCTTTCATGTGCTGATCGGTACGATCTTCCTGGCCGTCTGCCTCGGGCGGCTGATGGCCGGACATTTCACGCCGCAGCAGCACCTCGGCTTCGAATTCGCCGCATGGTACTGGCATTTCGTCGACGTGGTTTGGCTGTTCCTGTTCGTGGCCATCTATGTCTGGGGCTATGGCGGCCCTGTGGTCGGCGGCGCCCACTGAGACTGGACGTCAGGTCTGAATCCGGATGGGGCGGCTGCGGCCGCCCTTTCCATGTCTGGCTTCATCCCCGGCCTCGGCGGCACTATGCGCAACGCCGCCCCGCGAGGGCGGGGCTATCCCGCCGGGGCCTCCACCCTTAAAGAAGGGCCTGCCCCGAGACAGGTCGGGCCGGCACGCCGGAGTCTGCTTGTTGCGGTTGTTCCGGGGCGCGCCCGCGGGGGCGGGCGCCGGCGGGACGCCCAGCAGAGATGGAGAACACCTTCGATGGCATCCGACGATGCCCGGCCTCGGTCCTCCCTGATCGTCCCGCTGCTGTTCATGCTGGTGGGGCTCGGCATCCTGCTGGGGCTCGGCTTCTGGCAGCTTGAGCGCAAGGCATGGAAAGAAGGGCTGATCGCGACGCTGAACGCCAAGCTTGCGGCTCCCGCGAGCGATCTGCCGACGCCGGAAGCATGGCCCGGCCTCACGGCCGAAAGGGACGAATTCACCCGCGTGCGGTTGACCGCGACCTTCCTGCCCGGGCGCGATGCGCTGGTGTTCACGAACGGGTCTCCGCTGCGGCCGGATGTGAAGGGCATCGGCTATTGGGTGTTCACGCCCGCCCGCCTGGCCGACGGACGGCTGATCGCGATCAACCGTGGCTTCGTGCCGGAGGCGCAAGGGAGTGCCGCGCGCCTGCCGGCCGATGCGGCTCCGGCACCGGTGGACATGGTGGGTGCGCTGCGCTGGCCGGAGCCGCGCGGAGCCTTCACGCCGGCGGATGATCTTTCCCGAGGCATGTTCTTCGTGCGCGACATTCCGGCGATGGCCGCCGCCCTTGGCTGGGGTGACGTCCCGGCCGTCTATATCGATCTCGAATCCCCGGCGCCTGCCGGCCCCGGTCCCCGACCCGGGCCGCTGGCCGTATCCCTGCCCAACCGGCATTTCGAGTATGCGATCACCTGGTTCGGCCTTGCCGCCAGCCTTGTCGCCGTGTTCGGCTTCTGGGTGGCCTCGCGCCGCCGAAGCCGCCTCCCGTTCCCCGATGGTGGCGCGCCCTAAAACCACCCCGAAGCTGCCGAACAAGATCGGCCGCGCCGGGCCCGTGTTGATTTCGGCGCGGGTGCTCTAAGCTCGCGCGCGCAAGCGTCGTGTTTCGCGGCGGCTGCGCCGAAGCCGGTGCCGGCGGTGAGCGAGGGGCCGGGATGTGCCGGCAGGAGGCAGCGATGAGATCGCAAGGGATGATCGGCGGCTGGTTTCATGGTCGGCCCTTTGGCCGGTTCCATGGTCGCTTCCTTGACCTTGCGGGGCTCGGTCGCGTGGCCTCGGGCCTTGCCGTTCTCGTGCTGGCGATGACCGCCGCTGCCGCCGAGCCGGCCGATCCCGCGCTGCTGCGCATCGTGGAAGGCCCCCAGCGCGCCCCGGAAAATGTCGCGCGCGACACCTATCGCAACCCCGCAGAGACGCTGCGCTTTCTCGGCCTCACTCCGTCCATGACCGTGGTGGAGATTTTGCCCGGCGGGGGCAAAGCCTACTGGACGGAAATTCTCGCGCCCTATCTGCGTGACAAGGGCAAATACGTCGCCGCCATCGCTGATGGCGAGGCCGCGTCCGACGCGCGAAAGCGGGTCAATACCGACTTCCGCAACAAGCTCGTGAACGATCCCCAGCTCTATGATCGGGCGCAGGTCAACCTGTTCGGGACCGACCGGCGGGACATCGCGCCGCCGAACAGCGCGGACATGGTGCTGACCTTCCGCAATCTGCATAACTGGATGGCGTCCGGCGACGTCGAAGCGGTGCTGGAATCGATCCATAAGGCGCTGAAGCCCGGCGGCATCCTCGGCATCGAGGAGCATCGCGGCAGCCCCGACCAGCCGCAGGACCCGGCAGCGAAATCCGGCTATGTGCGCGAGGACTATGCCATCGCCCTGATCGAGAAGGCCGGCTTCAGGCTGGAAGCAGCTTCGGAGGTGAATGCCAATCCGAAGGACACGAAGGATCACCCCGGTGGCGTCTGGACGCTGCCGCCGTCCTATCGCCTCGGCGATCAGGACCGCGCGAAATACGCCGAGATCGGTGAAAGCGACCGGTTCCTGCTGCGCTTCGTCAAGGCGCCGAAATAGCCGCCCCGACAGGAACCGGACATTCAGGCGACGCCGACGCGCAGCAGGTCGTGCAGGTGCAGAATCCCGATGGGCCGGGCGTTCTCGACGACCACGAGCTGGCTCTTGTTGGCGCTGTTGAGCAACTCCAGCGCCTCGCTGGCGAGCTGCTCCGGCCGCACCGTCAGGGGCGTGCGGGTCATGATATTCTCGACGCGGGCGGATAGCAGGTCCGCCCCCATGTGCCGGCGCAGGTCGCCGTCCGTGATGATGCCGGCCAGCCGCCCGTCCGTTTCCGCGATGACCACGCAGCCGAGGCTTTTGGCGGAAATCTCCACCACCGCGCCGGACATCGGCGTGCCGACCGTGACGAGCGGAATGCCCGTGCCGGTGCGCATGAGATCGCGGACGAATTTCAGCGACGCACCAAGCCGCCCGCCCGGATGGAAAGTCGCGAATTCGCTGGCGGTGAAGCCCCGTCCTTCCAGAAGCGCGATGGCCAGCGCGTCCCCCAGCGCCTGCTGCATCAGAGTGGATGTGGTCGGCGCCAGATTGTGCGGGCAGGCTTCGCGGGCCTGCGGCAGCACCAGCGCCACGTCGGCCGCAGCGCCGAGCGTGGACGTGCCGCTGCCGGTGATGGCGATCAGGCCGATGCGGAAGCGGCGGGAATAGTCGATCAGGTTCTTCAGTTCAGCGGTCTCGCCGGACCAGGACAGCGCGACAATGGCATCGTCTGCCGTGATCATGCCGAGATCGCCATGGCTGGCCTCGGCCGGGTGGACGAAAAAGGCGGGTGTGCCGGTGGAGGCGAGGGTCGCCGCGATCTTCCTGCCGACATGGCCGGATTTGCCCATGCCGGACACGATCACCCGGCCACGGGCATGCCGGATCAGGTTGACGGCGGCGGAGAAGGGCTCGCCCATGCCGTTGGCCAGCATGGCCGCAAGGGCCGCAAGGCCATCGGTCTCCGCTTCCAGCGTGCGCAGGGCGGAAGCGATCGCCTTGGCGGGCGGAACGGCTGGCTGCGGGGCGGCAGGCTGGGTCATCGCGAGGACAGCTCCGAAATCCGGCAGGGAAAGGATGGCGGCTGATATCACGGCCGGGCCGTCGCCGCGACCCTCGGCTGAGGCCCGGCATTTCATCCCGCCGACCCAGGGCGGGGCGGAAGGCCGCAGCGGCGGCATCGGCGGAAGATGGCAACGGCCTGTTAACCATCAACCAGTCGTTAACCATAAGTCCTTTAATCCGTTAACGAAACCTAACGGCCTGCCGAGAGGTCCCAGCGCGTGCCCGCCCGCCGTCCGCAATTCCATCTGCTCGCCTTCGGCGTGGTCGCGGCCATGGCCGGCTGGGCCGCAACGGGCGTGTGGCCGGCTGCTGCGCAATCGGGCCTGCTGGCGCCTATGCTGGAGAGTGGCGCTGTCCGGCCCGGCTTCCGTCCGGCGATGCCGGGAGAGGACGTTTCCGGCCCCGGCGGCTTCGAGAATGCGGCAGCTTCGGCGTCTATCGGCCGATCCGGTTTCAACTCCCGTCGCGGCCCGCCGCCGACCGGGACGACCGCATTTCGCTCCCGCCCCGCGGTCGTGCCTGCGCAGCCAGCCCCGGCGCCGGTCTCCCGCCGGCCGCAGCGGCGCGGCGCCCCCGATGTGACGGGAAGCGTCACTCCTTATCCCTCGGTCGTCCCGGTGCGCCGCCGTCCTCCGGAGGCGGAGCCCTTCGCCGCGCTGGGCTGGCGCGCAGGGGCGTTTCTGGTGTTTCCCGCGATCGATCTGACGGCCGGATACGATACCAATCCGGCTCGTCGCAAGGGTGGCACGGGGTCTGCCGTGACGACCGTGGCGCCGGAACTGGTGGTGCGGTCGGACTGGTCCCGCCATTCGCTGAATGCGGAACTGCGCGGCAGCTACACGACCTTCGCGTCGGCGCCGGATCTCAATCGTCCGCTGTTCAATGCGCTGATCGATGGCCGGATCGACGTCAGCCGGGACCTCAGCCTCGACCTTCAGGCGCGGGGCGCCATCGGTACCGACAATCCCGGCAATCCCAATACCGAGGCGGGCCTGTCGCGGCTGCCGGTCTATACGAGCACCGGCGTGACGGTGGGGCTGACCCAGCGGCTGAACCGGCTCGAGATATCGGCCAAGGCGCTGGCGGACCGGACGGCCTATGGGGCTTCCAGCTTTACGGACGGAACCACCTTCGACAATCGGGACCGCAGCTATAACCAGGTCGAATTCAGGCTGCGCGCCGGCTACGAGACCGTTCCGGGTTTCAAGCCCTTCGTCGAGGTCGAGACCGACCGGCGGCTCCATGACGAGAAATTCGACCGGGCCGGCTTCGAGCGGGACTCGACCGGCCGGACCGCCCGCGTCGGCGTTGCGCTCGATCTGCCGCGCGGCCTGCGCGGGGAAGTGTCCGGCGGCTACACGGTCCGCGACTATCGCGATCCGGCGCTGCGGCAGGTCAAGGGCTTCGTCTTCGACGGGTCGCTGGTCTGGGCGGCGACCGGTCTCACCAACGTGACGCTCACGGCGAAGTCGGCCGTCAACGAACTGATCCGTCCGGGAGAGTCAGGCTATCTCACGCAGGATGTGGGCGTGCAGGTGGACCATGCGTTCCGGCGCTGGCTGGTCGGCAGCCTGCGCTTCGGCGTCGGCTTCGATACCTATGAATGCATCTGCCAGTATGACCAGCGTTACACTCTTGCGGCGGCCTTGACCTACAAGGCCACCCGCACGGTGCAGATCAAGGGCGAGGTGCGCCGCGAGATGATGCGGTCCAACGATGCCGGCCGCGACTATACGGCCGACATCGTGCTCTTGGGCGTGCGCCTGCAACGGTAACGCGCCTAGCCGAGCAGGTCCTTGAGTTCTTCACGGAAAGCCGGTGCGATGTCCTTGCGATCCAGCGCATAGGCAACGTTGGCGGCAAGGAAGCCGACCTTGGAGCCGCAGTCGAAGCTCTTGCCCTCGAACTTGAGGCCATAGAATTTCTGGCTTTGCGACAGCGCGATCATCGCGTCGGTGAGCTGGATTTCGTTGCCGGTGCCGCGCTTCTGCTCTGCCAGCAGGCCGAAGATCTCGGGCTGAAGGATATAGCGGCCGGTGATGATGAGATTCGACGGCGCCTCTTCGCGGGGTGGCTTCTCGACCATCTGGTCGATGGCGAACAGCTTGCCCGTCCGCTCGCCGACACCGACCACGCCATACTGGTGGATGCGCTCCATCGGCACTTCCTCCACGGCGATGACGTTGGCCTGTGTGCCGGCCTCCCTTGCCGCCTCCATCATCTGCGCAAGGCAGCCCTTGGGATGCTTCACCAGCACGTCCGGCAGCAGCAGCGCGAAGGGTTCGTCGCCGATCAGCTCGCGCGCGCACCAGACCGCATGGCCGAGGCCGAGCGGCTCCTGCTGGCGGGTGAAGCTGGTGGCGCCGGGGCCGGGCAGGTCCTCGGACAGCAGCTTAAGATCGGCCTTCTTGCCACGCTCCCGGAGCGTCGTTTCCAGCTCGAACTGGCGGTCGAAATGATCCTCGATGACGCCCTTGTTGCGACCGGTGACGAAGATGAAATGTTCGATCCCCGCCTCTCTGGCCTCATCCACGACGTGCTGGATCAGGGGTCGGTCCACCACCGGCAGCATCTCCTTGGGCATGGCCTTGGTGGCGGGAAGAAAACGGGTGCCGAGACCGGCGACGGGAAAAATGGCTTTGCGGATGGGCTTCATGGAAATGCTTGCTGTCTCGAAATCCTGCGGCGGGAAGAAAGTAAGCGGGTAGGGATGAATTGCCGCTTAAATGTGATGGGCTGATGTCGGGCTGCGGCAATGGGCATCAGGCGCATTAACCCGCCGGAAACCTCAATTGTTCCCCATAGGCGGCATGCAGATCGTGGTTGGGGATTCGAAAAACATGCCGGGATCGGAAATCGCCGGAAGCGGCTTCTCGCGCCGCGCGGCGCATGTGGTGGCGGCCGTGGCATGGCTCGGCCTGCTGCCGGTGGCCGCCCATGGCCAGGTGACCGGCTCGCTGCCGCGCTCCAGCGAATGGAGCGGCCAGTCCGGCGCGTCGGGCCACCCCGAGATGACGGCCGAAGCGATCCGCGCGGCGGCGGCCGGCTTCAGGTCCTGCGTC
>Ga0180218_1001299_pt1 | contig 15573 bp, 14 predicted proteins | sample eDN3rd37CKraftBY_FD_151334 | JGI IMG/M metagenome (GOLD analysis project Ga0180218, IMG submission 151334) | Enriched backyard soil microbial communities from Emeryville, California, USA - eDNA 3rd pass 37_C Kraft BY (version 2) (version 2) | ecosystem: Environmental > Terrestrial > Soil >...
CGACGAACGCGCCGACCGCGGCGGGCCAGCCCCCGGCGACCGCACCGGTCCCGGCGAGCAGGGCGGCGCCCGGCGTCGACCAGGCCAGGGTGATCGGGGTGCGGTAGCGCCGTGCCAGCCACAGGATGCCGACGCCCTGTGTCACGCACAGCGTGAGCAGGCCCGATGCGGCCTCCGGCCCCGATGCGCCCACTCCGTGCAGGCCGGTGAGCACGACCGCGAACGAACTGGTGAATCCGACCAGGGCCGTGACGATTCCGGCGCCGATCGGCTGGGAGAGCGGAACCGGTGTCTGCGAGTCGGTGGTCACCGACGGGATTCTGCCGCAGCCCGGGCCGCGGCGTCCGCTCGTGCACCGCCACGGCGGACAAATAGAGGCATTCTCGGTGCACATTTATTTTCTTAGGATTTTTAATTTAGTACTTGCTTAGGGTTCAGAAATTTGTATTTTTTTAGGATGCGTAAATTGACTGGATTCGCGACATCGGCCGTAGTTCTCGCACTCGGTTGTGCCCTGGTTGCTCCCGCCGCAGGCGCCGCGGATACGGGTGCCCCTGTCTCGTCGCAGTGCGTACCCGCGGCCTCCGGATTCGAACAGGCCCGCCTCGCCGAGGTCACCGATCCCGCCGGTATCGACTCGTTCGACGCCGCGCGCGACCGCATCGCGCGGCTGCGCGAGCTGCTCGTCCACAGTGGCGACTATCGCGGCACGTTCGTGCTGGCGTTCGACGAGATCCTCGAGCTGACCGGTCCGACGCTCAACGCCGGCATCTACGACGACGAGCAGTGGGCGAGCGATCTTGCCGTCGAGGTCGTGCGCCTGTACGTCGCGAACCTGCACGAATACGTCACCGGCGGAACCCCGGCGCCGCACTGGGCCGACGCGTTCGCGCTCACCGAGCAGTGCGATCGCAGTCCCGGCCGGGTGCTGACCGCGGCGATCGTCGCGCATCTCGTCACCGACTTCCCCGAAGCGCTCGTCACCATCGGATCCGGTCCCGAACACACCCGCGATTTCTACACTTTCGGGAACGCCCTCGTCGCCGCCGCACCGCGCATCGCCGAAGAGTTCAAGGCCGTGTACGGCACCGACCTCGGACCGTTCTTCACCGGCTGGTTCGTCGGCGATCTGCTCGGCGCCGAGCGGACCACGACGTTGATGTTCCAATCCGCCCGGACGGTCGCGTGGGTCAACAACTTCGGTCTGCAGAATCCCACGACCCGCGACGCGACACGTGCCGAGATGCGGATCGCCACCGCCGTGGCCGGCGAGGTTCTCGATCTGCTCGAGGAGGCTCGGACGATCTGAATTCGGCCCTCCTCGTCCGTGGATCCGACTACGGTCGATGCCGTCGGCCCACGGAGCCGAGAAATTCTCCGCGAAGTGTCGATCGACGGCCGCGCTGCTCGACGTGTACGTGAACGGACCGGAGATGCGGTCCCGTGACGGAGGAGAACCTCATGAAGTACATGCTGATCCTGCGAGTCACCGACCAGGCGCTCGCAGCGTCGAAGGAAGCGGATTTCACGGAAATCGTCAACGCGATGGGGCGATACAACGAAGAGCTCATCAAGGCGGGTGTCATGCTCGCCGGGGAAGGGCTGTCCGACCCCGAGGACGGATTCGTCGTCGACTTCGACTCCGATCCTCCGCTCGTGTCGGACGGGCCCTACGGCGAGACGAAGGAACTGTTCTCCGGCTTCTGGATCATCCAGACCGCGACGAAGGAAGAGGCAGCCGAATGGGCCCGGCGCTGCCCCCTGGGCCCGGGCAGCAAACTGGAAGTGCGCAGGGTGAACGAGCTCGAGGACTTCGACCAGACCAACGAGTACATCCAGAAGGAAGCGGGCTGGCGCGAGCAGCTGGGCACGGACCGGCCGATCACCGGCTGAGCCCGTGGCCGAGAACGCCGACGCAGACAGCGCACGCCGGGCCGTCGAGGCGGTGTGGCGCATCGAATCGGCGAAAATCGTTGCAGCGCTGACCCGTATCGTCGGTGACCTCGATCTCGCCGAGGACCTCGCCGGCCAAGCGCTGCTCGAAGCCCTCGAGCAGTGGCCGGCCGGCGGGGTTCCCCGTAACCCCGCGGCCTGGCTGACCGCCGTCGCCAAACGCCGGGCGATCGACGGGTGGCGGCGCCGGGACCTGCTCGACGAGCGCTACGCGGCGATCGCGCGCGACCTCGACGCGTCGCGCTTCGACGACGAGGCCTGGGATCCCGATCGCATCGACGACGACGTGCTTCGGCTGATGTTCATCGCGTGCCACCCGGTCCTGGGCCGCAAAGCGCAGGTCGCGTTGACGCTCCGGGTGGTCGGCGGCCTGACCACCGAGGAGATCGCCCGCGCCTTCATGATCCCCACCGCGACGGTGCAGCAACGCATCGTTCGCGCCAAGAAGACCCTCACCGCGGCCAAGGTTCCGTTCGAGGTGCCGCCGCGTGCGGAGTTCGCGAACCGGCTGGGCGCCGTTCTCAATGTGCTCTACCTGGTGTTCAACGAGGGATACGCCGCGACCTCGGGGTCCGAATGGATGCGGACGGATCTCGGGGCCGAGGCGTTGCGGCTCGCCCGGATCCTCGCCGAGCTCGTGCCGCAGGAACCCGAAGCCCACGGGCTCGTCGCCCTGATGGAACTCACGGCGGCGCGATTCGGTGCCCGCACCACGCCGACGGGGGAACCGATCCTGCTGGCCGACCAGGACCGCACGCGCTGGGATCGCGCCCAGATCACCCGCGGCGTCGCGGCTCTCGCCCGGGCCGACGCGGTCGGCCGGGGTCGCGGACCGTACGCCCTGCAGGCGGCGATCGCCGAGTGTCACGCGCGCGCAGCAACTTTCGAGGACACCGATTGGGAGACGATCGTGCTTCTCTACGAGGCGCTCGGGCAGGTCGCGTCGTCGCCGGTGGTCGAACTCAACCGCGCCGCGGCCGTGTCCATGGCGTACGGCCCGGCGCCCGCGCTGGAATACGTCGACAAGCTCGTCGCCGACGGCGAACTCGCCGGCTACCACCTGTTGCCGAGCGTGCGCGGCGAGCTGCTCCGGCAGCTGGGCCGCATCGACGAAGCCCGCGCCGAGCTGCTCGAGGCTGCGCGGCTGACCGGCAACGAACGGGAGCGCGCCGTTCTGCTCGCGAAGGCCGAGGAACTGCGCGACCGGCCGTGAGCGGCAACGTCAGGAGCGGGAGAACTCCGACGCGCGGCGCACCTGGTCGGGTGTCGGGGTCACGCCCGTGTACAGCGCGAACTGCAGCGCCGCCTGCAGCGCGATCACCTCGGCGCCGGTGATGACCGTGTGACCGTGGGCGCGTCCCGCCCGGATCAGCGGTGTCTCGGGTGGCATCGCGACCACGTCGAAGACCACCGTCGCGGCCTCGACCGCGGCGGACGGGAACGGCAGCGCGTCGGCGTCGGGACCGCCCGCCATGCCGATCGGGGTCGCGTTGATCAGCGCGGCGGGGGAGGAGTCGCCGAGGCCGGCGCGCCACACGTATCCGTACCGGTCGGCGAGGGCGGTCCCGGCGGCCTCGTTCCGCGCGACGACGGTGACGTCGGTGAAGCCGTGTTCCCGGACCGCCGCGACCACCGCCTTGGCCATGCCGCCGCTGCCCGCGACCGCGACCGACAGAGCCGGATCGACGCCGTGGTCGCGGAGCAGGTCCAGCACCGCCTGGAAGTCGGTGTTGTAGGCGTGCAGCACCCCGTCCTCGTTGACGATGGTGTTGACCGAATCGATCGCGCGGGCCGACTCGTGCATCACGTCGACGAGCGGGATCACCTTCTCCTTGAACGGCATCGACACCCCCGCACCGCGGATACCGAGCCCGCGGATGCCCGTGACCGCGGCCTCGATGTCCGTGGGCGCGAACGCCTTGTACACGTAGTCCAGGCCGAGTTCGTCGTACAGGTAGTTGTGGAATCGGGTGCCGATGTTGCTGGGCCGGCCCGAGAGGGAGATGCACAGCCGGGTGTCCTTGTTGATCCGCGGAGCCATGACCTCCAACCTAAACCCGTCGCACACCGCCAGGTACTCCGTCCGCGCCGGAGATGACGATCGGTGTACAGAAATATCGGTACATCAACCGTCATAAGGGGCGCTTCCGACGCGGACGAATCGGGCATGGGCGACGGAGGGGGACGCGACGAACTCGACGCACTCGAAATCGGTGGTGAGCACATCGTCGTCGAACACGCGCTCGCCGCGGCCGAGCAGCACCGGCACGATCGCCAGGTGCATCTCGTCGACCAGCCCCGCGCGCAGGTACTGCCGGACGGTCGCGGGACCGCCCCCGACCCGCACATCCGCGCCTCCGGCGGCCTCGACGGCCTGTGCGAGCGCGTCCTCGATGCCGCCGGTGACGAAGTGGAAGACGGTGCCGCCGCCCAGGGTGATCGGATCGCGGGGATGGTGGGTGAGCACGAAGACCGGGTGGTGGAACGGTGGTTCGTCGCCCCACCAGCCCGACCACTGGTCGCTGTCCTCCCACCTTCCGCGGATGGGAGCGAACATGTTGCGGCCCATGATCGTTGCGCCGATCCCGTCGATCCCGCGGGCCATGAAGTCGTCGTCGATCCCGGTCTCTCCGCCGTCCTTCCCGAACGACCGGTGGAACGACCGGGTCTCGTGCACCCACCCGAGGATCCGTTCCCCGCCGATCCCGCCGGGGTTCTGCAGGCTCTGATCCGGCCCGGCGGAGCAACCGTCGACCGTGATCGCGAAATTCTGTACCCGAAGCCGTGCCATCGTCGAACTCCTTCGAATCGTCCGGTGGAAATCGTTCCCGTGTCACAGTGAAGTCGGAGACCGCGACGTCGTCCGGACATCGGCGAACAGAAATGCGCGATCCGCGATGTCCGGATCTGCTCCGCAGATCCGACTTCAGGGGTGAAGCCCCATCCGGGGGCACGGCAGAGGAGACGACCGTGAAATACATGCTGTTGATCTACAACCGTCCCGACTTCGTCGAGGACCTGAGCGACAACGCGCGGGAGGAACTGTTCGCGGAGGTCGACGCGATCATGGCCGAACTCACCGAATCCGGTGAACTCGTCGGCGGACAGGCATTGACCGACCCGTCGACGGCCCGCACCGTGCGGCAGGGGACGACCACCGCGCACACCGTCACCGACGGGCCGTTCATGGAGAGCAAGGAACAGTTCTGCGGCTACGTCGAGGTCGATGTCGACAGTCTGGACCGCGCCGTGGAGATCGCCGCGCGCTGGCCCGACGTGCGCTACGGCGGGGCGATGGAGGTCCGGGCCGTGATGCACGACGGCGGGGCCGAGATGTGAGCGACCCGCAGGACCTGCTGCGCACCCTCGCGCCGCAGGTCCTCGGGTACCTCGCGGCGCGGCACGGACAGTTCGACGCGTGCGAGGACGCGGTGCAGGAGGCGCTGCTCGCGGCGCACCGGCAGTGGCCGGCGGAGGGTGTGCCGTCGAATCCGCGCGGCTGGCTGATCACAGTCGCGCAGCGGCGGCTCACCGACGAGTGGCGCAGCGACAGTGCCCGCCGCGACCGCGAACATTCCTGGGCGGCAATGGAATCGGACCGGTCCGTCATCGATCTCGCCGACGTGGGGCACGACGGCGACGACACGTTGACGCTGCTGTTCCTGTGCTGCCATCCGGCGCTGTCACCGTCCTCACAGATCGCGCTGACCCTGCGCGCGGTCGGGGGGCTCGACACCGTGTCCATCGCGCGGGCGTTCCTGGTGCCGGAGGCGACGATGACCCGGCGCATCACCCGCGCCAAACAGGCGATCCGCGACGCCGGCGCGATCTTCACCCTGCCCGCTGCGGCCGACCGCGCCGCACGGTTGCAGGCGGTTCGCCACGTGCTCTATCTGATCTTCAACGAGGGCTACACCAGCTCCGGCGGACCCGACCTGACCTCCCACGAACTCAGCGCCGAAGCGATCCGCCTGACCCGGCTGCTGCACGCGCTGTTGCCGGAGGACGCCGACACCACCGGCCTGCTCGCGCTCATGCTGCTCACCGATGCCCACCGCGACGCCCGGACCGACCCGTCCGGCGCGCTGATTCCCCTCGCCGAACAGGACCGGACCCGCTGGGACCGGAAGCAGATCGACGAGGGAATCGCGCTGGTCACCGCCGCGCTCAGCGCCGCCCCGCCCGGGCCCTACCAACTGCAGGCCGCGATCGCCGCGGTGCACGCGGAGGCCGCCCGCGCCGAGGACACCGACTGGGCGCAGATCGTCGCGCTGTACCGGGTGCTGTCGCACGTCGCACCCAACCCGATGGTCACGGTGAACCGAGCGGCCGCCGTGGGCATGCTCGCCGGCCCCCGCGCCGGGCTGGATCTCCTCGCGACGGTGGCGGACGACCGGCGGCTCGCCGGCAACCATCGCGCGGTCGCGGTCCGGGCGCATCTGCTGGAGATGGCGGGTGAGGCGGCCGCGGCGCGCGCGGCGTACCTCGTCGCGGCCAGGCTGACGGCGAGCGTTCCGGAACAGCGCTACCTGCAGGGCCGTGCTGCGCGCCTGGCTCCGATCCGGAAGGACTCGGGATGACCGCGTCGGGCTGCAGCAGTGACAGGAGTGGTTGGCGGGGCCGAACTCGTGGCCGTCACGTGAAACAGACCGTGCGGGCCGAACCGGAGTGGGTTCGGCCCGCACGGTGAATGGCGAGGCGGCACTGAGCTATCGAGGTGGCGCTTTCGACGGGCGACGTGGCACTTGTCTCCGCCTGTACTGCGGTGGCAACGGATCCCGTCTGAGCGGCGGTGGTCTCACCGGTCGGGGTGCACGGTACGGCGTCGGATCTTCCATCCGTCCGCGGTCATCTCGATCTCGTCCTCCAGCACGGTGATTCGGTGGAGTCGAACCGAATCACCTGCGGGGGTGCCGACGATCTGCAGGTATGCCCGAGAGTGCAGTGCGCCCGGGCCTGCCGGTCGAACCTCCACCGTGCCGAGCACGTGACGCAGGACTTCGCCACGTGCTCGGCAATCGGCATGGAACCGTTCGGCGAACGCGACCAGCTCGTCGGCTCCGCGGGCGGGAGCGGGGTAGCTCGGCGAGAGGAATTCCCCGTCGACGGTGAAGGTGGCAGCCCAATCCTCGGCCCGACCGGAGTCGATGGCGTGACTTTGGCGTCCGTAGAGCTGGTGCACGGCGACGACGTCGTCCGTCGACACCTGGGACGGGCACGGGATCTGGGCGTTCATCCGAATTCTCCTTGTCGGTTTTCCTGCTCGTCGGCTGTGCGGTTCACAGAACGGTCAGCAGCAGCCACGCCAGCGGGGGACCGAGGAGAACCATGGTGCCGGCCCACAGCAGCATCGAGCGCAGCAACTTCGGACGAGCTTCGGGCTCGGCCGTCGCCAGAGCGAGGGCTCCGATGATGCCCAGCGGGCTCGCGTCGACGATCGTCGTGGACACGGTGACCGGGCCGACCACCGACAGGGTGCTCATGTCACCCGAGACGAGCGGCATAGCGAGCTGCAAGGTCGCACCGATGACGGTGATCGACGAGGCGAACGCCGAGATGATGCCGCTGAGCCAGGACAGGGCGAGGACGGCGCCGGACGCGGAGCCGATGCTGGACAGCGAGTCGTTGATCGCGTCGATCGTGCCGATCTCGGTCAGAACGCCGATGTAGATCAGGACACCGGCGAGCATCAGCATGACGCCCCAGGGCATGGTGTTGATGAAGGTGTTCTGCTTGCGCTCGAAGAGCAGCGTCAGCAGCAGACCCAGTGCCAACGCGCTGAACCCGATGTCCATGCCGAAACCGAGCGAGGCGACGAGCAAGGTGGCCAGCGCGATCAGCGTGGCGATCTGGTAGGTGTTCGGCCGTCCGTGTCCTGTGCCCCGGCCTGCAGCGGGGGACGGGCCGTCGAAGTCCGGAGTATCGGCGGAGCCACCGGCGGATCCGGACACCGGCCCGCCGCCCACCGTGGCCAACGCCGGCTGCGCCACCGACATCCGGCCGGCACGCACCAGCTTCGCACCACCGAACAGGAAGTAGGCGATGACCGCGACGAGACCGTTGATCGCCACATGGCTCACGAACAGCTGGAGGGTGATCGGCTCGAGTCCGGCTTCGGTGAGTTGCTTCGCGGTGAACACAGCCGGAGTCGCCAGCGGGCCGAAATTGCCGGCCAGGATGCCGTGCACGACCATGATCGTCACGAGGAACCGGCTGATGTCGTAGTCCCTGGCCAGTCGCATCGCAACCGGGATGACGAGAGCTGCCACGGCCGGCGGATAGGCACCGATCGCGGTCGCCGCGGCCGAGAGCACGAACAGCAGCGGAGGCACCAGCGCGATCGAGCCACGCAGCAGGCGCAGCAGCCCGTCGACGATGAAGTCCATCGTCTTGCTCGACTCGACCACGGCGAAGAAGTATGTGATGCCGATGATCAGGATGAAGGTTTCACTCGGGAACGAGTCTGCGACGACATCCAGCGAGATTCCGCTGAAGTATGCGATCGCGGTGCCGCCGACCAGGAGCAGCAGTCCCATGTTGATCGTCCACACCGATGCGACGATGAACGATCCGAGGAGTATCACCACGGAGGCGATTTGGAGGAAGGTCATGCGAAAGTCCACTTCGTTTAAAGGGGAAGGATGCGTTGGGCTTTCAAGGTGTTCGGTTCGTGTCGCGCCGTGGCGCGAAGAAGGTCTGTAAGCCCCGACAGTCTGTTCACGTGGTCGGCTGTACCTCCTGGCGGCCGAGATGTTGCCATGACTTCGGGGGTTCGAACGTGCTGGTTCTGGCCCGGGCGTACTGGTACGGCACATCGAGGTGATGGCCCAGAATTTCCGCCGCCGACCAGGTCCAGTGCGGATTGTGCAGGTGGCCTCGGCCGATTCCGACCAGGTCCACGCTGCCGTCCGCGACCAGCTCGTCGGCGAGGACCGGGCTGCTGATCAGACCGACTCCGATGACCGGGATGTTCACGTGCCGGCGAATGAGCCGTGCCGGCGGGATCTGGTAACCGGGACCGAGGGGGATGTCCCCGCGCGCGTTGCCACCACTGCTGACGTGGACGAAATCGGCCCCGCGCCGTTCGAGGTCGACGGCGAATCGGCATGCCTCCTCGGGAATGATGCCACCGTCGACCCAGTCGGTTCCATTGACGCGGACACCGAGAGCCACGGTCGACGGAACGGCCGCGCGCACCGCCTCGAAGACCCGCAGGGGGAAGCGCGCACGGTTGTCGTACCCGCCGCCGAACTCGTCGGTTCGCCGGTTCGCCAACGGGGACAGGAACGAGCTGAGCAGATATCCGTGTGCTCCGTGCAGCTCGATCAGGTCGAACCTGGCATCGACCGCTCGATTCGCGGCGGCGACGAAGTGCTCGACCACGCGGTCCATATCGTCCACGGTCAGTGGCATCGGAACAGGCCACCGCTCGGACACCGGGACGGCGCTCGGACCGATCGTCGGCCACCCCTCGGTCGCGTCCAGGGGGCCCGAGCCGCCGGTTCGTGGGCTGTGGCTGGAAGCCTTGCGACCGGCGTGCGACAGCTGGATACCGAGCCGGATCGGCGATTGGGATCGTACCGTTTTCACCAGTGCAGCCAGGGCTTCGGACTGGTCGTCGCGCCACAGGCCGAGGCAGTCCGGCGTAATCCGTCCTTCCTCGGAGACCGCGGTCGCTTCCATGATCAGTAGTGCTGCGCCGGACAGGGCCAGGCTGCCGATGTGGATCAGGTGCCAGTCGGTGGCCAGTCCGTCGCGGGCACTGTACTGACACATGGGAGGGATGACGATGCGGTTGGGCAGGGACAACGGACCGAGGTCGATGGGATCGAACAGATTCGGCATCGTCAGTCCTCTCTCATCAGCAGTGCGCAGCCGAGGCCGTAGGCGCCCATGCTGACTGCGGCGACGTCCGGCTCTCGGCCGACCTGCCGCGTTCCTCCACGTCCCCACAGCTGGACACAGGCCTCGTGGAGATGTCCCAGTCCGTGCAAACGCCCGGCCGAGAGCTGGCCGCCACCGGTGTTCATCGGTAGTTCTCCGTTCAGTCCGATATTCGTGCCACCTTCGACGAACGCCCCGACCTCGCCCTTGGCGCAGAAGCCCAGAGCCTCCAGCCAGTGCACCGTCAGGATGCTCATGCCGTCGTAGATCTGCGCCACGCGCACGTCGCGACGAGAAATCCGGGACCGATCCCAGAGCATCGCAGCCGCCTTCTCGGCCCCGAACGAGGTCAGGTCGCGAGGGTCGCGCAATCCGCCGGCCCCCATCGCGGTGCCGACGGCCTCGAAGCGTAGGGGTGGATTGGTCATGTGCCGGGCGTCGTCGAGCCGGGAGAGCACGAAAGCGACCGATCCGTCGACCGGGACGTCGCAATCGTAGAGGCGGAGGGGCCAGGACACGACGCGGCTGTCGAGGTAGTCGTCGAGCGTGAGCGGGTCGCGGTAGACAGCCGAGGGGTTGCCCGCCGCATTCGTACGGGCGTTCACGGCGATCGCACCGAGCTGCTCGTGGGTCAGCTTGTGCTCGTACATGTACCGCTGTGCGTAGGTCGCGTACCAAGGCACGGGGGATTCGACACCGTACGGTGCGGTCCATTCCCAGAAGCCGTGGATCTCCCCGGATGATCCGGCCCAACTCTGCGCCTGCTTGTCCAGCGCCCGGGACTGTGCCTCGGTCACGGTGCGGAAGACCAGGACGTGACGGGCGAGCCCTGCGGACAGTGCACCGATCGCATTGACGATCGCGCTGAACTGGCTCGGCGAGTCCAGGGCGGCGGCCGAGTACCAATTGACGTTCAGTCCCAGCGCAAGACGCAGGTCCTGTGCGCCGACGGGAGCGAACCCGCCGCCGGTGTTCGCGGCTCCCGGATAGGTCGAGATGCCGTCGATGTCGTCGACCGTGAGCCCGGCGTCGGTGATCGCGGTCAGGGCCGCGTCCACGGTCAGGGACAGGGCGCTCGCGGTGGTGCGGCGCCCCACCTCGGACAAACCGATACCGGTGATGGCTACATTTCGTTCGGCATGCACCGGCGTCACTCCTCGTCCGTGATCTCGAAAACGGGCAGCCACGCCTCACCCTGCTGCTGGAAGCGGGTGACGACGGGCTTGTCGGTGGGGTCGTCGATATCGGTGCCGCCGATCAGACCTCCGAAGACGTACAGGCCGGGTTGTTCGACCAGTTCGACGTATCCGACACGAAAAGGCACCGGCTGGCCGGGAAACCAGGGCTGCTCGTTGGTGGTCCACGATGCGACGCGGCCGTGTCCGCTGACAGCGTCGGATGCCAGATGGGTGGCCGTGCGGCACCGTCGGCAGACGGGGCTCGGCGGGTGCTGCCACTGCTCGCACGCGGAGCAGTGCTGGATACGCAACCGGCCGGTTGCTCCGCCGGTCCAGTAGTCGGCGGTGTCCGGGGTGATGCCGGGGACACGCCGACCGTGGGTCCAGATCGTGCTCGTCACTGCGTCCTCCGGTGGGGCTCCAATGCGGCGGCACTCGCGTACCGGTCCCGCAGCTTGTATTTCTCGATCTTGTGGCTGGCGTTGCGTGGCAAGGTGTCGACGGGCACGTAGAACTCCGGCCGCATGTAGCGGGGCAGTGCCTCCTCACATTCCTTCTGCAGGGACGCCAGGGCCTCGGGGCTGCTGTCCTCGAGTTCGAGGAACAGCGCGATCTCGTCTTCTTCGAGTTCGGACGGAACCGCGATCGCGGCGACGTCGCGCACGCCGTCGATCTTCGAGACCATCCCTTCGAGCTCGAAGGCGGAGATGTTCTCTCCGCGCCGACGGATCACATCCTTGAGCCGGTCCTCGAACCACATGTAGCCGTCGGCATCGATGCGGCACAGGTCGCCGGTGTGGAACCATCCATTGCGCCGACTCTGCACGGTGGCTTCCGGCATCCCGTAATACCCGCTGGACTCGTTCCACGGAACGGTGGACCGGATGACCAGTTCCCCCTTCGTGTCCGGGGGGACCTCGAGATCGTGGGTGTCCACGATCCGGGCCTCCATCCCGGGGCGGAGCCGCCCGGCCGAGCCGAGCTTCTCCGACGGATCGGCAAGGGTGTACGCATGGCTCGGGCCGTAGTCGGTGAGACTGTAGCCGGAGGTGAAACGCAACCCGAACCGGCGTTCGAAGTCCGTGGCGTAGGCGGGGATCGGCACGGTCATCACCATGCGAAGGGAATTGTCCGCGTCCGTCGGCCGAGGGTCTTTCTTCCACAGGATCGCGGCCATCGAACCGAGCAGGTTCGTGGCGGTGATGCGAGCGGTGCGCACGTCGTCCCAGAACTTGGACGCGGAGAACCGCCGACGGAGGAAGACCTGGGAGCCCGCGCCGATCGCGCAGTGCAGTGCTCCCTGAAAAGCGTTGACGTGGAACAGCGGCAAGCAGATGTACACCCGATCGTCGGCGCGGTAGCCGAACGACACGGCGTGGCTGAAACCCCACAGCATCGCGCGGATGTGCGTCATCATCACGCCCTTCGACGGGCCTGTCGTCCCGGACGTGTAGTTGATGTAGCCCAGGCTCGTCGGGTCGACGGCATCGAGTGGCAGTGGCGCGGTGGAGTCGGCCTCCTGGCAGATCGTGGCGTGGGTGATTCCCTCGGCCTCGGTTTCGCTCCACGGACCTGTCAGTCCGATCGCCGCGATCCCGGCGTCCTGTGCGATGCGGGCCGACTCGTGGTTCGAGGCGTCGTGGACGAGCATCGACGCATCGGAATTGGTGAGGTAGTAGGCGAGAAGGTCGCCGGCGGCCTGGGTGTTGAGCGGCACCGCGACAGCCCCGAGACGGCTGAGCGCGATGTAGAAGAGGATGTGCTCGACGCTGTTGGGCAATTGCACGGCGACGTGTGCGCCCCGGGACACTCCGCGGGCGGTGAGCCAGCGTGCGTACAGTTCGGCTTCCTCGACCAATCGGGTGTAGGTGTACTCGACACCGGTATCGAGGTCCGTCAGGAAGATTCGATCCGGATCCCGGCGCGCTCGCGTGGAGAGGGACTCGAAGAGAGTCAACTGGTGTAAGTCGAATCCCATTCGGAGACGGTCGAAGTCGGAGACCGATTCGGACAGCGTCACGAGGCTGCTCCTTCGAGTGCAGCGGCACGCAGGGTGTCCCGGGCAGCAGCGGTACGGCTGCCGTCCACACCGAGGGCAGACATCGAGTCGGACAGTTCGACGAACACGCGCTGCAGAGCCGAGTGCGGGCGATCGTCGGCGGGAGCGACCGAGGCGTGGTCCTGGACGTACACGATCCGATCGGGTCGGCCGGCCAGGGCATCGCCGGCCACGGTCAGTCCCAGGCGTTCGCGCACCGCATCGTCGGGCGCATATACGACATGCGTCGCCGCCGGCTCGGGGGTGTCGGTGGAGGGATACTTCGATCCCTCGTCGTGGAGCAGCAGCGCGGCGGTACCGGGGGCGTCGCTCGGGTCGGTGAGGCGTTCGATGCGGAAGTACCGCGGAGGCAGAAGCTCGGTGAGATACCGTTCCTCACCCGACTGCGTGGTCACGCGAAGCTCGCTGAGCGGGCGACCGACGACGCCGCTGTCCGCAGCGTCCACGGGGAAGTCCGAGATGTGTGCGGCGGCATGGCCGTCGATGAGTTCCCGCAGGGCAGGGGCCTCGGGAAGCAGAGACATCACCTCACGACGGAGTGTGCGGGAGGCTTCGTCGGCGCTGGTCATGAACAGGGACACCGGTGTCAGGGCGTCGAGGGTGCGGCTGACGACATGGGTCCGCTCGGCGGAATACTCGTCGAGTGGGGTGTCGTCGCCGGCCAGTGCGAAAGGCAGGCGCCAGGCCAGGGCATTGACGTCACCGAATCCCATGTTCAGGCCGCGTCCTCCGAAGATCGGGGACTGATGTGCGGCGTCCCCCGCGAACAGCACCCGGCCCTGCCGGTAGCGGGGAAGAGTGCGTCCCAGGGCCCGGTAGGTGGTGACCCACAGAATCGTCGGTTCCGCATCGATACCCATCATCGACAGGTGCTCGCGGACACGGGTTTCGGCTGTCTCGGGCGTGGCAGCCGCTTCGGGATCCGTGCCTTCGGGCACCTGGTAGTCGAGGCGCCAGACGTCGAACGGCTGCGAATGCAGGATCGCCACGGAATCGGGTGCGTAATCAGGTCCGATGAAGAGCCGGCGGCCCGGCTGCAGGTCGTGGTCCATGGAGAAGTCGCAGATGATGAACCGGGCATCGGCGCTGCGGCGAGGGACTACGTCCTCGTATCGAAGGCCGAGGAGGCGTCGGGTGACGCCCCGAGCCCCGTCGGCACCGATCACGTAGCGGGCTCGAAGCTGGTAGTTGCTCCCGTGCGCGTCGACGTCGATGCGCACCTCGTCACCGAGATCGTCTATGCCCGTAACGGTGTGGCCCCACCGGATCGCGTGAGGCGCACGGGCTCGGAGGTTGTCCAACAGCACGTGCTCCAGCCAGCATTGCTGCAGGAGCGCCAGCTGGGGAAAGCGCTCGTGCAGTTCGGTTTCGTATTCGGTACGCCACAGTTCGGTGCTGCCATGGAACACGATGCTGCGGCTGCGCGGCTGTGCGAGCTTCATGAAGTCCTCGCTCACACCGATGGTGTCGAGGAAATGCAGGCTCTCTCGATTGAGGGTGAGCGCGCGGCTTCCGTCCGAGAGTTGGGTACGGGCCTCGAGAACGACCGCGTCGATTCCCCGTCGCTGCAGTGCGATCGCCATGGCAAGACCGACCGGTCCTCCACCGATCACGGCCACGTCGTGAACTCGATCGCTCTCGGCGGTATCGGGGACCGGTGACGGATCGAATTGCTGCCATTCGTAATACATTGCGTGCTTCTTCCTCTTCGCGCGCCGGCTGGGGCGCACCGGCTTCCCGGACGGGGACTCGGTGGTGGGCGTCATGGCGCGACTTCACTGAGTCGCAGGTCACATAAAGTGATACGAGTCTGAATTACATGCATCCGGATGTCAAGGCGACCGAATGGGTGTCTGCATCCCTCGCTCTGCCGAGACATGGGGAGTGATGGACTCTTTTAGCAGGTAATCGGTCCCAAATTGGCAGGTCGGCGGACGCCGTCCGGTAGCTCATCCGGCTGGAACTGCGGCGGAATCAAGTTCGAACCCGAATCAGTTTCTGGTCATGTCGAACTACATGCGACTAGTGTGTCCACGTGCCCAACGACTCATCGAACGTCCCCAACAGCGATGTGGCGGACTATTGGAGCCTGGTCGACCGTGCGCAGGGGCTGATCCCCAGCCACGTCGATGGTGTGGACATGGAGGCCAGCCGCCTCGTCATGTCGCTGAACCGGGCCACCCGGACCGTGATCTACGACCTCGAGGTCCAGACACTGCGACCGCTTCATCAAACGGACTCGACATTCCGAGTGCTGTTCGTCCTGTGGGTGGCGGGACCGCTGAGTCCGCACATGGTGGCGAGTTTGTCCTCGATGCCCAGGCCGACGGTGTCCAGTCTGGTGGCCAGTTTGCGCAAAGCCGGCCTGATCGATCGGCAGGACGATCCTGAAGACGGGCGGGGTGCGACGCTCAGCCTGACCTCCGAAGGCACTGCGGTCATCACGAAGGCATTCGCAGATCACAATCGGCGCGAACACGAGTGGGCATCTCTGCTCAC
>Ga0180218_1001300_pt1 | contig 15570 bp, 10 predicted proteins | sample eDN3rd37CKraftBY_FD_151334 | JGI IMG/M metagenome (GOLD analysis project Ga0180218, IMG submission 151334) | Enriched backyard soil microbial communities from Emeryville, California, USA - eDNA 3rd pass 37_C Kraft BY (version 2) (version 2) | ecosystem: Environmental > Terrestrial > Soil >...
GGAGAAGGCGCCTGCCTGGCGCAGCATGGCGTCCACGAGGGTCGTCTTGCCGTGGTCGACGTGGGCGACGATCGCCACGTTGCGCAGGTCGGAGCGCACAGACATCTACGGGTCTCATTTCCTGGGGAGGGGGGCGACCCGTCAATCGGGCCGCCGCTATCTTACCCGCCCCGTCCAGGGTCCCCGTCCGCGCTCGTCCCTGGCGCCGTGCCGGGCGGGTCCTTGGCCTCATGGCGGCGCGGCACGCGCAGGCGCAGCGCGCCCGGCGCAGGCGGCAGGACGTTCTCCCACCGTCCGGCCAACGTCGTCGCCACCTCCTGGGTCACGTGCTCGGTGAGCTCGGCCCGCGCCGCACGCCGCTCGGCGCGCACGATCTGCCGGTGCTCCGCGCCGAGCTCCTTGACGATCGACACTGCCATGCCGACGAGCACCAGCGAGAACGGCAGGGCGATGAGGATGGAGGCGGTCTGCAACGCCTGGAGCCCGCCGGCGAGCAGGAGCGCGATAGCGACGAGCCCCTGCAGCCCCGCCCAGAACAGACGGCTCCACAGCGGGGGGTTCGGGTTGCCGCCGTGGGCGAGCATGTCGACGACGAACGACCCCGAGTCGGACGACGTGACGAAGAAGATCACGACGAGCACGATGCCCGCGACGGACAGCCACGTCCCCGCCCCGGGCAGGGTGTCGAAGAGCTGGAACATCGCGGTGTCCGTGTTCACCCCACCGGTGGCGGGGTCCAGCATGCTGCCAGGCTCCGTCATCTCCTGGTGCAGCCCCGCTCCCCCGAAGACGCTGAACCAGATCGTCGCGACGGCCATCGGGACGGCCAGCGTGCCCAGGACGAACTCGCGCACGGTGCGTCCGCGCGAGATGCGCGCGATGAAGACGCCCACGAAGGGGGCCCACGAGATCCACCAGCCCCAGTAGAAGATCGTCCAGCTCGACTCCCAGGCCAGGCCCTCCTCGCCCCGGAACGCCAGCGTGTCGAAGGTCATCTGGATGACGTTCGCGAAGTAGTACCCGAACGACTGCACCCAGCTGCGCAGGATGAACAGCGTGGGGCCCAGCACCAGCACGACGGCCAGCACGACGCCGGCGAGCATCATGTTCCCGTTGGACAGCCACTTGATGCCCTTGGACAGTCCCGACGCCACCGACATCCCCGCGATCGCCGTGATCACCGCGATCAGGCCGATCTCGAGGGCGGTGCTCGGCTCGACGACGTCCAGGTAGCCCAGCCCGTGCGCCACCTGCAGGACGCCCAGGCCCAGCGACGTCGCGACCCCGAACACCGTGCCGATGATCGCCACGACGTCGATGACGTTGCCCGCCCAGCCCTTCACCCGGTCGCCCAGGAGGGGCTCGAGGGCCCAGCGGATCGACACCGGACGGCCCTTGCGATGGATCGCGTAGGCCAGCGCGAGCCCGGCCACCACGTAGATCGCCCACGCGTGGAAGCCCCAGTGCACGTAGGTCTGGGAGATCGCGGCCTGGGCGAGGGCGGCGTCGTCGCCGGTGACGCCCGGCTTGGGGCTCACGAAGTGGGACAGCGGCTCGGACACCCCGTAGTAGACGAGCCCGATGCCCATCCCGGTGGCGAACAGCATGGAGAACCACACCGGGAGCTTGAAGTCCGGCGTCTCGTCGTCCGGGCCCAGCACGATGTCGCCGAAGCGGCTCAGGCCCATCCAGACCGCGAAGATGACGAAGGCCGCCACGAGGAGCACGTAGTACCAGCCGAAGGCGCCGATCACCTCGCCCTGCAACGTGCTCATGACGGCGTCCGTGGCGTCGGTGAAGAGGACCGCGACCAGCACGAACAGCAGGATGATGCCTGCTGCCGGATAGAAGACGCCGCGGGCCAGCGTCGATGCCCCTGCCATGCCCCTCACCCTGACGCCCGGCCGGACCACCGGCAAACGCAGACGCGGCGAGGGCCGGCGCACGACCAGGTCGTGCGCCGGCCCTCGCCGGTCCGCGTCGGGGCGTCAGCCCGCGATCGCCGCGCCCTCCAGCCCCGCGCCGGGGATGGCGGCGAGCAGGTCGCGCGTGTACTGCTGACGCGGGTTGTCGAACACCTCGTCGGTGGTGGCCTGCTCCACGACGCGGCCGTTCTGCATCACGACCACCGAGTCGGCGATCTGCCGCACGACCGCCAGGTCGTGGGTGATGAACAGGTACGACAGCCCGAGCTCCTCCTGCAGGTTCCCGAGCAGCTCGAGGATCTGCGCCTGGACGAGCACGTCGAGGGCCGACACGGCCTCGTCGAGCACGATGACCTCGGGTCGCAGGGCGAGCGCCCGCGCGATGGCGATGCGCTGGCGCTGGCCGCCGGAGAGCTCGTTCGGGAACCGGCGCATGGCCGACTGGGGCAGCGCCACCATGTCGAGCAGCTCCCGCACCCGCTTCTCGCGCTCCTTCTTGCTGCCGACCCGGTGGAGCGCCAGCGGCTCCTCGATCGAGCGGTAGATGGAGAACGTCGGGTCGAGCGAGCCGTACGGGTTCTGGAACACCGGCTGGATGCGACGCCGGAACGCGAAGGCCTCCTTGGGCGTGAACTTCGCGACGTCCGCGCCGTCGAACTCGACGACGCCCGAGGTCGGGTCGAGCAGGCCCAGCACCATGTTCGCCGCCGTGGACTTGCCGGAGCCCGACTCGCCCACCAGCGCCAGCGTGTGCCCGCGCTTGAGCGTGAAGCTCACGTCGTCCACGGCCTTGAAGTCCGTCGACGCCCCCGGCCGGCCGCCGCGGATGGTGAAGACCTTCGTGAGGTTCTTCGCCACGACGATGTCCGACTGCGCCGCCTTGCGGGCGTCGCGCAGCGGCACCGTCGCGTCGAGGTCGGGAGCCAGCAGCTCGTCCGACTCCTCGCCCTGCTCGTGCGCCACCTGGATGCGGCGGGACGCGAGCGACGGCGCCGAGGCGACCAGGCGCTGGGTGTACGGGTGCTGCGGGTTCGCGAGGATCTGCCGGGCCGGGCCCGACTCGACGACGCGGCCCTTGAACATCACCACGAGGTGCTCGGCGCGCTCCGCGGCCAGGCCCAGGTCGTGGGTGATGAACAGGACGGCGGTGCCGAGCTCCTGCGTGAGCACCTCGAGGTGGTCGAGGATCTGCCGCTGCACCGTGACGTCGAGGGCCGACGTCGGCTCGTCGGCGATGAGGAGCTTGGGCCGCGAGGCCAGCCCGATCGCGATGAGCGAGCGCTGGCGCATGCCGCCCGAGAACTCGTGCGGGAACTGGCGCGCCCGGCGCTCGGCGTCGGGGAGGCCGGCCTCCTGGAGCAGGCCGGCGACCCGCTCCTTGCGCTCCTTCTTGCCCCCCTCGAAGCCGTTGGCCTTGAGGGCCTCCTCGATCTGGGTGCCGATGCGCCACACCGGGTTGAGGTTGGACATCGGGTCCTGCGGGACGAGGCCGATGTCCCGGCCGCGCATCGCCTCGATCTCCGTGCGGGGCAGGCCGACGATCTCGCGGCCGTCGAACATGATGCTGCCGCCGGTCACCTTGCCGGTGCCGGGCAGCAGGTCGATCACGGCGTGCGCGGTGGTCGACTTGCCCGAGCCGGACTCGCCGACGATCGCGACCGACTGCCCGGGGTACACCGTGATGTCGGCGCCACGGACGGCGTGCACGACGCCCTCCGAGGTCGTGAACGACACCTGCAGGTCGCGGATCTCGAGCAGGGGCTTGTCGGTCCCCGCCTCGTAGCTGCGGCCGGCGCCCTCACCGACGGGCTGGTTGCCGTTCGTCACTGGGAACTGTGTCGTCATCGCTTCCGTGCCTTCGGGTCGAGGGCGTCGCGCACGACGTCGCCCATCATGATGAAGCCGAGCACCGTGATCGCCAGGCCTGCGGCCGGGTAGAAGAGGATCTCCGGCGCCTGGCGGATCGCCCGCTGCGCCTGGGAGATGTCCCCGCCCCACGAGACGGTGCTGGGCGGCAGTCCGATGCCGAGGAAGCTCAGCGTGGCCTCGGCCACGATGAACGTGCCCAGCGCGACCGTGGCGTACACGATGATCGGCGCCGCCGAGTTGGGCAGCACGTGCCGCAGCAGGATCCTGCCGCGCCCCATGCCGAGCGAGCGGGCAGCGGTGACGAACTCGTTGTTCTTCACGGACATCACCGTGCCGCGCGTGATGCGGGCGATGGAGGTCCACCCGAACGACGCGAGCACCAGGGCGACGGTGAAGCTGGTCCGGTTGGTGGTGATCGACATGATGACGATGGCGGCCAGCACCAGCGGGATCGCGAAGAAGATGTCGGTGATGCGCGACAGGACGACGTCGAACCAGCCGGCGAAGTAGCCGGCGACGGCGCCCATGATCGTGCCGATGATCACGACCATCGCCGTGGACATCACGCCCACGAGCACGGACGCGCGGGCGCCGTAGATGGTGCGCGCGTAGATGTCGCAGCCCTGCTTGTCGAAGCCGAACGGGTGCCCGGGCTCGGGGCCGGCGAGCGAGTTGGCCAGCTCGCAGTCGAAGCGCGGGTGCACGGACGTGAACCAGCTGGGGAACGCCGCCACCGTGATGACGAGCACGATGATCGCGGCCGCGACCCAGAACATGGGGCGCCGGCGCATCTCGCGCCAGGCGTCGCGCCACAGGCTGGACGGCGCCTCGTCCGTCTTGACCGCGTCGACGGCGCCCAGGCCGCCCTCGTCGACCTCGGCGGCGAAGTGCTCCTGCCCGGGGCGCGGTCGGCGCCCGCCGGGCACGGTCTCGTAACGGTTCTCAGGCATAACGGATCCTCGGGTCGAGGGCGGCGTAGAGGAGGTCGACGAGCAGGTTCGCCAGGATGTAGACGATGACCAGCACGGTCGTGAGCGAGACGACGGTGATGTTCTCGCCGCGGATGATCGCCTGGTAGAGCGTCCCCCCGACGCCGTTGATGTTGAAGATGCCCTCCGTCACGATCGCGCCACCCATGAGGTTGCCCAGGTCGGCGCCCAGGAACGTGACGACGGGGATGAGCGAGTTGCGCAGCACGTGGCGGCCGGTGACCTGCGAGCGACGGAGCCCCTTGGCCCGCGCGGTGCGGACGTAGTCGGCGCCGAGGTTCTCCGCGACCGACGTGCGGGTCAGGCGGATCACGTACGCGAAGGACGTCGCTGCCAGCACGATCGCCGGTAGCAGCAGGCTGTAGAAGTTCGGGTCTCTGCCCACCGTCACGGGGAACCAGCCGAGCTTCACACCCATGACGAACTGCAGGACGAAGCCGATGACGAACGTCGGCACGGAGATGACCAGCAGGCTGATCACGAGCACGGTGCCGTCGAACCAACCGCCCTTGCGCATCCCGGCGAAGAGCCCGAAGACGACGCCGAAGACGCCCTCGATGACGAGCGCCATGATCGCGAGCTGGAACGTGACCGGCAGCGCGGCGCCGATGACGTCCATGATGTCCTGACCGCGGAAGTCGACGCCGAAGTCCAGGGTGAAGACGCCCTTGAGGAAGAGCAGGTACTGCACGATGAACGGTTCGTTCAGGTTGTACTGCTCGCGAATCTGGGCTTGCACGGCCTCAGGGAGGCCACGCTCCCCGCCGAGGCCGGCGACGGGGTCTCCGGGCCGCAGGAACACGAGTGCGTAGAGCAGGAGCGTCGCCCCCAGGAACACAGGGATCACCTGTAGGAGCCTGCGTCCGAGATACCAGAGCATGTGTGTTGTCTCCTCGTTCGCCCCGGGATTCCCAGGGCCACGGGTTCTGTTTCGGGCCTCGTTGCCAGGACGGCGGCCACGACGGCTGTGGCCAGGACAGGATAGGGGGCAGGGCGTGCTTCGTCGGCACGCCCTGCCCTCCGGACGTCGGAGGGCCGGCCGCGAACCTACCGGACGCGACCGGCCTCCGCCGAATCGGGCGTCAGCCCTGCTTCGTGACCTGGTACAGGATCGGGTCGCTGTCCCAGCCGAAGGTGACGTTCTCGACGTCCTCGCTGAAGCCACCGGTGGCGTTCTGGTACCACAGCGGGATGCCGGGCATGTCACCGAACAGGATGGTCTGCGCCTCCTGGTAGGCCTTGATGGCCGCCTTGGGGTCGCTCGCGCCGTTGCCCTCCTTCAGCTTGGCGTCGAACTCCTTGTTGGAGTAGCCCATGTCGTTCGAGCCCGCGCCCGTGCCGTAGATCGGCCCGAGGAAGTTGCTCAGCGCCGGGTAGTCGGCCTGCCAGCCGCCGCGGAAGAGGCCCTTGATCTGCTCGTTGTCACGGGCGTCGAGGAACTCGTCGAACGTGGCGTACGGGTCGAACTCGCAGCCGATGCCGAGCGTGCTACGGACGTTGTTGCAGACGGCGTCCACCCAGGTCTGGTGGTCGGAGTCGGCGTTCGAGGCGATCTGCAGCGTGAAGTCCTTGCCGACCGGGTCCTCGGACTCGGCCTGGTCCCAGAGCTTCTTGGCCTCGTCGGGGTTGTACTCGAGGACCTCGTTGCCCGGGACCGTGTCGGACCAGCCGTCGATGACCGGCGACGTGAAGTCCTTCGCCGGGGTGCGGGTGCCGTTGTAGATCGTCTCGGTGATCTGGTCACGGTCGATCGCCATGGAGATGGCCTTGCGGCGCAGCACGCCCGCGTCGCCCTGGAACTCCTTGACGTACTCCGGGACGTTGACGACCTGGATGACGGCGGCGGCCTGGTTGACCGCGCGGTCGCCCAGCTCGTCCTCGAAGGAGGAGAACGCCGACGACGGCACGTTCTTCACGATGTCGAGCTGACCGCCGAGGAGGTCGTTGTACGCCGTGTCCTCCTCGGTGTACGCGACCAGGTCGGCGCCGCCGTTCTGCGCCTTCCGCGCACCCTTGTAGTCGGGGTTCGGGCGCAGCTCGATGACCTCGTTGTGCACCCAGTTCTCGACCATGTACGGGCCGTTGCCGATCGGCTTGTCGGAGAAGGCGTCCGGGTTGTCGAAGAACGCCTCCGGCAGCGGCATGAACGCCGAGTACCCGAGGCGGATCGGGAAGTCGGACTCAGGCTGGCTGAGCTTGACCGTGAACTCGGTGTCCGAGACCACCTTGAGGCCGGTGAGCTCCGAGTCCTTGTCGTACGAGAAGCCCTCGATGGGCTCGAAGAAGTACGACAGGTTCTGCTTGTTCGACAGCTTGGCGCCGTAGTTCCACGCGTCGACGTAGCTCTGCGCGGTGACGGGCGAGCCGTCGGTGAACTTCCACCCGTCCTTGATGGTGATCGTCCACGTCTGGTTGTCGTCAGACTCGATGGACTCCGCCATGTCGTTCTGGGGCGCGCCGTCCTGGTCGTAGTAGACCAGGCCCGCGAAGATGTTCGAGATGGCGAGGGAGCCGTTGGTCTCGTTCGTCATCGTGGGGATGAGCGGGTTCTGCGGCTCACCGTTCTGCACGGTGATGATCCCGGTGCTCGAGCCGTCGCCCGAGGCCTCGGGGCTGTCACCAGAGCCGCCACCGCACGCGGACAGCAGCAGGGCCGAGGCGAGGGTGAAGGCCCCGATGCCTGCAAGTCGTCGTCGAGGTGTCACGTGTCCTCCTGAGTTGGGTCGCTCACCGGCGGGGATCACCCCTCGGTGAGGTGCAGGCGCGTGTGCCCGCGCACTGCACTGTGCGCGGGTGACTCTAGTCACCGTTCGACGTCCGCACATACCCTTCGCCCCGTTTGCCCCCGGAACCGTGACCAATCCGGTATCTGGGCGCAACTTCCGGGACACGACCGGCGCCCGGGGCCGGATACCGTCATACCGTCACCAACCGTCCGTCGCGGACCACCAGCACGCGGTCCGCCATGGCCACCAGCTCCGGGTCGTGGGTGGCCACGACGGCGGCCACCCCGCGCGAGTGCACCAGGTCCCGCAGCAGCGCCATCACGCGCGCCGCGGTCCCCGAGTCCAGCTGGCCCGTCGGCTCGTCGGCGAGCAGCACCCGCGGGCGGGAGACCAGCGCCCGCGCCACGCCGACGCGCTGCTGCTGCCCGCCCGAGAGCTCGTACGGTCGCTGCTCCGCGTGGTCCGCGAGCCCGACCGCCTCCAGCGCCTGAGCGACCCGGGCCGTCCGCTCCGCGGCGTCGACCCGCGCCAGGCGCAGCGGCACCTCCACGTTCTCGGCCGCCGACAGCACCGGGATCAGGCCGAACGACTGGAACACGAAGCCGATCTCGGTGCGGCGCACCGCGTGCAGCTCGTCCTCGCCCAGCCCGCCCAGCTCCCGCTCGACGGCCCCCGGGCCGCCGTCCGCCGCGGGGTCGGCGCCGAGGTGCACGGTGCCCGTCGTGGGGCGGTCGAGCCCGCCGAGCAGGTGCAGCAGCGTCGACTTGCCGGAGCCCGACGGCCCCACCACCACCACGAGCTCGCCGGCCCCCACCTCCACGGACACGTCCTCCAGCGCCCGCACCTCGCTCGCGCCGCTGCCGTAGACGCGCGAGACGCCCTCCGCGCGCAGCACCGTCGTCGTGACGCTCATCGCTCCGCCCCCGATCTGCCGGCCGACCGCCCGGTCGACGGTCCGCGCCGGCCGTCCGGCCGCACCTCGACATGGTCGGGCTCGAGCGCGAGCCGCACGCGGTCGCGCAGGTCCAGGGCGCTGACGAAGTCCTGCGGCAGCTGCAGGCGCCCCACGCGGTCCAGCACGGCGAACTCCTCCGCGACGTGCCGCTGCGCGCCGTCCTCGTCCACCTCGGTGCGGCGCAGCACCTCCGTGGACGTGCGCCCGTCGCGGATCTGCACCGTCCGCGCGACGTGCTCGGAGACCGCCGGGTCGTGCGTGACGATCAGCGTGGTGACGCCGGTCGCGGCGTTCACGCCGCGCAGCGCCTCCAGCACCTCGACGCTCGTCGCCTCGTCCAGCTCCCCCGTCGGCTCGTCCGCCAGCAGCACGCGCGGCCCGCCCGCCACCGCGACGGCGATCGCGACACGCTGCTGCTGCCCGCCCGACATCTGGCCCGGCAACCGGTCGGCCACGTGCCCGACGTCGAGCAGCTCGAGCAGCTCGGTCACGCGCGCCGCCCGCGCCGCCCGGTCGCCGGTGCGGGCGATCTCGAGCGGCACCCGGACGTTCTCGGCCGCGGTGAGGTACGGCAGCAGGTTGCGTCCGGTCTGCTGCCAGACGAACCCGACCGTGGACCGCTGGTAGCGCACGCGGTCGCGCCGCGTCATCGTCAGCAGGTCCGTGCCGGCCACGACGGCGGAGCCGGCCGTGGGCAGGTCCATGCCGGACAGGATGTTGAGCAGCGTCGACTTGCCCGAGCCCGACGCCCCGACCAGGGCCACCAGGTCCCCGCGGTCGACGCTGAGGTCGAGCCCTTGCAGCGCCTGCACCTCGATGCCGTCCGTCGCGAAGATGCGCACCAGCCCGCGGCAGCGGATCTCGTCGGGCTCCCTCCGAGCCGCGTCGGCCGCCGGCCAGCGCGCCTCTTCCTCGGTCACCGCCATCTCGTCACCGCCATCTCGTCACCGTCTTCCCGTCGCGGCCTGCGGTCACCGCGGCCGCCCATCCGTCGTCCTCCGTCATTCCGCCGCCTCCCGCAACCGCTCCGGCGTCGCGCCACGACGCCCCGCGACCGTCGCGAGCACGGCCCCGACCACCACGGTCGCCACGAAGCCGGCCACCCCCAGCGCCACGAGGACGGGATCGGCCGTGAGCGCGGGCTGCGGCCCGCCCCCGGTCAGCGCGGTGAGGTCCACGCGGGCGCGCAGCAGCGCCGGCACGGCGACCCCGACCAGGGCCCCGACGACGAGCGCGCCCAGGGCCCAGGGCGCCACCTCCCACGCGACGAGGCCGCGCGACTCCGAGCGCCGGACGCCCATCGAGCGCAGCACCGCGAGCAGCCGCTCCCGGTCCGGTGCGGCCAGCACCAGCGTGAGCGCCACGGTGAGCGCGACCAGCACGCCCGCGAGGGCGACGGAGACCCGCGCGCCGGTCGCGATCCCCTGGGCGGCGGGCGCCTCGAGCAGCTCGTCGGCGACCGTCGTGCGGTCGTCCACGGCGGCTCCTGGCAGCACGTCGCGCACCGCCGCGGCGACCCGCGCCGGGTCCGCGTCGTCGTCGAGCGCCAGCAGGGCCGTGCGCGGCTCGGTCGGCATGTCGAGCGGCCCGGCGAGCACGCCGGCGTCGAGCACGAGCGTCGACGGCGCGTCGATCACGCCGGGCACCTTGTCCGCCGCCCCCGCCACCACGACGTCGGCGCTCTCGTCCTGCAGGTCGAGGACGAGGCCCGTCGCACCCGCCGGGACCCCCGGGACCCGCAGCGCGAGGACGGGCAGGTCGCCGTCGACGGTCGGGCGGGCGAGCGCCGCGACGCCGGGCGGGGCGTCGGGCACGCCCGCCTGCACGGCGGCGAGCGCCGCCGCGTCGACGGCGAGCACCTGCACCGAACGGGACTTCCCGTCGGACGACGTCAGCTGGCCCGTCTCGGTCACGCGGGCCGCGGGGGCCACCGCCGCCACGCCGTCCAGCGCCCGCAGCTCCGCGACGTCCTCCTCGGCGAGCGCGGGCCCGGACACCCGCAGGTCCGCCCCGAGCTCGACGTGCGCCTGGCGGTCTACCCCCGCGTCCACCGTGGACAGCAGCACGGCCGACGACGCCCCCACGGAGACCGCGAGGACCAGGGCGAGCGCCGGGACGACGCCGCCCGCCGGCGCCCGGGTGGCCCGCGCCGCCCCGAGGAACGGCACGAGGTCGCGACGCCGCGACAGCAGCCGCTCGAGGCCCTTCGCCAGCAGCGGCACCACGCGCACCGCGACGAGGGCGGCCGCGGCCGCCACGAGGAGCGGCGTCGCCGCCACCAGGGGGTCGACCCCGCCGTCCCCCGCGCCCCCGACGACGCCGCGGCGCACCAGGAGCACGACCGCGAGGACCGCGACGCCCACGACCGAGAGCTCCGCCGTCCGGCGCCAGCGCCCGCCGGTGCCCGCGGCGAGGTCGTGGCGCTCGGTGCGCAGCGAGCGCGGCACCGTCACGGCGGCGGCCGCGACCGCGGGCGCCAGCGCCGCCGCGGCGGCCCACAGCAGCTGGGTCGCCGTCACCTCGCCCGGCCGGACGAGCAGGCCGAGCAGCACGCCGACGACGGCGGCGGGCAGGCTGACGGCCAGCCCCTCGGTCGCGGTGAGCAGCCGCAGCCGGGCGCCGGTCGCGCCGCGCGCGAGCAGCACCGCGAGCGCCGCCCGGCGGCGCTCGACGACGAGGCGCGCCGCCAGCACCACGACCGCGCCGAGCGCGCCGAGCGGCCCCACCACCAGCACCGCGAGGATCGCGTCGGTCGTGACGCGCTCGCGCATCAGCGCGTCGAGCACGTCCGAGAGGGCGGTGCGCGCCTGCAGGGTCGCGGGGTCGCCCGGCAGCACGGTCAGGGTCTCGTGGGTGAGGCCGCGCACCTGGTCGGCGAGGGTGGCGACGTCGCCGGACCGCAGGCCCTCGACCGTCACCGGGTACCACAGCTCGGTCTGCACCTCCCGGAAGGCGAGGGACCCGATCATCGCCGGGTCGACGTAGACGGCCGCCGTCGCGATGGTGGCGCCGGACGGGGTCGTGCCCAGCTGGGCCTTGCGACCGAACGGCTGGTGGTACCAGGTGCTCGCGTCGGGGTCGACCGGTTCGGTGAGCCCGACGACCCGCAGCGGGGGGAACTTCCAGACGTCCACGGCGTACGTCCCGCCGAGCTCCCACCCGAGCGTCTCGGCGGCCGAGCGGGACAGGACCACCTGGACGGGCTCGTCGCCCTCGGGGCCGTTGAAGCCCGTGACCACCGGCGTCGCGGCGGGCCACTCCCCCTCGACCAGCCGCAGGTCCTCGGTCATCCGTGCCGACGCCCGCATCACGACCTGCGGGACCTCGATCCCGGAGCCGGGCACCTGCTCGGTCACGGCCTCCCGGGAGGAGACGGCGAACGACGGCTCGCCGAGCACGTCGCGCAGGGGGCGCGGCAGGCCGTCGCGCAGCGCCACCATGCCGTCGAGGAACTCGTCCCACCGGGGCTCCGGCGGGACCGCGGGCTCGGCCGACGGCTCGGTCAGGACGGCGTCCGCGGCCGACAGACCGCCGCCGGGCACCACCGACGCGCGGGACGTGACGTCGCGCCGCTGGGGCGAGAGCTGCTCGGTGGCGTAGGTGACCTGCTCGGAGCGCATCTCGCCGATCGCCCGGGTGGCCGCGGTCGCGGCACCCGCCCCGAGCACGGTCACGACGGCGAGGACGAGCGCCGTCCCCCACGCCGTGCGCAGGTGACGGCGGAGCAGCAGCCACAGCATCAGCGCACCTCCTCCCGGTAGCCGCCGTCGCGCGCCTGGCCGGTGACGGCGGCCCGCACGGCGAGCGCGACCGCCGCCAGCCCCACGACCAGGACGACGCCGGGCACCAGGGCCGCCGTGGGCGCGAACGCCGCGGCGGGCACGGGGACGACGGCGAACCCGGTGAGGGTGGCCGCGGCCAGGCCCGGCACGGTGGCGGCGGCGAGCGCCCACCCGGCCAGGAGCCCGGCGAGCAGCGCCGCGGCCGCGACGACGGCGAGCTCGGTCGCACGGCTCGTCCCCTGCGCCCGGGGCGGCAGGCCGACGGCGCGCAGCACCGCGACCTCGCCACGCCGCTCCCGCACGCCGGCGACGCTCACCGCACCCACGCCGACCAGGGCGAGCGCCACGGCCGCGAGCGCGGCGACGGTGAACGCCTGGCGGACCGGACCGGCGGCGTCGGAGCCCTGCTCCCCGCTCGACGTCGTGACCAGCACGGGCCCCTGGACCGGCACCGACCCGGCGGCCTCCTCGGCCGCGGCGGCCAGCCGGTCGACGTCGGCGCCGGGCGCGGCGCGGACCCAGGTCTCGCGCGCACCGGGCACGACGGCGGCGAGTCGCAGCGACGCGGCCTGCATCGCGTCGAGCCCCACCATCGCCGCCCCCGGGTGGGTCGAGCCGGGCACGACGTCCACGACGCCGACCACCTGCACGGGCAGCCGCCCGCCCTCGCCCAGCGGGAGCTCCGTCGTGCCGCCGGGCGCGACGTCGAGCAGGCCCGCCAGGTCCTGCGACAGGACCGCCGGGGCCGGGCCCCGGCCCGAGCCCCCCACCATGACGCGGAACGGGGAGGGCATCGCCTCGTGGTCCGCCTGGATCGCGAGGCTCAGGCCGGAGCCCTCGCGCCCGCCGAAGACGGCGTTCGCCCTCGGGTCGTCGCGGGCGGGGGCCCAGTCGACGGACGCGACGTCCACCGCCGTCGTCCCACCCGCGTCGGTGGTGGCGTCCAGCTCGTCGACGGAGAGCCGCAGCGTCGTGAGCGCGCTGCGCGACGGCGGCAGCTGGGTGTCGAGCGCGACGACGGTCCAGCTCCCCGGCGCGCCGTCCGCGGCCGCGGGGGCGGGCGGCACCTCGGCCCGCAGCTCGAGCGTGCGCTCGTCGGGACCGATCGGGTGCTTCTGGCCGGCCTCCCCGTCGACGCCGCCGTCCAGGTCACCGTCGAGGTCGACGTCGAGGGCCTCGACGTCGACGGGGACCAGCTGCCCGTCGGCGTCGGCGAGCCAGAGCGTGAGCGCGACCGTGGAGCCCTCGAGCGCGAGCATCCCGCCCCGGTCGGAGGCCATCGGCCCGGTCGCCGCCACGAGCGCGTCCCACGAGGCGGGCTCGCCGCCCGACCCCGCCGTCCCGGCCTCGGCCGTGGCCTCCTCGTCGACGACGAAGAACTGCCCCGTGACGTGGAGCGACAGCCCGGTGGTGCCGGCCGGGAGCCGGGGGTTGTCGGCGTACGGGCCGGTGCCGTCCAGCGCCGCCGCGATCTCGTCGACGCCCTGCTGCCCGTGCGGTCCGCGCGCCACCGCGGCGACCCGGTCGGGCGGGACCCCCGTCGTGGTCAGGGGGACGCCGTCCAGGACCGCCTCGGACGCCCGCACGGGCGCCGCGGCCGCCGCACCCGGCAGCGCCGCGTACGTCGCGGCGGGTCCGGGCGTCCCCTTCGTGGCGACCACGCGCACGTCGCCGCCCGCGGCGACGGTGGCGGCCGCCCGGCGCAGCTGCTGCCCGGTCCCGGCGTAGGCCGACGCGAGGACGACGCTCCCTGCCGCCACCACGACCAGCACCACGGGCACCGCCGTGACGGCGAGGCGCCGCGCCACCTGCCGCGCCGCGAGCACCCGCGTGCCCGGGCGGCGCGCGGTGGCCCCCGCCCACGCCCGCGACAGCGGGCCCAGCAGGGCCACCGCCACGACGGCCGCGGCCGCGAGCACGAGCGCGGGCGCCGCGGCGGCCGCCGGGTCGGTCTGTGCGCCGTCGGGCGTGGGGACGAGGGGCGACCCGTACCGGCGCAGCAGCCACGTGGTGACGCCTGCGGCCACGACGACGAGGGCGACCGTCCCCCAGGTGGCGGCCCGCCGCGCGCGGCCCGACCGGTCCACGACGCGCAGCGCCGCGGCCGCCCGGGCCTGCAGGCCGCCGACGGCCACGAGGACGAGCAGCGCGCCCGCCGCGGTCGCCACGGCCGACGGTGCCAGCGTCCCCGCGAGCACCCCGCCGGGCGTGCCCTGGGCCGCGAGCACGGCCGCCGCCGCACCCGCGCCGACGGCCGCGCCGCCCAGGACCACCAGCGTCGCCTCGGCCGCCCCGGCCGCCGTCAGCTGCCCCGCCGACGCGCCGCGCGAGACCAGGAGGTGGACCTCCGCCGCCCGCGTGGCCGCGAGCAGGCGCGCCACCTGTCCGACGGAGACCGCGCCCGCCAGCGCGAGCACCAGCATCGGGACGAGCGCCACGGCCGCCGCAGCGGCCGCCGCCTCGGCCGCGGCGGCCGCCCGCTCCCCCAGGTCCCCCGTCACCGTCGCGCCGCGCACCGCCACGGCGTCGTCGGCGAGGACCGTCTCGAGGAGGGCGTCCGCCCCGGTCGCGAGGACGGTGAGGTCGGCGGTGCCGGTCGCGGCGACGTCCGGCGTGAGCGTCCAGCGCACGAACGGGTCGTCGGAGTCGTCGTCGGGCACCTCCTCGCGGACCAGCTCGTAGGGCGCGGGCGCGAACAGCGCCTCGACGTCGCCGCGCAGCGCCGCGTCCTGCGCCGCCGCGTCGGCCTCCGGGGCGAGCCGGGTGGTCACCGCGACCACGGCGGGGTCGCCACCGCGGGTGAGCCCGTCGTGGACGATGTCCGTCTCGGCGGTGCGGACCGCCCCCACCGCCGTCCCGAGGGCCGCCGCGACGGTGGCGACCAGCAGCGCGACGAGGACCAGCAGCCCTCGTCGGGCACCCGAGCGGCGCGCCAGCAGCCGGGCACGGCTCACGGACGGTGCCCGCGCTTCTCGTTGCCGCGCCGGTAGTTGCCGGTCGCCCGGGCCAGCAGCTCCTGGTCGGTCTCGGGGTCACGACCGAGCAGCGCGGCCAGCCGTGCGGCACGCGCCCCCGCGACCGTGACGACCGGGCGGCCGCCGCGGCTCACCAGCACCTTGCCGTCCTTGGTGACCCGGTGGTCGAACGGGTCGTCCTCGAGGCCCATCCCGTGTCCTCAGCGGCGCCACTCGTAGGGCGTCGTGGTGGACACCTTGACCAGGCCGGACCGCTCCAGGATGGGCCGGGAGAACTCCGTCGAGTCGCTGTGCAGGTAGGTCTTGCCGCGCGCGACGGCGGACCGGGCGCGCGCCGCGGTCAGCGCGC
>Ga0180218_1001301_pt1 | contig 15563 bp, 14 predicted proteins | sample eDN3rd37CKraftBY_FD_151334 | JGI IMG/M metagenome (GOLD analysis project Ga0180218, IMG submission 151334) | Enriched backyard soil microbial communities from Emeryville, California, USA - eDNA 3rd pass 37_C Kraft BY (version 2) (version 2) | ecosystem: Environmental > Terrestrial > Soil >...
GAACTGCACCGCAGCCAGGCCGAGCCGGCCCCCTACGAGGCCATGGAAGGGCTCTCGGCCTTCGACAAGATCATCAGCGTCGACCAAAGCCCCATCGGCCGCACGCCGCGCAGCAATCCGGCCACCTACACCGGCATGTTCACGCCCATACGCGAGCTGTTCGCGGGCGTGCCCGAGGCGCGCACCCGCGGCTATGATCCGGGCCGCTTCTCGTTCAACGTAAAGGGCGGCCGCTGCGAGGCCTGCCAGGGCGACGGCGTGGTCAAGGTCGAAATGCACTTCCTGCCCGACATGTACGTGCCCTGCGACGTCTGCGGGGGCAAGCGCTACAACCGCGAAACCCTCGACATACGCTACCGGGGCCGCAATATCAGCGAAGTGCTAGACCTGACCGTGGAACAGGCGCTGGACTATTTCGAAGCCGTGCCCGCCATCGCGCGCAAGCTCAAGACACTGATGGACGTAGGCCTGTCGTACGTTCGCCTGGGGCAAAGCGCCACCACGCTTTCGGGCGGCGAGGCCCAGCGGGTAAAGCTTTCGCTTGAGCTTTCAAAGCGCAGCACGGGCAAGACGCTGTACATTCTTGACGAGCCCACCACCGGACTGCACTTCCAGGACATCTCGCTGCTGCTCGACGTATTGCGCAAGCTGGTCGAAAGCGGCAACACGGTGGTCATCATCGAGCACAATCTCGACGTCATCAAGACCGCCGACTGGGTGATAGACATGGGCCCCGAGGGCGGGGCCGGCGGCGGACGCATCATCGCCCAGGGCACGCCCGAAGACATCGCGGCCCACCCCGAAAGCCACACCGGCCGCTACTTGAAGCCCCTGCTGAAAGCATGAACGCCTTGGCGGGGGCGGGCCCTTGCCAAAGCGCTCATGCTTGGCCATGCGGCGGACGGGCTGCCCGCCGCATGATGCCTTACTTGGGATTCAGCTCTTTCCACAGGTCCTTCACTTCGGGCACCTTGTCGAAGGCCACGTTCACCAGGGCGCCGTCGTCGCGCTTCTCTACGCGGCGAATATACATGTCCTGCACGATGTCGCCCTCGTCGGGATCGATGTGGATCATGCCGCGCGGGCTCTCGCCCTTCCAACTGCGCAGCAGCTTCATCGCCTCGTCGGGGTCGAAATCGGGGCCCAGTTTCGCGATCACGTCGGCCATGGCGTGCATGCCGTCATAGCCCGCCGCGGTCGAATAATTGGGTAGCTCATTGGCGCCGTATTTCTTCTGGTAGGCGGCCACGAACTCCTTGTTGAGCTCGCCATCCTGGTAGGGCGAATACTGGAAGGCCGAAATAATGCCCACCGCACGGTCACCGATGGAGCGCAGGTCGCGTTCGTTCGTCTCGCCGGTGGCAAGCAGCTTGATTCCGGCCTGGTCCAGGCCCATCTGCAGGTAGGTCTTGATGAAGGCGATGCCGGGCGCGCCGAAGGGCGTGAACATGAACACCGCATCGGGCTTGGCGTCCTTGGCCTTCTGCACGTAGGGGCCGAAATCGGTGGTGGACATGGGCATGCGCACCTCGTCGACGATCTTGCCGCCGGCCTTGGTGAAGGCGGTCTTGAAGGCTTCGAGCGAATCGATGCCCGGCGCATAGTCGCTAACCGCCACAAAGGCGGTCTTGATGCCGTTGCGGGCGGCCCAATCGCCCATGGTGGCCGCGCCCTGGTACTGCGAGAACGAGAAACGCACGAAGTACGGCGAACGGCGGGTGATGACGCCGGTAGCCGCATTGAGGATGACGGTGGGGGTCTTGGACTTGGTGATGACGGGGGCCAGGGCCAGGGCGTCGGGCGTCATCTGCAGGCCCGCCAGGAACTTGACCTCGTCCTGGATGATCAGTTCTTGGGCCACCTGCTTCGCCCGCTCGGCCCCGCCCGCCTCGTCGCGGTCGATGACCTGGATCTCGTGGCCGTTGACCTTGCCGCCTATCTTGTCCAGGTAAAGGTCTATGCCGCGGCGGAATTCCTGGCCGTATTCCGAGAACGGCCCGCTGAACGGCGCAATATGGCCGATCTTGACGGTGTCGGCCGCTGCCGTGGCCGACATGGCGCACATCGCCAATGCCAGCATGAGTTTCTTGTGTAGTTTCATGGTCGAGTCTCCTGTGGTTTGCTGCTTTTATGCTGCGTATTCGGGCCCGCTCCGGTAGCCGCGAAAGATCCGCGGCTACCGGGTGTGCGCCCAGTTCAAATCTGCGCCGAGGCCGGCTACGCCGCGGCCTCGCTGCGCACCCCGATCAGCGAATCGAGGCGTTCCTGGTCATCGAGCAGAGCGGCGCTTGACCCGTCGTAGGCAATGCGGCCCCGCACCAGCACCACGGCGCGCGGCGCGAACTCGAGCGCCAGCCGGGCCTGCTGCTCGACGAGGATCATGGTGATGTTCTGCTCTTGACGGATGCGATGCAGCGCCGCGATGACGATGTCGACGATGACAGGGGCCAAGCCCTCCATCGGTTCGTCGAGCAGCAGCAGCTTGGGACCGCCCATCATGGCCCGCCCGATGGACAGCATCTGCTGCTCGCCCCCCGAAAGCTGGTTGCCCTTGTTGCGCCGCCGCTCGGCAAGCCGCGGAAACAGGTCGTAGGTCTGCTCCACGGTGAACCCGCCGCTGCGCGCCGCAACCTGAAGATTCTCTTCAACCGACAAAGAGGGGAAGATCTCACGTTCTTGCGGCACCAGGCCCACACCGAAGCGCGAACGCTTCCAGATGGGCCAGCGCGTGATGTCGACCCCGCCGAGCCTGACCGAGCCGCCCGAACAAACGGTATGGCCCATGGCGGTCAGCAGCAGCGTGGTCTTGCCCACGCCGTTGCGCCCCAGCAGCGCCAGGCACTCTCCGGCGCCGACGCCCAGCGACAGGTCGTCCAGGACGACGGTGGGTCCGTAACCCGCCGTAACGTGGTCGAATACGAGATCGTTAGCCATGGGCCACCTGCCTTTCACCGAAATAGATGGATCGCACGTGTTCGTTGGTGGAAATCTCTTGGGGCGTGCCATGGGCCACCACCCGGCCCCGTTCAAGAACGGTGATCTCGTCGGCGAAGCGAAACACCAGCGCCATGTCGTGCTCGATGATCATGATAGCGATGCTGGGGTCTAGCCGGTCGAGCGCGGAAAGAATGATGCCGCTCTCGCTGGCCGGCACGCCGGCGGCGGGCTCGTCCAGCAGCAGAATGCGCGGATTCAGGCTGAGCGCAATGGCGATCTCGACCAGCCGCTGCAGCCCGTAGCTGAGCTCGCGCACGGCGCGCGCGGCGTAGGCCTCGATGCCCAGCATGCACAGTTGCGCGTAGGCCGCCTCGATGACACTGTCCATCTTGCCCAGCGGCTTGAACAGCTTCCATGCCGTGCCCTGGTGCTCGCTGACCGCCAGCGCCACGTTCTCGAGCACGGTCATGTCCATGAAGAGCGCATTGATCTGGAAGGTGCGCGCCATGCCTTTCTTGACCCGCTGGTATTCGGAAAGGCCGGTGATGTCCTCGCCGAACATCAGCACCTGGCCCGACGAGGGCGCCAGCTTGCCGGTCAGCAGATTGACGAAAGTCGTCTTGCCGGCGCCGTTGGGCCCGATCAGCGCATGCCGGGCGCCCGCGCGAAGCGTGAAGTTCACCTTGTCGGTAACGACCAGCGCGCCGAAGCTGCGATTGAGGTCGCGCGTTTCTAGTACCACTTCGCTCATTTGCGAGCCCCCCATGCAAGCAGCTTGTCGGCCAGCCCAAGGATGCCCCCCTTGCTGTACATGACGACGGCGATCAGCAACACGCCCAGCCACAGATACCAATAGGTGGGGTCGACCCGCGCCAGGTAATCATGCATGATCATGTAGAAGGCCGCGCCGACGAATGCGCCGTACAGACGCCCTACACCACCGAAGATCAGCATGGTCAGCACCCCGGCGGAAAGCTCGAGCGTAAGCACGTTGGGGCCCACGAAGGCATTGACCTGCGCATTGACCGCGCCCGCCACGCCGGCGATGGCCGCCGATACGCCATAGGCCACCACCAGGCGCGACCGCACCGGCGCGCCGATCGACGACATGCGATTGATGTTCTGCTGCATGCCGAACAATGAACGCCCATAGGGCGAATACACCATGTAGCGCACAAGAACGAAGACGACCAGCAGCACGGCCAGGGCGTATACATAGGCCACCCTTGAACGGAAGTCGAATTCGATGAGGCCCATGATGGGGCCGACCACCATGCCCTGCAGGCCGTCGGCTCCGCCCGTGAGCCAGGCCGCCCGGTTGGCAAACTCGGCCCCCATCAGCAAGATGCCCAATGTGAGCATGAGCAGGGCCAAGCCGTGCGTGCGCAGGATGATGGCGCCACTGAGCAGGCCCAGCGCGCCGCACAGCACCAGGGAAAACAGCAGGCCGACCAGTGGCTCGCCCACCCCGTGAATGGTAAGTATGCCGGCCGCATAGGCCCCGGTGCCGAAGAACACCGCATGCCCCAGCGAAGTGATGCCCGCGTAGCCTTGCAAAAGATCGAGCGACAGCGCGAACATCACCATGATCAATATCTGGGTGCCCAGGGCCAGACTCTTGGGCAGCAGGAAATACACCAGGGCGATAACGATCCAGGGCAGCGCTTCGATGGGACGGAAGCGATGGCGTCGAAGCAATTCGGCCGCCGCCTCGGGCGGAACAGACGTATGGGCTTTCATGTGCGCGAAAAGACTCCGTTGGGACGCCACAGCAACAGCACGACCATGGCGGCGAAGATGAAGAACGCCCCCAGTTCGGGAAGCCAGTACTTGCATGCGGTATCGGTAATACCCAGGATCAGGGCCGCCACGAAGGGCCCGTAGAGCGTGCCCAGGCCGCCCACCGCGACCACGATCAACACGTAGTTGAGCTGGTCGAAGGCATACGAGGGGCGAATGGGCAGGACCTCGGCGCCCAGCGCTCCGCCGAAGGCGGCCAGGGCGCTGCCCAGGCAGAAGGTCAGGATGAATAATTGCTCAGAGCGGATGCCTATCGACTCGGCCATGCGGCGGTTGTCTACCGCGGCACGCAGCTTGGCGCCCAAAGAGGTTTTTTCAAGCAGCAGCGTCATGCTGCCAAAAAGTACGAAGCCCGCGATGATCAGCATGCTTCGATAGCTGGATGCCGAGAAGCTGCCCAGCGATATCTGCGCGCTGAGCGCATCGGGCACCGTCACGTTCTGTGTCGAGGGGCCGAACAGGTAGCGCGCCACCGCCGACGCCACGAAGATGAGGCCGATGCTGAACAGCACCTGCTCGAGCTCGCTGGCTCCGTAAAGGCGCCGATACAAAAGCCTTTCCAGCACGGCGCTGGCCAGCGTGACCAGCAAGGTGGACAAGGCGATGGACAGCCAGAACGGCAAGCCCAGCTGCTCGCCGAAAAACACCAGCCCGTAGCCGCCCGCCATGGCGAACGATCCATGCGCCAGGTTGACGAATCGCATCATGCCCATGGTCAGCGACATGCCGATGGCAATGACATACAGGATCATTGCCGACGACAGGCCGTTGAAAAGCACGCCCAAGATAATATCCAAGGCCTCCTCCTTTTGTTATGTTCTTATTCTGTGATGGACCCGGCGCTTATTCGACCAGCCTGCCGCCCAGCACGCGCACGATCTCGGCCGACTGGCTGACCGTGCCGATGTTGTTGCGCACCGTGGCCAGCGTGCCCTCGTGTCCCGCCTGGCTGTTGCTGCCGACGCAGTCTTCGGCCACCACAATGTTGTATCCCAGGAAAAAACCTTCGCGCAGCGTCGAGTCGACGCATACATTGGTTGCCACGCCCGTGACGACCAGGGTCTTGATATCTTTTTCTTGCAGGACCTCGTGCAGCCTGGTGCGGTAAAAGCCGCTGAAGCTGTGCTTGTCCACCACCGCGTCGCCCTGGGCCGGCGCAAGGCGGAAGAAGTCGGCGCCCCAGGTGTTTTCAAGGCAGCAGCCTTCTTCGCGGCGCTTGACCCTGTAGGCATCGGTCAGGTACTTGAAATCGTAGATGGAACGTATCCAGACCACGCTTACGCCCAGCGGCCGCACGGCCGCGATCAGGCGGTCGATGTTGTCGGCCACCTTGGCCGCAAAGCCCACCTTGTAGTCGCGCTGCTTGTGCAGGTAGCCGCCCTCGGCGCAGAAATCGTTCTGCATGTCGATGACCAGCAGCGCCGTGTGCTCGGGGCGAAGCTGAGCGTCGAGGGTTTCCAGCAATGCCGCCATGGCCTACAGCCTCTCGGGTGCGGGCATCACGTGGCCGCATTTGTCGCAGGTGCGAAATTCTTCCGAGTTGTAGAAGTTCTCGTAGGCGCGTCCCACAGGGTCGTTGGTGTAGTGGGCGACGACATAGCTTTCTTCGTGCAGGAAGTGGTCGCAGTTGGGACAGTACCAATGGAAGCGGTCGATCTCTCCGGGCAGCCGGGCGCGCTCTATGACGAACTGGAAGGAATCGGGCGCGAAGCGGGGCGAATGCGGCACCAGGGGCGGCTGGAACAGCACCGAGCCCTCGGGCACATAGGCGATTTCTTCCTTGCCCTCGGGCGTGCGGTAATGCAGGTTCAGGTCGCCTTTAAGCGAATACTGGATCTCGTAGCTGGGGTTCAGGTGAAATTCGCTGCGGTATTCACGTCCACGCGCCACGAATGCCAGCGAATCGGGCGTCAGCCACAGCTGGTGGGTGCGCTTGCCGGTCTCGGTAAGATGCTGCATGACCGCCTCGAAATCGAGATTGGGCATCTCGAAGCCGCTGGTCACGATCATTTTGTTCAATGCACTGGCTGTGCTCATGGTGGTCTCCTTGGCAGCAAGAAAGCCCTCTGAGCTTTACACTTGCCGCATGAACACATTCTGTCACGCGGGGCCGGGGCGCAGTTGCGCAAAAACCTTCTAAAGTTGCCGAAACGCTTTATGACACCGCACACCAAGCATCTGAAGGCCTTTCACGCCGTAGCGCGCCTGGGCAGCATGAACAAGGCGGCCGTGGAGCTGTTGCGCGCCCATTCGGCGGTGGCCCACTCCATCCAGCAGCTCGAACAGGGCCTGGGCCAGGCCCTGTTCGAGCGCGCCGCGCGCGGCATGCTGCTGACCGAGGCCGGGCGCATACTGAACCGCCGCGTGGAGTTCGCATTTCAGGAAATGGAGGCCGCGCGCACCGAGCTCGCCGACATCTATTCGGCCCAGGGATTGCAGCCGCGCAACGCGCCCGTCTTCACCCTGGCGGTCAACGAACGCCGCCTGGCCGCGCTGGTGGCGCTGGCCGAGCAAAAGCACATGGGCGCCGTCGCCCAGCAGCTCGACATCTCGCAGCCTGCGGTCAGCATGGCGGTGCGCGACCTGGAAGACAGCATCGGCCTGCCGCTTTTCGATCGCTCGGGCACCCTGTGGCAGCCCACCGCCGCGGGCGAAACCCTCATCAACCACCTCAAGCGCGCAATGTCCCAGCTGCGCCTGGCCAATGCCGAGCTGGCGGCCATGAATGGACAGGTCAGCGGACAAGTCATCGTCGGCGCCCTGCCCTTCGGCCGGCCCTATATTCTTCCGGCGGCCATCTCGCGGCTGCATCGCAAGCATCCGGGTCTTCAGTTCACCACCCTCGAAGCCCCGCTCAAGACGCTCAGCTACGCGCTATGGTGCGGCGACATCGACTTCATCCTGGGCGCGCTCAGCCCCACCGAGATGTATCCCGATCTCATACAAGAAAACCTGTTCAACGACCGCATGGGCGTCATCGCCCGGGCCGGCCACCCCCTGGGCGAACGCCCCGCCCTGAGCCTGGCTGACACGCTGTCGGCCGACTGGGTATTGCCGCGCGCCGGCACGCCGCCCCGGCAGTTGCTGGGCGCCGCCTTCGCCGCGCTGAACCTGCCCGTGCCCGCGGCCACGGTCGAGTCCTCCGACCTGTCGGTCATCAGGGGCCTGCTGCTTGAAAGCGACATGGTCACGGCCGCCTCGTCCCACCTGTTCCACCACGAGATCAGCACCGGCGCCCTGCAGCGCCTGCCCATAGAAATGGCCGAGTTGCGGCGTTCGGTGGGCATATTGCGGCGCACACCCGAACATTCCTCGCCCGGCGCCCAGCTGCTTATAGAGGAAATACGCCTGATGCGCGGTATGCCCACCGGGTCGACGCTTAGCGCGGCGCCCGACAGCTAAGCTTCAGTCCATCCGGAACAGCTCGCGATGCTCGCGGATGGCGTAGCGGTCGGTCATGCCGGCGATGTAGTCGGCGATGGCGCGGGCCTGTTCGACGTCTCCGTCGCGCCGGTACTCGTCCTTGAGCAGGCGCGGGTCGTCGATGAAGGCGGTGAACAGGTCACGCACGATGCGGCGTGCCTTGGTCGTCATGCGCATTACCCGGCTGTGGCGATATAGGTTGGCCAGCAGGAATCGCTTGAGCGCATCGGTCTGGGCCCGCATGGGCTCCGAGAACGCGGCCAGCGGACCCGCCGCCCGCACTTCGTCGGCGCTGCCGGGGCGAGCGCTTTCGATATTGGCGCGTGTGGTTTCGGTCAGGTCGACGATCAGGGTGTTGATCATGGCCCTGATCGTTTCCGAGATGGCGCGCTGGCGCTCGAGGTTGGGATACTTGCGCATTACCGCGGCGTGGTGCACCGCGAATATCTCGATGCGCATCAACTGCTCGATGCGGATCAGGCCCGAGCGCAGGCCATCGTCGACATCGTGGTTGTTGTAGGCGATTTCGTCGGCCAGGTTGGCGATCTGCGCCTCGAGCGAGGGCTGGCTGCGCTCTAGGAAGCGGCGGCCGATCTCGCCCAGTTCGCGCGCATGCGAGGCCGAGCAATGCTTGAGTATGCCTTCGCGGGTCTCGAAGCACAGGTTCAGGCCGTTGAAGGCGGCGTAGCGCTCTTCAAGCTCGTCGACGACGCGCAGGCTTTGAAGATTGTGCTCGAAGCCGCCCGCCGCCGGCGCCATCTCGCGCATGCACGCGTTCAGTTCGTCCTGGCCCGCATGGCCGAAGGGGGTGTGGCCCAGGTCGTGGGCCAGGGAAATCGCTTCGGTCAGGTCTTCGTGCAGCCCCAGGTTGCGCGCCAGGGTTCGCGCAATCTGCGCCACCTCGATGCTGTGCGTGAGGCGGGTGCGAAACAGGTCGCCCTCGTGGTTGATGAAGACCTGCGTCTTGTATTCGAGCAGGCGGAAGGCGTTGCAATGGATGATGCGATCGCGGTCGCGCTGGAACTGCGTGCGGTTGACCGGCGGCGCCTCGGCATGCAGGCGGCCCCGGCTGCGTTCGGGATCGCATGCATAAGGGGCCAGTGCCATCGCCGCCACGCCGAGCCCTATGCGGAGACGGTGCGCTGCAATACTTCTCGCACCGCCTCGTCGGGCGCCGGCTGGCACACGGCCCGCCCGATTTCGGGCAGCAGCACGAAGCGCAACTGCCCGCCTTCGGTCTTTTTGTCAACCTGCATGAGGTCGAGCCAGCGCTCGACGCCCAGGTCGGGGGGAGCGTCGGGGCAGCCGATGGCCCGCACCAACGAGCGGATGCGCTCGACGCTGCCGCGCGGCAGGCCCAGCACGGCGGCCGACAGCTCGGCGGCCTGGATCATGCCGCAACCCACCGCTTCGCCGTGCAGCCATTGGCCATAGCCCAAGCCCGCCTCGATAGCATGGCCGAAGGTATGGCCGAAGTTCAATATGGCGCGCAGGCCGGATTCGCGTTCGTCTTGCGAAACGACGTAGGCCTTGAGCTCGCACGAGCGCCGGATGGCATAGGTGATGGCGTTGTGCTCGAGCGCCCGCAAGGCATCGACATTCTGCTCGCACCAGTCGAAGAAGGGGGCATCGATGATCATGCCGTATTTGATGACCTCGGCCAGCCCGGCCGCGATTTCGCGCTGCGGCAGTGTTTTGAGCACGTCGACGTCGATCTCAACCGCATCGGGCTGGTAGAACGCGCCGATCATGTTCTTGCCCAGCGGATGGTTGACGGCCGTTTTGCCGCCCACGGAAGAATCGACCTGGGCCAGCAGCGTGGTGGGCACCTGCACGAAGCGAACGCCGCGCATATAGCATGCGGCGGCAAACCCGACCATGTCGCCTATGACACCGCCGCCCAGGGCGACCAGCACCGCCTTGCGGTCGAAACGATTTTGCAGCAACGCGTCAAAAATCAGGTTCAGCGTCTGCCAGTCTTTATGCTCTTCGCCGTCGGGCAAGTCTATGCGCAGCACGCGATGCCCGGCTTCGGCCAGCGTCTTTTCGACACCAGCGGCATAAAGGCCGCCCACGGTGGGGTTGGTGACCAGGGCCACCGCGGTGGCGTCGGCCGGAATGCTTTGCGCCAGCAAGCCCAGTCGGCCGGCGCCTATATGAATGGGGTACGCCCCTCCGGGTGTTTCAACATGTACGGTGTTCATCGCGCGTGCTCGTGTTGTTCCAATAACGCAACCAGGTCTTGCACCGCCTGCGAAATGGGGGTGCTGCCGGTGTCGAAGGCAAGGGTGGCCACTTCTTCGTATAAAGGTTCGCGCTGGGCCAGAAGCTGGGCCACCCTGGCGCGGGGGTCGTCTGTTTGCAACAGTGGGCGCTGGCGGTCGCGAGCGACGCGCTGGTACAATTCTTCGCTTGTGGCCCGCAGATACACGACCACACCGCGCTCTTTGAGCATGCCCCGGTTTTGTTCGGCCAGCACGGCCCCGCCGCCCGTGGCCAGCACAATGCCCTGTTGCTGCGAATACTGGTCGAGCAGTTGGCTTTCGCGCCGCCTGAAGCCTTCTTCGCCTTCGATTTCGAATATCACTGCAACCGGCACGCCGCAGCGGGATTCAAGGGCCAGGTCAAGATCCACGAATTCGCGGTTCAGGGCCTTGGCAAGGTGGCGCCCGATGGTGGTTTTGCCCGCGCCCATCATGCCCACGAGAAATATCGGCCTGCCTCCGCCTGCGGCGGGCGCGTCCGGCGCCTGCCCATGGCAGGAAACATCAACCGCAACGGCAGGATTCGCGCGTAAAGAGTCATTCATTTGTGTATTATCCCACTTGCAATCCTTCTTTAGCCCACTATCCTTGCATTAATCCGTTACATTGTCCGCGCACACCTGGTGCCGCGCGGTTTGCCTGGGCTTAAAATCGCCATCAATGAGTTCTACTAAATCCTCTGAAGGCAAGACACGGTCACGCTTGCCGCGATTCCTGATCAAGTCGGCCGTCTTCCTGGCCGGCCTTGGTCTTTGCGGGGCGCTGCTCGGCGCGCTGGCCCTGGCCCTGGCCTGGCCCAATCTGCCCGACCTTACGGCCATGGTCGACTACCGGCCTCGTGTTCCGCTGCGCATATACACCGCCGACAAGGTACTTATCGGCGAATTCGGCGAAGAACGCCGCAATGTGCTGCGCTTCGATGAAATTCCCGACGTCATGAAGTCGGCCATTTTAGCAGCCGAAGACGACCGCTTTTATCAGCACGGCGGCATCGACTGGGCAGGCGTGGCGCGCGCCATGGTGGCCAACATCACCCACATGTCCAAGACACAGGGGGCCAGCACCATCACCATGCAGGTAGCGCGCAATTTCTATCTGTCGTCCGAAAAAACCTACACCCGAAAATTCTACGAGTTGTTGCTTACCTTCAAGATCGAGGCCACCCTTACCAAGGACCAGATCCTCGACCTGTATATGAACCAGATCTTCCTGGGCCATCGGGCCTACGGGTTCGCAGCAGCGTCGCGCACTTATTTCGGCAAGCCCCTCAATGAAATCACCGCGGCCGAGGCCGCCATGCTGGCCGGCATCCCCAAGGCGCCCTCGCGTTTCAACCCCATCGCCAACATGCCGCGCGCCAAGGCCCGCCAGGCCTATGTGCTGGGCCGCATGCTCAGCCTGGGCTACCTTACCGAAGCCGAGTACAAAGAAGCCAAGGCCCAGCCCATCGTGCTCAAGTCCGCCCCCGGCACGCCGGCAGGCGGCTACGCCATCCATGGCGAGTACGTCGCCGAACTTGCCCGCCGGCTGCTTTACAGCGTGTACCAAGACAACGTCTATTCGCGCGGCTTCAACATCTATACCACCATACACTCCAAAGACCAGCAGGCAGCCTACGAGGCGGTGCGCGACGGCATCATGCAATACACGCGCCGCGCGGTCTACCCCGGCCCCGAAGAAACCATTCGCCTTCCCGAAGGCATAGAAAGCGACAGCGTTGCCCTTGACACGCTGCTTGACGATCTTCAAGACAAGTACCCCGACAGCGACGACCTGCTCATGGGTGTCGTGCTGTCGGCCAGCCCCGAAAAGGTCACGGTGGCGCGCAGCTCGCAGCAGATCATCGAGGTTACCGACAAGGACGCCCTCAAGATCGTCGCGCGCGGCCTGGGCAAGAATGCCAAAGACCAATACCGCATCGAACGCGGCTCGGTCGTCTACGTGCACAAGAACGGCGACCACTGGGAAGTCATCAACCGTCCTACGGTGCAGGCCGCCTTCGTGTCGCTTCGCCCCCAAGACGGCGCCATCATGTCCCTGGTAGGGGGCTTCGATTTCGAAGAGCAGTTCAACCGCGTGACCCAGGCCTGGCGCCAGCCGGGTTCGGCCTTCAAGCCCTTCATCTATGCTTCGTCACTCGAGCGGGGCCTTACGCCCGCCACCCAGGTGTCCGACGAACCCTTCATGCTCACGGCCGCGCAAACCGGCTCAAAGGCATGGACCCCAAAGAACTACGGCAACACCTACGAACCCATGCTGACAATGCGGCAGGCCCTGTACAAGTCCAAGAACATGGTCTCCATCCGCATCATGCAGGCAGTGGGTCCCAAGTACGTGCAAGACTACATCACGCGCTTCGGCTTCGACCGCTCGCGCAACCCGGCGGTGCTGCCCCTGGCGCTGGGAGCCGGCAACGTCACGCCGCTGCAGCTGGCGGGCGGCTACGCCGTCTTTGCCAACGGCGGCTATCGCGTGCCGCCCTACCTTATCGACCACGTCACCGACTCCAGCGGCAAGGTCATCATGCAGGCCAAGCCCACCGTCGCTGGCGATGCCGCCGCGCGCGCCATCGATCCCCGCACAGCCTATGTCATGAACGACATGATGCGCGGCGTGGCCACCTACGGCACGGCGGCACGCGTGCACGGCGCGCTCAAGCGCAGCGACATCGGCGGCAAGACCGGCACCACCAACGACTCGCACGATGCCTGGTTCGCCGGCTTCACGCCCAAGCTGGTGGGCGTGGCCTGGATGGGCTTCGACCAGCCCCGTTCACTTGGCTCGCGCGAAACCGGCGGCGGCGCCTCGATGCCCATCTGGCTCGACTACATGCAGGTTGCGCTAAAAGGCGTGCCCGAAACGCCTGCGGGCGACCCGCCCAGCGGGCTCAGCAAGATTGACGGCGACTATTACTTCTCAGAGTTCCCGCCGGGACAAGCCGTGGCCCGCGTGGGGCTGCCCACCCCCGACGAACTGCAGTCCATCGACGGAAGCGGCATCGACGGCAGCGGGGTCGACGGCATCGGCACGCTGCTCGAGCAGCTCAGCTCCACTGGCGGCAACGATGCCGCCCAGGTGCAGCGGGTGCAGTTCTAGCCAGCATGCCGCACCCGGCCCGAACCAGGCAGATGCCGTCCGGGCCGGTCCCTAGGGCCTGTAACCCTAATCTATATAACGACCTTGATGGGCTGGCCGGTGGCCTCGGACACGATCTGGGACAAGGCCTCGGCCATGTGGGGGCCGCCTCGCGTGTCGTTCCATCTTTGTCCGTCGAAGCGATAATGAAAGCCGCCGCTGGGCGCGGCCACCCACATTTCCTGCATGGGGGTCTGGCTGTTGATCACCACGTGGATGGCATCGTCGAACACCAGGGTCAGGACATTTCCGCTGCGATTGGCCTCGATGTCGAGGTCATACAATGAGATCCAGTCATCCGACTGGCTTTCCAGGTCATCCAATATGGCTTCGCTTCTAGCGAGGAATTCTGTTTCGTTCATATCGCACTACCCAATTTTGGAGTTCGTCATGCAAGCGCCCCAAACCAAGACACCCGCCTCAATCAAGTATCGCATTGTAGCCAGCCTGGCCGTGTTTCCCCTGCTGGCCGCCTGCGGCTACAAGGGGCCGCTCTACATGCCTCCGCCGCCGCCCGAAGATTCGCTGACCGCCCCGCCGCAATCGGACGTGCCAGCGCCCTCGCCGGCGCCCGCAGGCGCCGACAGCGCCGACGCCAGCCAGGGCACGGCGCAAACGCTGCCCATCTCCGGCAAGTAAGCGCCTGCCCGCGGCCAACGGCGTTTTCATCTTCATGGACGCCGACCGGGTTTCCCGGTGTTGTATTATTTTGGGCTGCGTGCACAACAAGGTGTGTGCCCGGCCCGATAACGCGCAGCGGCTTCGCAGAACCATGAAGCCGCGCACTCAAATTTTGATTCCATGACAGTCGCCCCTCATTTCGCCTTCAAGAACCAGGTCCTGCACGCCGAGGACGTTCCCCTTGCCGCGCTCGCCCAGGAATTCGGCACCCCCTTGTACGTGTATTCACGCAAGGCGCTGCAAGATGCCTGGCAGGCGTACAGCACGGCAGCCGAAGGACGCAACGTGCTCGTCTGCTTCGGCATGAAGGCCAACTCGAACCTGGCCGTGCTGAACGAATTCCGCCAGCTGGGCTCGGGCTTCGACATCGTCTCGGGCGGCGAACTGGCCCGGGTGCTGGCCGTGGGCGGCGACCCCGGCAAAGTGGTGTTCTCGGGCGTGGGCAAGCAAGAATGGGAAATGCAGGCCGCGCTGCAGGCCGGCGTCAAGTGCTTCAACGTCGAATCTGAGGCCGAACTGGAGCGCCTGGCGCAGGTCGCCGCGCAGATGGGCAAGGTGGCGCCCGTGTCGCTGCGCGTCAACCCCGACGTCGACGCGCACACCCATCCGTATATTTCCACCGGCCTGAAGGAAAACAAATTCGGCATCGCCATTGAAACAGCGCCCGAAGTGTACAAGCGCGCCGCGCAGCTGAGCAGCCTGAACGTGGTGGGGGTCGACTGCCATATCGGCTCGCAGATCACCGAGGTCGACCCCTACCTGGACGCCCTCGAAAAGCTGCTGGATCTGATCAGCGCCCTGGCCGGCGACGGCATCCATATCAAGCACCTCGACCTGGGCGGCGGCATCGGCATCCGCTACACCGACGAAACGCCCCTGACGCCCAAGATGCTGCTGGACAATGTGTTCGAACGCCTGCAGGCGCGAGGCCTGGAGCATTTGCAGATTGTGCTGGAACCCGGCCGTTCGCTGGTGGGCAACGCCGGCGTGCTGCTGACCAGCGTGCAATACCTCAAGCATACTGAAGCCAAGAATTTCGCCATTGTCGATGCCGCCATGAACGACCTGCTGCGGCCCACTTTGTACGATGCCTGGCACAGTGTCGAGCAAGTGGCCCAGCCCGCCGGGCAACGCCCGGCCGACGCCAAGACCTACGACGTGGTAGGCCCCATCTGCGAAAGCGGAGACTGGCTCGCGCGCGACCGGCAACTGGACCTGCGGCAGGGCGACCTGCTGGCGATCATGTCGGCCGGCGCCTACGCGTTTACCATGGCCAGCCAGTACAACACCCGTCCCCGCCCGGCCGAGATCATGGTCGACGGA
>Ga0180218_1001302_pt1 | contig 15542 bp, 13 predicted proteins | sample eDN3rd37CKraftBY_FD_151334 | JGI IMG/M metagenome (GOLD analysis project Ga0180218, IMG submission 151334) | Enriched backyard soil microbial communities from Emeryville, California, USA - eDNA 3rd pass 37_C Kraft BY (version 2) (version 2) | ecosystem: Environmental > Terrestrial > Soil >...
GCCGAGATCGTACCCCGCCTGCCTGCGCGCAATATCGACATCCGCGTCGGATGCGTCGTTGACGCGGCCGCCGACGCGCGCAATCCGCGTCCCGATATCGGCAGTGAGAAACAGGCCGCGAAACTGCACTCCGGAGTCGGTCGCGGCCTTCATCGTATCCTCACGTTCCTGCGCCTTGGCAAAAACCGCATCGGCAATCGCCGAATGGCCCGCGCGCAGGATCCGCAGCGCGCGCTCGTTTATCTTCGCGTAGACCTTTGCAGTCACGACCGGCGTATACGCATGGTCCGGCAGCTTTTCGGTCTCGGGGTGGTTGAAGAGCGCCTTGCGCGTCGTGTCGGAGCGGAGCACGACTGCGCCCGGACTGGGCGGGGTCTCGGCCGCCAGCATGCGGGCGAGCACCGATTTGCCGGTGCCGGACAGCCCGCCGATCGCGATCAGCATCGGCGGCGGCGGTGCAATGAGCTTCGCGGCCAGCGCGAAATAATCCTTCGCGCGTTTCTCGATCGCGGCCTTGTCGTCGGCCGCAGCGTGTTCGCGCTTGGCCGCCGTCACCTTGGCGCGGATCGCCGCGCGCATCGACATGAAGAAGGGCAGGGCGGCAAGCGCGTCCAGGTCGTCGTCGCGCCGCGTTTCGGCAAGATAGCGGTTCAGCACGATGTTGGCGGCACGATGAAGCCCGCGCTCGACCAGGTCCATCAGCAGGAAGGCGAGGTCGTAGAAGACGTCGCCCGATGCGACCAGCGGATCGAATTCGATCGCGTCGAACAGAACCGGTCTGCCCTCGATCAGGACGATATTGCCGAGATGCAGATCGCCATGGCCTCGCTTGACGAGCAACGCCTCGCCGCGCCGGCGCAGCAAAGGCCGCAGCATCGTGAAAGCATTCCGGCTCGCGGCGATCAGATTGTCAGCCTCGTTCTCCGGAAAGAGATCAGGAAATTCGGCGAACGCTTCTTCGTTCTGGCCGATATAGCCTTCGAGCGCGTCGATCCATGGATCGGCTTCGACCGCGAGCGCGGAACTGTGGGCGGCGGCGACCGATCGGGCGAGTTCGTCCGCGATGCGGTCGTCGATGGAGCCTTCATCGGCAAGATGGTCCAGCGTCGCCCGCTCATCGAACCGGTGCATGTCCAGCGCCCATTCGATCGGCTCGCCGTCCCCGCCGAGCGCGAGCTCGCCGTTCGATTGTTTCGTGATGGGAATAACGCCGCGATAGAGCGCCGGCGCGAACATCCGGTTGACCCGCAACTCCGCCTCGCAGGCGACCTTGCGCTTGTCGAGCGTCGAATAATCGAGGAACGGAAAGCGCACCGCGCGCTTGACCTTTAGCGCCCGGTCTCCCGCCAGGAAAACCACGGCGCCATGCGTATCGATGCGGGTGACCTTGGCGCCGTGATGCGTGGACGGATCGGCCAGAAGCGCGAAGACCGCATCCTGCGATTGCGTCGTGTGGCTTTGGGACATGATCTGTGTGTGAGCCTGTGAAAATGGGCCGGACTTGACCCGCGCGCGTCTGCCTAGAATATGCCAGCGTCGCGCCCGCGGGCGCTTTCGTTTTCACGCGGAGGAATCACGTGCTCATCGATCATCGGACTTACCGTATCAAGCCGGGCGCCATGCAGGCCCATCTCGATATCTACGAGCAATATGGTTTCGCCGTGCAGACCCGTCATCTTGGCAAACCGGTTGCTTATATGTTCACGGAAAGCGGAGAGTTGAACACAATCGTACATGTCTGGGCCTATGACAATGCCGGTGACCGCGAGCAAAAGCGCGCGGCCATGGCGGCGGACCCGGAATGGCAGACCTATTTGAAGAAGAACCGCGAGGCGGGCTATCTGGAGCATCAGGTCACCAAGCTGATGATCCCCGCGAAATTCGCACCCATCATTCGCTAATAGCTTCCTCGTCATGCCCGGCACGCCGCCGGGCATGACTTTGCCTGCACGTTTACAGAGAGACACGACCATGCGCAGCAATGATGGATCGCGGACCGGCGGCGAGATCCTTGTCGACCAACTTGTCGCCCATGGTGTGCAACACGTGTTCTGCGTGCCGGGCGAAAGCTATCTTGCGGCGCTCGATGCGTTCCACGATCGCTCCATTCCGGTCACGATCTGCCGTCAGGAAGGCGGCGCGGCGATGATGGCGGAAGCCGTCGGCAAGGCGACCGGCCGTCCCGGCATCTGCTTTGTCACGCGCGGTCCGGGTGCCACCAATGCGTCGCCCGGTATCCATATTGCGATGCAGGATTCGACGCCAATGATCGTGTTCGTCGGCCAGGTCGCACGCGAGATGCGCGAACGCGAGGCGTTCCAGGAGCTGAATTACCGCGCCGTCTTCGGAACCATGGCGAAATGGGCGACCGAGATTGACGATCCGGCGCGCATTCCGGAGATCGTGTCGCGCGCGTTTCATGTCGCGACCAATGGACGGCCGGGGCCCGTGGTCATCGCGCTGCCGGAGGACATGTTGACCGAGCGCGCGGTCGTCGGTGATGCGCCGGCTTTCGAGCCGGTCGAGACCTGGCCAGGTCTCACCGACATGTCGCGCCTGCAGAAGATGATCTGGGCCGCGCAGCGCCCGATTATGATCCTCGGTGGCAGCCGCTGGTCCGAAAAGGCCTGGGCGGCGACCCAGCGATTTGCCGAACGGTTCGATATTCCGGTGTTCACGACGTTCCGGCGTGGGCATCTGTTCGATCAGACGCACAGGAATTACGGCGGCGATCTCGGCATCGGCCCCAATCCGATGCTGCTGGCACGCATCAAGGCCGCGGATCTCGTGATCCTTGTCGGTTCGCGCATGGGCGAAATGCCGAGCCAGAGCTACACGCTGTTCGAGATCCCGCAGCCGCGGCAGACCTTCGTGCATGTCCATCCGGATGTGAACGAACTCGGCCGCGTCTATCGGCCCCATCTCGCAATCAACGCGTCTCCGACGGCATTCGCCGCGGCTCTCGAAGGCCTGCAGGCGCCGAACACAATTCCATGGGCGGGCGAGGCCAAGTCAGCGCATGACGAATACGTCGCGTTCACGGAGAAAGCGACCGACGTGCCGGGCGCCGTCAACCTCGGCGAGATCATGGTGTGGCTGCGCGGCAAGCTTTCGCCGGACGATATTCTCTGCAACGGCGCGGGCAATTTCTCGGCGTGGCTGCATCGCTTCTATCGGCTGCGCCGCTTCAACACCTTTATCGGTCCGACCTCGGGTACGATGGGTTACGGCGTGCCGGCCGCGATCGGGGTGAAGCGGCTCTATCCCGAGCGCAATGTGTTCTGCCTTGCCGGCGACGGCGACTTCCTGATGCACGGTCAGGAATTCATGACGGCCGTGCAATACGACCTGCCGGTCATCATCGCGATCGTCGATAACGGCATGTACGGCACAATCCGCATGCATCAGGAGCGCGAATATCCCGGCCGCGTGATCGCCACCGCGCTGAAGAATCCGGATTTCGCAGCCTATGCGCGCGCCTTTGGCGGGTTCGGTGTCACGGTCGACAAGACTGCCGACTTCGCTGGGGCCTATGACGCGGCGGTCGCCTCCGGCAAGCCGGCGATCATCCATCTCAAGGTCGACCCGAATGCGATCACGCCAGTGAGCACGATCGAGGGGATCCGGGCCAGGGCGCTCGGCGGCAGGTAAGGGCAGCCGAGTGCGGCAAGCGTGCTTGCCCGGATGGCGTGAATCATGATTCACTCCATCCATGCCCTATCGGCGCACCGCGCAGGTTGTCCGCAAGCAGGCCGCCCGACATCAGGCGATCCTGGCCGCTGCCCGCAGCGCTGCCACTGAGGGCGGCATGGCCGCCGTCCAGGTCGCGGCCGTTGCAGAGCGGGCCGGCATCGCGACAGGCACGGTCTATCGGTACTTTCCGTCCAAGACCGAGCTGATCACTGCGCTGATCGGCATCATGGCCGAGCGCGAGGTCGCCGCCATTGCCAAGGCGGGGAAGGCGGCACCCGGCCCGGTGTCGGCGCTGGCCGCATCGATTGCCACCTTTGCCGCGCGCTCGCTTCGCCAGCGCAGGCTGGTGTGGGCCATCATCGCCGATCCGGCCGAAGCCGATGTCGAGGCAGCGCGGATCGCCTTCCGCCGCGCGCTCGCCGACGAGTTTCAGGCGCGCATTGCCGCTGCCATGCAGGCCGGCCACTTGCCCGCGCAGGATCCGCGCGTGGCCGCCTCGGCGCTGGTCGGCGCCTTGCTCGAAGGGCTGGTTGGTCCGCTCGCGCCCGAGACCAACAACGATCCCGTGCAGACACGCGATGCCGTTCAGGCGCTCACGCTGCTGTCGCTGCGCGCGCTCGGCGTCATCGATGCGCGCGCCCGCGGCCTCGTCGTGCAGATCGCTCTGCCGGCGGCAGGCGATCTGTAGCGCCGCCATTGTCGCTTCAACTGACGGTCGCCTCGGCCAGCCATTCGGAAACCTGCCGCAGGCCGTGTTCCGGATTGTCGGCGAATGGCTCGAAGATCGCGATCTGACGATCGGCGGAGGTGCCCTGTTCGACGATGCGCCGGCATTGCAGCATCGCGTCGAGACAGCCGAGCGCTTCGGCGTCCGGTGTTACCTCGGCAATGACGACTTCCAGCAGGTCCGCGACCGTGATCGACCCGTTGCCGTCGATGCGCGCGAAGCTGCCCCGCACGCCGTAGCGCTGCGCACGCCACTTGTTCTCCAGCACGATCGCGCGCGTGATCGCGTTCATGTTGCGGTTCTGCCTGGGATTGAGCGAGAGACTGCGGGCGACCGCGCGATACAGCGCCGCGATCGCGATCGCATCGTCGACGTTCGTGCAGACATCCGGCGCGCGCAATTCCAGCGTTGGATGCTTGAGCGAAGGCCGCAGCGCCCACCAGATGTAGCTTGCATCCGGCATCACGCCGGCCTGCACCAGCGCGTCGATATAGGCGTCGAATTCCGCCTTGGTCTTGAACAGCTCGGGCAGTCCGGTGCGCGGTAATTCGTCGTACGCCGCGAGCCGATAGCCGAGCAGGCCGGTCGGCTGCGAGCGCCAGAACGGCGATGACGTCGACAGCGCGATGAACAGGGGCACATGCGGCAGCATCCGCGTCATCACGTCGACCCGCATATCAGGCTCGGGCAATTCCACATGCACATGCATGCCGCACAGCATGTTGCGACGTCCGATCATCTGCAGATCGTCCATCACACTGTCATACCGTTCGCCGACCGACTGCCGCGAGCGCTCCCACACCGCAGTCGGGTGCGTGCCGGCGGCAATGATGGCGAGCCCATGCGTATGCGCAATCGCACCAAGCGTTCGTCGCAGGTCGCGCAGGTCGATCGCCGCCGTCGCCATGTCGGTTTGTGGCGCGGTGACGATCTCGATCTGCGATTGCAGGAATTCGCCGGTGACCTGTTCGCCCAGCGTCGCCTTCGCAGCGGCGAAAAATCCGTCCGGCATCTTGCGAGCGACCGCCATGGTTGTGCGGTCGACCAAAAAATATTCTTCCTCGATGCCGAAGGAATAGGACATTCACACCTCGAAACACGTTCGTTTCGCGCACCGCCGCCTTGGGGGCGCCGGTGTGCAAGACGCACTTAATGCTTCAACGGGGACTCGGGTTCCCGGCCGTGGTGCGAAATCAGTGCGACATCAGCGTCGGCACGGTCATGGTCTCGAGAATTCCACGCGTCGCTCCCCCCAGCACGAAATCGCGCAGGCGCGAATGGCCGAAGCCGCCCATCACGATCAGGTCTGCATTGACATCCGCAGCATGCGACAGGACGGCGCTGGCGACATCGATATCGGCCGCCGGGATCCGTTGCAGCTCCGTTCTCAGCTTGTAGCGTGCGAGATGCTCGGCGATATCGGCACCGGACACGTCGTTCTCGTCGAACTTGCCGGTCACGACGGTCAGGACCTCGACGTTGTTCGCTTTTGCGATCAGCGGCAGACTGTCGGCCACCGCGCGCGCTGCGGCGCGGCTGCCGTCCCAGCAGATCACGACGCGCTTTATCGAGAAGCCGTCCTTCTGGATGTAGGGAACCACGAGGACCGGGCGCCCGGAATTGAACAGCGCGGCTTCGATCATGTTCTGCGAGGTAATGTCGTCATCCCCGCTCGACTGCTTCAGGACCGCGAGATCGTAGGTGCGCGCGAGACTTGCGAAGGCGTCCGTTGCGCCGGGCAACGAGGCTTCCGGTGTAAGGGTCTGGCACGAGAGCTGGGAGCGTTTCGCCGCGGCCTCGAACTGGGCGGCCGTTGCTGCGGCCTCGGTGCGGGTCTTTTCGAGGAGAGAACGGACGATCTCGGCGCCGCCGAGATCGGTGATTGCGGGCGGCCATGACGGGTCATAGGCAAAGGCGACGCCAGTCAGATGCGCATCGAAGGCTTCCGCGAGCGAAATCGCATAGCGGCAGGCGGGGTCTTCTTTTATCCCCGAGGTCAGATTGACAACGATATCCTTGATCATCAGGCGCTCCGATGTCACAGCGTGAAAGAAATACGAATGCGCGGCCGGTGTGAGGAGGCATTCTGCGCCCTCGCGATAACGGCCGCAATTGGATAACCTTGCGCCGGATTGGCCTATCAGGATTTGATTCATGTCAGTGCTCATGCCCGAGCCGGACCGCGAAGTTTTGCTGCGGCGCGAAGCGATCGTTGCCGCGATGCGCGCCATCGTGCCGGGCGAGGGGGTGATCGCGGGCGAGCGCGAGATGCGGCCGTTCGAGACCGACGGCCTGACGGCGTATCGGCAAGTGCCGCTGGTCGTGGTGCTGCCGTCGACGACGCAGCAGGTTGCCGATGTGCTGCGCTATTGCCACGAGAACAACATCAGGGTGGTACCGCGCGGGGCCGGTACCGGGCTCTCCGGCGGCGCGCTGCCGCTGGAAGACGGTGTGCTGCTCGGCATGGCGAAATTCAACCGGATACGCGAGATCGATTTCGACAATCGCGTGGTGGTAGCGGAGCCGGGCGTTACCAATCTCGGCATTTCAAACGCGGTGGCGCATCGCGGCTTCTATTATGCGCCCGACCCCTCGTCGCAGATCGCGTGCACCATCGGCGGCAACATCGCGGAAAATTCCGGCGGCGTGCATTGCCTGAAATACGGCATGACCACGAACAACGTGCTCGGCGTCGAGATGGTGTTGATGACCGGCGAGATCGTGCGCCTCGGCGGCAAGCATCTCGATGCCGGGGGGCTCGATCTGCTCGGCGTCATCACCGGATCGGAAGGTTTGCTCGGCGTCGTCACTGAAATCACCGTTCGCATCCTGAAGAAGCCGGAAACGGCGCGTGCGCTGCTGGTCGGCTTTCCGACATCGGAAGACGCAGGCGCCTGCGTCGGGAAGATCATCGGGGCCGGGATCATTCCGGGCGGTATGGAGATGATGGATCGCCCCGCTATCCATGCGGTCGAGCAATTTGTCCATGCGGGTTATCCGCTCGATGTCGAGGCGCTGCTGATTGTCGAACTCGATGGCGGCCAGGCCGAGGTCGATCACCTGATCTCGGTGGTCGAAGGCATCGCGCGCAGTTGCAACGCCAGCACATGCCGGGTGTCGCAGAACGAGGAGGAGCGGCTTCTGTTCTGGGCGGGCCGCAAGTCCGCTTTCCCTGCGGTCGGCCGCATCTCGCCGGACTATCTGTGCATGGATGGGACCATCCCGCGCGCCGCCCTGCCGCTCGTGCTCAAGCGCATGCGCGAGATGAGCGAGCATTACGGCTTGCAGGTCGCCAATGTGTTTCACGCCGGCGACGGCAACCTGCACCCGCTGATCCTTTACGACGCGAATGTGCCGGACGAACTCGACAAGGCAGAAGCGTTCGGCGCGGACATTCTCAGGCTGTGCGTTGAGGTCGGCGGTGTCCTGACGGGAGAGCACGGCGTCGGTATCGAGAAGCGCGACCTGATGCCCGCGATGTTTTCCGAGATCGATCTCAATCAGCAGCAGCGGCTGAAATGCGCCTTCGATGCGCAGGGGCTGCTCAATCCCGGCAAGGTCTTCCCGCAACTGCACCGCTGCGCCGAGCTTGGCCGGATGCATGTCAAGGCGGGGAAGGTCGCGTTCCCGGATATTCCCCGGTTTTGAGCAAGGGCCCCGGTTGTATTTTTGCGCGGGGTCGCCACACGATTGCTTTTGCAACCAAACAGGGCGATAGTCCGCTAACTCGAGATTCGACGCCGGTACCGCGGCCGTCGGATTGGGGGCGCGATGAGACTTCCGTCTGTGGTTGTCGTAGTGACGGCCCTGCTCGCCGGGGTGCAGTCGGCATCCGCGCAATTTGCCGGTTGGAACGTAACCGGCACCGTTTCCGGTGTTTTCGGCAAGCTGACGCAGGAAACCGCGTTTGTTCCGCCTCCGCCTCCGTCACCTTGCAATAACTGTGAGGGCGACGGGAGCGCAAGCCTTCGAGGGCTGATGGGCGGACTGGGTCTCGGCTATAACTGGCAGGCGGGAAGCTGGGTCTACGGTCTCGCGACCGATTTCTCTCTCGGCAACGCCGACGGCAGCACAAATGATTGCGGTACGCCCGCACATGAATGCGGCGGGGCATTGCGTTCGCTCGGCACAGTGCGAGGACTGGTCGGCTGGAGCATGGGCACCTGGATGCCCTATGCGACGGGCGGTTACGCCTACGGTGATGTGCGGGCCTATGACGCGTTCTTCGGCGGATCGGGAAGCAAGTATCGCGGCGGATGGACGGTCGGCGGCGGCATCGAGATGATCCTCTCGGGAGCGTGGTCAGCGAAGCTGGACTATCTGTATGTCGATCTCGGCAAGGATCACCTCTACGACCTGCTTCCCGGTGTTCCCGAATATGTGCAGACGACCGCGAATGTCGTGCGGTTCGGTCTCACATACCGTTTCGTGGACAACCAGCCATCGGCTCCGATGGTCACGAAGGCTTACCGCAAGTAACCGGCTGCAGTTAATCGGCTGCATTGTCCGGTATTTTTTGAAATATCTAGCAAGGTTGCACTGCCGCATGCAGCGGCATCTTTATGCGGCGCACACGCGGTTTTGTCAGCGCGATAAGCGCGTTAACGTATCTTCGCACGTTGTTGTTCGAGCGATCTGATGCGCCGCCACGCCCCTTGCCTTTGCCATAAACCGGGCAGAGCATAGGCCTTCCGGCGTCTGACAAGGCCGGAATGACCGGCCCTTCGCGTCAGGCGCCCAACCGGGCGTGATGCCGAAGCATGCAACGCGGTACTCGGACTGCATCGCGCCCCCATGACACAGGGAGGCGCAGATGACGGAAGCGAATGCGAACGGCACCAGAGCCAACGGCAATAGGCCGATGGGCCCCCGGTGCATTGCATTGGTGGGCCCCTTTCAAAGTGGAAAGACCACCCTTCTTGAAGCGATCCTCGCGCGCACCGGCGCGATCCAGCGCCAGGGAAGCGTCGACGCCGGCACGACGATCGGCGACAATTCGAAGGAAGCCCGCCAGCACGCGATGAGCGTGGAATTGTCGGTCGCGACCACGACCTTCATGGACGAGAGCTTCACCTTCATCGACTGCCCCGGCTCGATCGAATTCATCCACGACATGCGCGCCGCGTTGCCGGCCGTCGATGCCGCGGTCGTGGTGTGCGAGGCGGACGAAAAGAAAGTTCCGCAATTGCAGCTCGTGCTGCGTGAACTGGAAGACCAGCAGATCCCGCACTTCCTGTTCCTCAACAAGATCGACAAGGCGGACAAGCGGTTGCGCGAAACGCTGCAGATCCTGCAGCCGGCGTCGCGTGTGCCGCTGCTGCTCAGGCAGATTCCGATCTGGCGAAACGACATCATTACCGGCTTTGTCGATCTCGCGCTGGAACGTGCGCATGTCTACAAGGAGCATATGGCGTCCGAGGTGATCGAGCTTTCGGGCGAAGACCTGGAACGCGAGAAGACCGCGCGCTTCACCATGCTCGAGACGCTGGCCGATCACGATGACGAACTGATGGAGCAGTTGCTCGAGGATATCCCGCCGCCGCGCGACCGGGTGTTCGACGATCTGGCCAAGGAATTGCGTGAGGGCCAGGTCTGTCCCGTGCTGATCGGCGTCGCGACCCGCACCAATGGTGTGCTGCGTCTTCTCAAGGCGCTGCGCCACGAGGCGCCGAATGCAGAAACGACAGCCCGGCGTCTCGGCGTGAAGGCCAACGGAAACGATGCGACCGCTTATGTGCTGAAATCGATCAACACCGCGCATGGCGGCAAGATGTCGGTTGCCCGTGTGCTTGCGGGACAGATCGGCGACGGCACGATGCTGAATACGCAGGAGCGCGACGCCGGACGCGTCTCGGGCGTGTTCAAGATGATGGGGCAGGCGTTCGAGAAGCGCGGGCCCGCGCAGGCCGGCGAAACGGTCGCCTTTGGCAAGCTCGACAATGCAAAGACCGGCGACACGCTTGGCTCGGGCAGGGAACACCCGCCGCGGCTTGCGGAAGTCGTGCCCTATCCGCCAGTGCTTGCCATCTCCATCGCCGCCCGGGAGCGCAAGGACGACGTCAAACTCGGTCAGGCCTTGAACAAGCTGGTCGAGGAAGATCCCTCGATCTCGATCGTGCACAACCCCGATACGCACGAGGTCATCCTCTGGGGCCAGGGCGAGATGCACCTGCGCGTCATCACTGAACGGTTGACGGATCGATTCGGCATCGCGATCGAGAAGCGGCAGCCGAGCGTCGGCTATCGCGAGACCATCAAGAAGACTGTCCAGCAACGAGGCCGCCACAAGAAGCAGTCCGGAGGACACGGGCAGTTCGGCGATGTCGTGCTGGATGTGAAGCCGTTGCCGCGCGGCAGCGGTTTCCAGTTTGCGGAGACCATCACCGGCGGCGTGGTGCCACGCAACTACATTCCGTCGGTGGAGGAGGGCGTGATCGACGGCCTGAGACACGGGCCGCTCGGTTTCCCGGTGGTCGATATCTCGGTCACGCTGATCGACGGCTCGTACCACAGCGTCGATTCATCGGATCAGGCGTTCCGGACTGCCGGGCGTATCGGCGTGGTCGAGGCGTTGCCGCATTGTCATCCGGTTCTGCTGGAGCCGATCCATTCGGTGGAGATCGTCTGTCCGAACGATGCGACTGCGAAGATCAACGCGATCCTGTCGGGACGGCGCGGACAGATCCTCGGCTTCGACACGCGAGAAGGCTGGCCCGGCTGGGACAGCGTGAAGGCGTTGATGCCGGAATCGGAAATCGGCGACCTGATCGTTGAGGTGCGGTCGGCGACCGCGGGCGTCGGCACCTTCACCTTCAAGTTCGACCACATGGCCGAACTGACAGGCCGCACCGCGGATCAGATCGTCGCGGCAAGACGCGCCGCGGAGTAGGTGGTCTGATGCGAACTCCGATCGCCTCCCCCCGCAAGGGGGGAGGGAAAACACCGCGTGCGCGGTCACATGAGGTTCAAGCTCAACCTTATCCAACCAGTGCCGGATAATCCGTGTAGCCCTTCGCTTCACCGGCATAGAACGTTGCCTGATCCGGCGCGTTCAGTGCCGCCTCCTGACTGAAGCGATAGGGCAGGTCGGGATTGGCGAGGAACGGCACACCATAGGCGACGAGGTCGGCTTCGCCATTGGCGATCGCGGCATTGCCGCTCGCTTTGTCATAGCCGCCATTGACGATGAACGTGCCCTTGAACAGCTTGCGCAGATGCGGCGCGAGATGGTTCGCGCCGCTCGGCGGATCGAAGGTGTGCAGATACACGATGCCGAGTTCGCTGAGACGTTGCGTGAGATAGGAGAATGTTTCGCGCGGATTTGAATCCGACATCGAGTTGAATGGGCCATTCGGCGAGATGCGATAGCCGACGCGATCCTTGCCCCACACATCGATCACCGCCCTGGTGACTTCGAGCGGAAGACGCACGCGGTTCTCGACCGGGCCGCCATAGGCGTCGGTACGGTGGTTGGAGCCGTCGCGCGTGAACTGGTCGAGCAGATATCCGTTCGCGCCATGGATCTCGACGCCGTCGAAGCCTGCGGCCTTCGCATTCTCCGCACCCTTGCGGAATTGCTCGACGATGCCGGGAATCTCGGACAGTTCCAGTGCGCGCGGCGTCACCATCTTCTTCGGCCCCTGCGCGGTGAAGACTTCGCCGTCCGGCGCAATCGCCGACGGGGCGACCGGAAGCGCTCCATCATGGAAATCGGGATGCGAGATGCGTCCGACATGCCAGAGCTGCAGAAAAATCTTGCCGCCGGCGCGCTGCACGGCTCCGGTGATCTTGCGCCAGGCCGCGATCTGCTCCGGTGAATGAATGCCGGGCGTGCGGATATAACCCTGGCCCTGCGGGCTGACCTGCGAGGCTTCGGTGATGATGAGGCCGGCGCCGGCGCGCTGACGGTAATAGGTCTCGGCGAGCGGGTTCGGCACGTTGCCCTCGATCGCGCGGCTGCGCGTCATGGGTGCCATCACCATCCGGTTGGACAGGTGGGTTGGACCGAGCTGATACGGCTCGAACAGTGGTTCGGTGACGGCGGCCTTTGCGGCGGCGGAGGTGGCGCTCATGGTCATGGCTCCAGCTGGATGATCGTTCGGGGTGGTCTTGGAGGGCGAGGTTGCGAGGAAGGCGGCGCCGGTCGGCATTCGGAGGGGACATCGCGATGCCGCCCGGCGCGAGACGTGGCGGGAGGAACGCCACGTCAGAGAGCCCGATCAGCAGGCGAGGAGAGGGCAGGACGAGCGCTTGGCCGCAACGTCGTCCAGCGTCGCCGCGATGTCGGACAGTTCGTTCTCGAGCGCCCGGGGATCGACCCCGTCGGCCTTCATGACCATTCGCACCAGCGGATCGCTCAGGATCTCGGGAAAGGTCAGGGCGCGGATCTGCGCGGCTCTTTCGGCTGCGGTATAATTGCCGTAGATGGGGAAATGCATCTGGTGCCTCCGGTCGGGGATTTCAGGGCTGGCCGGCACCACTTGACTATGGTACTGACCGGTAACACCTGCTAGTTACTGACCGGTAACACCCCTGTCAAGGGGGCCGGAACCACAAAAGCTCAGATAGCCTGCCATGACCGCTGCAAAACTTGCGATTTCCGAGAAGCTTCCGCCCCGTGAGCGCATCATCGCAGCGGCGCGGGACCTGTTTTACCGCCACGGGATTCGCGCGGTCGGCGTGGACTCGATCGCCGAGGCGGCCGGAACCAACAAGATGACGCTCTACCGGCACTTCGAATCGAAGGATGCGCTGGTGGCGGAATATCTGCGCGGTCTGGCCGCGGAGAAGCACGCCGCGTGGTCGGCCTTCGAGACCGCCCATCCCGGCGATCCTCGGGCGCAACTCGAGGCCTGGCTGTTAGAGGCCGCGCGTAATGTCAGCGATCCGAAATCGCGCGGCTGTGCACTGGCCAACGCCGCGGTGGAACTGCCGGAGAAGGAGCACCCGGCCCGGTGTGTGATCGAGCAGTGCAAGCAGGAGTCGCGGACGAGGCTCGTGGCGCTGTGCCGCAATGCCGGCGTGGCGCAGCCGGAACTGCTCGCCGATCAGTTGTTCATGCTGTTCGAAGGCGCACTCGTCTGCGCCCAGTCGACGGGACACGCGGGCCCGGCCTGTAATTTCATCGAGGCCGGCCGCGCCATCGTCGCGGCGCATCTGCGGTAGCGCTCCGGAGCGCACCCGTCGCCACCCGTATATTCGGGCTCGCATCGGCGATTGTTACGCGCCGCCACCATCATTTTGCTTTCGCGGATGCGTGATTTGCGGAGCCTTTCGCGCGTGCGTATGTCATCCTCAAAGACAAAATCGTCTGGAGAGACGCGATGAACATTATTCGCCGCAGTGGCTGGGAAGTGCCCGAAAGCCAGGTTACGCCGGAACGATTTTTTCTCAGCCGGCGCGCGTTGATCGCAGGCGGTGTCGGTGCATTGACGATCGGATATGCCGCCGCGCAGCGCCTGTCGGACGTCGAAAAACTTCCCGATCCGACCGCCGACCTCTATCCGGCAAAGGCGAACACGACCTATCCGGTCGATCGCCCTCTCACCGACGAAAAGCTCGTCACCTCGTACAACAATTTCTATGAGTTCGGCGGCGACAAATACATCTCGTCACGCGCGCAGGCGCTGAAGATCAGGCCGTGGACGATCAAGATCGACGGCATGGTCGAGAAGCCGTTCGAAATCGGCGTCGACGACCTGATCCGCAAAATGCCGCTCGAGGAGCGCGTATACCGGCTGCGTTGCGTCGAAGCCTGGAGCATGACGATACCGTGGACCGGCTTCCCGCTCGCCAGGCTGCTCGAACTCGCAAAGCCGTTGTCGTCTGCCAAATACGTGCAGATGGAAACGTTCAAGGATTCGTCGATGGCGCCGGGTCAGCGACAGACATGGTATCCGTGGCCCTATACCGAAGGGCTCACCATCCAGGAGGCGGGCAACGATCTCGCGTTTCTCGTGACCGGCGTCTACGGCAAGCCCGCGCCGCGTCAGAATGGCGCGCCGCTCCGTCTCGCGGTGCCGTGGAAATACGGCTTCAAGTCGGTCAAATCGATCGCGCGCTTCCACTTCACCGATAAGCGTCCGAAGTCGTATTGGGAGCATCTGCAGTCCAGCGAATATGGCTTCTGGGCCAATGTGAATCCGGAGGTCGATCATCCGCGCTGGAGCCAGGCGACCGAAGAGGTGATCGGCGCTCATGGCAAGCGCGTGCCGACGCTCCTCTTCAACGGCTACGGCGAGTGGGTCGCGGACCTCTACAAGGGGCTGGAGAACGAGCGCCTGTACGCCTGATCGCGGCCGCGTCAGAGATCGAGCGCGTATCGCTTCACCGCACTCTCATCCCACGCGATGCCCGAGCCGGGGCGATCGGGAATCCGCGCCTGCGCAGCAAGTGCGTCGGCCATGTCTCTTGGACCGTAGAAATTTTCGCCGATCTGAATCAGCGTCTTCACTTGCCCGGTATACTTATCGCACGCTGCGAAGCGGCTAATTTCGTCGCCAAGGCGTGCAAGAGCGACGACAAGCTGAAGCCGGTTGCGCATAAAAAAACCGGGCCGCGAGGGGAGCGGCCCGGTTGAGTTCATGCCGGCGCGGGAATGCCGGCAATCACCTTCCAGAGGGGAATCACTGTCTGCGAGAGGCTGCGATCTGGGAGGATTCAGAACCGCCCGCATTCAGCATGAGCGAATTATGAGTCCGTCACTGCATACGCACAACGCTCGTGCACGGTGGCCAGCCATGCGCCGCTCGCACGCCGATCTGCCATGCGGATGCCGCAAGTCTGTGCGCGTTGCTTTGCGAAGCTAAAATCGTGAAGCGTTTCAATGCGATATACTTGGCGCAATGCAGCCGCTACGCCGGCGCATTCCGCTGGCTGGACGTCAGAACGTCCAGCGCTGCGCTTTCGAAACCAGGAAATCGCGAAACACCTGCACGCGCGCGACCGACTTCAATTCTTCGGGATAGACGAAATACGCATCGAGCGTAATCGGATCGGCGGTATGTCCGAGAAGCTGAACGAGCCCCTGGTTTTCCTCGACCAGGTAATCCGGGAGCAGCGCGATACCGATGCCCTGCTGGCATGCCCGCAGCAGCGCAAGGATGTTGTTCACGACGAGGAT
>Ga0180218_1001304_pt1 | contig 15520 bp, 14 predicted proteins | sample eDN3rd37CKraftBY_FD_151334 | JGI IMG/M metagenome (GOLD analysis project Ga0180218, IMG submission 151334) | Enriched backyard soil microbial communities from Emeryville, California, USA - eDNA 3rd pass 37_C Kraft BY (version 2) (version 2) | ecosystem: Environmental > Terrestrial > Soil >...
GCAAGCGACAGGCGAGATACGCCTTCAATCCGAATCCGTCCCTAGCCGAACAGTTCGCAATTCTTGCCGCATAATTGGCCTCGGACCGGCCCCCTTTGCGCTTCAAATCAGCCGTTGCAACAAAACCCCTATACTGGCAGGCTTTCTCCGCGATTATCCTGACATGATCATCGATACTCAGGTGATGCGGAATTCTGAAATCATCGATAAGATCGACCAACGGGATATCGACGTGGCGCTGCATTGGGCCCACCGGGGTAGCATGTCGGGAGATGATCTCGTCGCTACATTGCCTATCGAGTGGATGGCGGCGGAAAGCTTTTCGGTCAATCCGGCTCGCTCCCTGCCGCTTGTCGTTCTCGAGTCGCCATGCCTGTTTCGCGAGCTCGGGCTCCAGGAATTGGAGAGGACCACCGGTCCCTCTCGCATCGCGATGGAGAGTGCCAGCGTGACCGGATTATGGTCGGCTGTTGCAGCCGGCCTTGGGGTCACCTGCAGAGTGCCGATAGGCGCTCCCGAAGGCGTAGCCAGATTTATAGATGACACCCTGCCCAAGCTTGGAACAATTGGCTTGGTGCTTCGAACCTCTTCGCATGTGTCGGCAAAAGCTCAGCTGCTTAAAGACGAGTTGGCCATTGCTCTTCACAATCTGATTGCCAAGGCATGACCGGGATCGACCCTAGTGGTTGATCACGGCAGTGGTGCCTTGAATGAGATAAACAAGCCCAACACCTGTAACGATCAACCGCGTCCAGCTACGGAACTGGACATCGGTCATGCGGTGGAGGACGAGGGCTGGGAGAATGGTGCGATGAAAAAGGGCTAAGACCCCAATCATCAGCGACAATGTTGCGAGCCCCGGAGTCTCTCCGGGGCTCGTTTTATTTGGAACCCTCAATCCCGCGTCTTTAACGTGAAATCTGATACATCAGATATTGACGCATCAGATTTCAGTAGGTACAAGGCGTTCAAGAGTGGAGGCGTTGATGGACGATCAGGTTGCAATTGCGAGAGAGGGCGAGCGCGTACTCGAGCCGATCCGCCTGCGCAGTTTGCGTGAGCATGTCCATGAGGAATTGCGCCAGGCCATCATCTCCGGGCGTCTTAAAACCGGCGCCAAGCTCAATGAGCGCCAGCTCGCAGCCGATCTCGGCACCAGCACCAGCCCCTTGAAGGAAGCGCTTCGTCAGCTGGAGGCCGAAGGCCTCGTGCGCACCGAACCGCGCCGCGGAAGCTTTGTTACCTTCTCGCCGCGCCAGGCCGAGGAAATGAACCTCGCTAGGGCAGCGCTTGAAAGCATCATCGCCCGCCAGGCTGCCAAGCACGCGCCAGAGGAAGCGTTCGATATTCTGCGCGCGGTTGTCGAGGAGATGCGGGCAGCGGTCGAAAGTGGAAATGTCGAGCTCTTGATCGCTCTCAATGAAGATTTCCACGACGCCATCCACGAGGCGTCGGGATGCGAGTATCTGCGCCGGCTGCAAAATGCCCAGCGCACCTATGATCATGCCGCGCGGGTGACCGTGCTGTCGCGGGAGGAGGTTCGCCGCGCATCGTTTCATGAGCACGAAGCCATCATGAAGGCGATCGTCGCGCGCGACGAGGATGAGGCCGAGCGTCTGATGCGCAAGCACATCATGGACGCAGGAAAGACGCATATCGAGCTCGTTTTCTGACTGGCTCGCTGGAGGAAAGACGCATGAAACTGGAAGACTACCGCCGCGTGCTGCACGGCATCTCGGGCGTACACGTCACTGCTTATGATGATCGTGGCGAAATTGACCCCACGGTAACGTGCCGCATCATTTCCGACATCGCGGCTGCAGGGGTGCACAACATCGTATCAGGCGGCAATACCGGCGAATTCTTCAGCATGACCGCCGACGAGATCATCCGCCTCCAGGCGATCGCCGTGAAGGCTGTCGATGGCCGGGCGGCGGTAACCGCTGCTGCTGGCAGGTCCGTTCGTGAAGCCATTGCCGTCACCAAAGCTGCCAAAGCCGAGGGTGCAGACGGCGTGATGATCCATCATCCGCTCGATCCGTTTGCCGCGCCGCATGCGCAGGTGGACTATTTCATTGCCATCGCCGAAGCAGTTGACCTGCCGCTGGTCGCCTATGTTCGTTCCGACGCTATCTCCGTTGACGAACTGGTTCGGCTCGCCACGCATCCGGCCGTGGCTGGCGTGAAGTTTGCGTCCACCAACACCATGCTATTTGCCGATTGCGTGCGCGCTACACGCGGCACGAACGCCACCTGGATTTGTGGCCTTGCCGAAAGCTGGGCCCTGCCATTCTACGCACTTGGCGGCAAAGGATTCACGTCCGGCCTGGTCAACGTCGCTCCGGAGCTCTCGCTTGCCGTCTGGCACGCGCTTGAAGCTGGCGATTATGCCACTGCACGCGGTTATGTCGACCGTATCGCGCCATTCGAAATCATGCGGACCAAGCACCGTAACGGCGCCAACGTGACCGTTGTGAAGGAAGCCTTGCGGCTTCGCGGCACACCGGTTGGCGCAGTGCGACTGCCCGGACTGCCGGAGCTGGAGGAAAGCGACCGGCAGGTGCTGAGCAAGGTTCTTGATTCATGGAAGGAGGCCATCGCGGCCTAGTAGCAGACGCCGCCGGCTGGCCCGGATGGGGGGCCGTGGCAAAGCATGACGCTTAATGGAGGAGAAAAGTCATGGCATATCATATTTCACGACGCCGCTTTATCGCGGCAGCAGGTGCAGTGGCCGGAGCCGGCCTCGTCGTGCCGCGCGGCGCGCTTGCGCAGGCCGGCAAATTGCCCTCGTCGCCTGTCGCGCTCAACGTGATCGACGCTGCAGGCAACCTGGCGCTGACGCAGCCGATCTTTGACAACTTTGCCGCGCAGCATAGCAATCTCGTATCGCGCTTCACCTTCAACAAGGCGCCATCACCTGAGCTGCCCGGCAAGATACGCGCCCAGCAACGCGCCAACCGCATCGACATCGACATGGTCATCATCGGCCCCGATGCGCTTTCCGCTGGCCTTGCGGACGACATCTGGACCGATATCATCGCGCTTGAAGATAACGGCCTGCCCAATCTGCAAGACATCTACCTCGATCCGGCTTGGCGCATGCAGGGTCAGTCGCAAGGCAAGGGTGTCGTCGTTTCCTATTATCCTTCCGGCCCGTTGCTCGAATACATGCCGGAACGCGTTTCCAACGTGCCGAAGACGGCCGAGGAACTGCTCGACTGGACACGGCAGAACCCCAACAAGTTCATCTATGCACGTCCGGCGAACTCCGGCCCCGGACGCACCTTCCTCATGGGTCTGCCCTATCTTCTCGGCGACTCCGATCCCAAGGATCCCGCCAACGGCTGGGCCAACACCTGGGAGTATCTGAAGGAACTGCACAAGAACATCGAGTACTATCCGGCGGGCACCGGCGCGCTGATGAAGGAGTTCGGCGAAGGCACCCGTGACATGACGGTCACCACCACCGGCTGGGACATCAATCCGCGTGCGCTGGGTGTTGTGCCGAAGGAAGCGGCGGTCGCCAAGCTCGACGGCTTCAGCTGGGTTTGCGATGCGCATTATTTCGCAATTCCACGTGGCGTCTCCGAGGAAAAGGTTGCCGTCCTCCTCGAGTTCATCAAGTTCGCGCTACAGCCGGAGCAGCAGGCATATTCCTATGATGCCGGTTATTTCTATCCCGGTCCGGCGGTGAAGGACGTTCCTTTGTCCATGGCACCACAGGAAAGCCAGGACGTTATCGCCGAATTTGGCCGCCCCGAATACGAAGACTGGATCGCCAACAACCCGATCGAGCTTCCGCTTGAACCCGACGCTCTCGTCGTCGCGTTCCGCCGCTGGGACGAGGACGTCGCCGCGTCCTGATCGTCCGAATTCATAGAGACATTGCTGCGGGTGCCATCGCGCCCGCAGCGATGGCCTCCCTGTATCCCTTTTGCAAATGGAATAACGGCATGTCGCTCGCCTCAATGCCCTTCAACGAATTGCGGCTCGACCGCGTAAGCCGAGCCTTCGGAAACTTCAATGCGCTGAACCAGATCGACCTGGCGATAAGCAAGGGAGAGTTCGTTGCGCTTCTCGGTCCATCGGGCTGCGGCAAGTCGACGGCCCTGAACTGCATTGCCGGCTTGCTCGGCACCACTGGCGGCAGCATCAATGTCGATGGCCGCCGCATCGACCAGTTGAAGCCCGAAGATCGCGGGTTCGGCATGGTGTTCCAGAACTACGCTTTGTTCCCGCACATGACGGTCCTGCAGAATGTCGGCTTTGGCCTCAAGATGCGCGGTCTCCCCAAGGCTGAGATCGAACGTCGCTCACGCGCTGCATTGGCTCTGGTGCGGCTGGAAGGTCAGGCTGACAAGCTGCCAGGCCAGCTCTCCGGTGGTCAGCAGCAGCGTGTCGCCATCGCCCGCGCCATCGTTGTCGAGCCGCCGCTGGTGCTGATGGACGAGCCGCTGTCGAACCTCGATGCCAAGCTGCGCCTGGAAATGCGCGCTGAAATCCGCCGCATCCACAACCAGCTCGGCGCAACCACGATCTACGTCACCCACGATCAGGACGAGGCGCTTTCGCTGGCAGACCGCATCGTCGTGCTGCGCGATGGCTCGATCCGCCAGGTCGGCACGCCGCGTGAACTCTATGAGAGCCCGCTTTATCTGGATGTGGCTGAGTTCATGGGCTTCCGCAACAAGATTGCCGGCAAGGTCGTGCGCGCTGGCGAGGGCATGGCGACCATCTCGGTGAACGGCACTGAGCTGACCGGTCGTGCCATGGACGCGCTGGAAGTCGGTGACGAGGCCGTTCTGGCCGCGCGCGGCGATGATGTCATCGAAGGCACCTCCGGCGAAAACGCCATCCAGGCCAACGTCCAGACGATCGAATATCGTGGTCGCGAATACGTTGGCACCGCCGCCACTGACGCCGGCAACGAGCTCGTGTTCCATGGCTCGCGAGGCGCGGAACTCGGTAGCCGCGTCACGCTCGAAATCGACGACGAGCGCGCGCTCGTCTTCGCTGCACGGAGCTGATCATGACGGTGCAAGCGATCGAACGGCGGCATCCCGCCGAAACTTTGCCTGATACGCCGGGATTGCGGCAGCGTTTGGCCAATCGCGGCTTCGACGGTGTCACGCTGATGATCCTGCCGGCGCTCCTGTTCGTGATCGGCGTTTTCATCTACCCGTTTCTCTACGGTCTCGTCCTGTCCTTTAATCCGCTGGACGGGGGAGGGGCATTGGCCAACTACCGGAAATTCTTTTCCGACCCGTATCTCTACAAGACCATCGGCGCGACCCTCTGGCTTGCCGTCCCGGTGACACTCATCAGCGTGCTTTTCGCCGTGCCAATCGCCATGCGGGTGCGGCTGATGCCAAGGCAGCGCCTGCTCACAACGATCCTCGTTCTGCCGGTCACGCTTGGAACCGTTCTGGTTGCCGAAGGGCTCCTCAACTATCTCGGGCCGCAGGGCTGGTTCAATCGCTCGCTGATCGCCATCGGCCTGATCGACTCGCCGCTGCGTCTGGTCAACAATTATTGGGGTGTGTTCGCGTCACTGGTCATCACGGTATTCCCTTTCACCTTCCTGCTGACGCTTTCCTACGTGACCGGCATCGATCCCGCGCTTGAACGCGCCGCCGCCACCCACGGAGCCAATAGCTGGCAGCGTTTCCGCTACATCATGGTTCCACTGCTGGTGCCCGGGCTCGTCGTGGCCGCCTGTCTCACCTTCGTGCAGGCCTTCGCCGTGTTCCCGTCCGCCGTGTTGCTGGGCGCCCCATCCGGGCCGACGCGTGTGATCTCCATTGCGGCTGCGCAGGCAGCGTTCGAACAGTATGACGACTCCATGGCCTCGGCTATCGCAATGATTATGGCTGCCGTGCAGCTCATGGTCGTGGCGGCCCTGCTTGGCGTCCGCTCTCTCTTCTACCGCGGCTCGACCGCTGGCGGCAAAGGTTGAAACCATGATCCGCGATACCTCAATTCTATCGAAGCTCTGGATCACCGCTGTCTGGGTGGTCACCGGCTTCTTCATCCTCAACGTCGTTGCAGTAATCGCCGCCGTGGTGGTCTCCTCCTTTGGCACGCGCTGGCTCGGCACGTGGTTCCCCGAAGGGTTCACCATGCGGTGGTATTCGGCCGCGTGGGCTGAGTTCCAGCTTGATCACGTGCTGCTGGTCACCTTCCAGATCGTCTTCACAGTCGTTCTGCTGTCCGGCCTTCTTGGTGTCACGGCCGCCTATGCCATGGCGCGGCGTGATTTTCCCGGCAAGAAGATCGTGATGCTGGTCTTTCTCCTGCCGCTCCTGGTTCCGCCGATCACCTTCGGCATTCCGCTCGCCACCGTTCTCTACATGGCAGGGGTGGGCGGAACCTTCTGGGGCGTGGTCATCGCCAACCTGGTTCCAACCGTGCCGTTCGTCATCCTGGTGATGATCCCATTCATCGAGCAGATCGACCCGAAGGTGGAAGCCGCAGCGCGTGTTTTCGGCGCGGGAACGTTCCAACTGTTTCGTCACGTGTTGCTGCCGATGCTGCTTCCGGGTGTCCTGGCCGCGATGCTTCTGGTGCTGGTGCGCACCGTCGCCATGTTCGAGCTGACCTTCCTGACGGCAGGTCCGACCAGCCAGACGCTCGTGGTTGCGCTTTACTATTCCGTCTTCGCGGCAGGGGTGCGTTCCGTCCAGTCGATCGACGCGATGGCCGTCATCTACATGGTTACCTCGTTGGTCTGGTTGCTCATCGCGCTTCGCTTCGTCAATCCGACGCAGATCGTTGCGCGTGGCCGTTCGGAAGCCACTGCCCATTAGTTTAGGGACGGCTCCGGCCGTCCCTCCTTACACGCGGACATTCCATGAAGATTCAGGCAATCGAAACCATCCAGCTTCCCCACCTCAACAACATCCTCTGGGTGCGGGTGCATACGGATGAAGGCATCATTGGACTTGGCGAGACGTTCCGCGGCGCCGACGCGGTGGCCGCCTACATCCACAGCGATATTGCTCCCCAGTTGATCGGCAAGAACCCGCTGGAAATCGACCGCATCTCCAGCCTGCTCCTCTCGCCCTATGTGGGCTTCCGCTCCTCGGGCGTAGAGATCCGCGCCGCGTCCGCCATCGACGTGGCGCTTTGGGATGTCTTCGGAAAAGCTGTCAACCAGCCGGTTCACCAGCTGCTGGGTGGGCTGTCGCGGCCTTCGATCCGCACCTATAATACCTGCGCCGGCTACACCTATAACAAGAGCGGCGCACGACGTTATATCGGTGATGCCGATGAGGCCAAAGAAGGTCCTTATGAGGATCAACTGGCCTTCCACCGCGATGCCGGTGCTCTTGCCGAAAGTCTCCTTTCGGAAGGTATAACGGCGATGAAAATCTGGCCATTCGATCCCTTCGCAGTGGCGGGTGGTGGCAACTTCATCCATGCACGCGACCTCGACAAGGCGCTTGTGCCGTTCCGTCAGATCCGCGATGCGGTGGGCGACAAGATGGAGGTCATGGTCGAGCTGCATTCGATGTGGGATCTGACCTCGGCGCTGACCATCGCCAAGGGCTTGCGCGAGTTCAATCCTTTCTGGGCGGAAGATCCGATCAAAATGGTCAATCCGCAAACACTTGCCATATACGCGCGCCAGTCCGGACTGCCGGTCTGCGCCAGCGAGACGCTTGCCAACCGCTCGCAGTTTCTCGACGTTCTGAAGGCTGATGCGACAGACTATGTGATGCTCGATGTTTCCTGGTGCGGCGGCCTCTCGGAGGCCAAGAAGATCGCCACGATGGCGGAAACCTTCCAGCGCCCGGTCGCGCCCCATGATTGCACGGGCCCGGTCATCTTCGCTGCATCGATCCACCTCTCGCTTAACCTGCCGAACGCGGTTTATCAGGAATCCGTCCGTGCCTATTACACCTCCTGGTACCGCGATCTGGTGACGGTCATGCCCCGCATCGAGAACGGCCAGATTTACCCATTCGAGGGTGCAGGCCTGGGCCTTGAACTGTCCGATTTCGTTCTGGATCATCCCGAGGTGATCCGCCGGACAACCGGAGCTGAATGATGCTGTCTTTTCTCTGCATCGCTGACCTGCGCGCCGGATTGCTCGAAAGCCCCGTCTGGGATGACCAGCGCGGCGTGATCTTCGCCTGCGATATTGCCGGCCACGAAATCATCGAGATCGGCCTTGGCGAAGGCGCGCGCCGACGCTGGACCTTTGATCAGCCGGTGACGGCGCTCGGGCTTGGTGAGAGCGGAGCACTGGTTGTCGCCCTTGCGCGCAAAGTGATCCTGTTCGACCCGGATACGGGCAATAGCCGCGATCTCTGGACCGGCTATGACGAGCCGCAAACCTCGCGCCTCAATGACGGTAAGGTCGGTCCGGATGGCGCCTTTTTCGTCGGCAGCATGGATGACCGGCCGGAGCGCGAGCCGATTGCCTCGCTCTACCGCATCGATGGATCGGGCAGGGCGATGATCGTGACGAACGGCTTCACCATTTCCAATGGACTCGCCTGGTCGCCCGACGGCACGCGCATGTATCACTCGGATTCACGTGGGCCTTGGGTTGATCGTTATGATTTCGATCCCGCAAACGGCAGCGTATCAGGCCGTACCCGCTTCGTGGATCTGAATGAGACGACTGGTCGTCCTGACGGTGGCGCATGCGATGCCAACGGAGACTACTGGAGCGCCGGCGTCTCTGCGGGCGTCCTGAACCGCTTCAGCCCCGACGGCACATTGCGGGAGGTCTATCCCGTTCCTGTGCCTGCTCCGACCATGCCATGTTTCTGCGGTCCGGATCTTGCGCAGCTTGCCTTCACGTCGCACCGCATGTTGGACCAAGCGGCCCTTTCAGCGGCGCCTCAGTCGGGCGGATTGTTTCTTGCAGACGCACCGGTTCGCGGCACCCCGGTCGCGCGCATGAAGGGCGTCTGATCATGGCCAGGCTCATCCTTCTTACCGGCACTTCCGGCACCCTCGGTCGTCTTCTTGCTCCCCGGCTTGCCGCGCGTGGTTATCACCTGCGGCTCTCCGACATCGTGCCGTTTCCAGATGACTTGCCCGAACACGCGGAGTTCGTGCAGGCCGATCTGGCCGATCAACTTGCCATCCAGCAGCTTGTGCGCGGCACGGAGGCAATCGTGCACCTCGGCGGAATCAGCGTCGAGAAGCCTTTTGCCGAGGTGATCGAGGCCAATATTCTTGGTCTTACTCACCTGTTTGAGGCCGCGCGTATCCAGCGACAGCGGATCATCTTTGCAAGCTCCAACCACGCCATCGGATTCTATGAACGGAGCGAGAAGCTCGCCGTCAACGACCCGATGCGTCCGGACGGATATTACGGGCTCTCCAAAGCCTATGGCGAGTTGTTGGGCCGCATGATGTTCGACAAGCACGGGCTGGAAAGCGTGCATGTGCGCATCGGCTCATGCTTGCCCCGTCCGACGGAAGCCCGCCACCTTGCCACCTGGCTCTCCCATGATGATCTTGAACGGCTTGTCGTTGCTGCTCTTGAGGCTGAGAGCACCGGGCACGCTGTCGTATGGGGCGTTTCGGCAAACCAGCGCTCATGGTGGCACGACGATGACGCCGCGCGCATCGGCTATGTCGCCGAGGATGATGCCGAGCAGTTTGCGCCACTACCCGAGCCGGGCGACGATGTCACCCGCCGCTTCCAGGGTGGCAGCTTTGCCGCCATCGATTACACGAGGAGCGAAGTCGATCAATGAGCGTCGAGCTTACAGGCGGCGACTTTCGCATCGTGATCGACCCCGTGCTCGGTGGAGCGATCGTCGCTGCCAATTGGCGTGATGTCCCAATCTTTACACCGCTAGACCCAGAGCTTGCTCCGTTCAAGACCGGCTGCTTCGCGATGCTGCCATTCACGAACCGGATTGCCGATGGTCAGTTCCGTTTTGATGGACACGATTACCAGCTAGCGATCAACAATCAGGACGAGAACGTCGCCATTCACGGCCTTTCCCGCGACAGGCCTTGGTCGCTGACCCATTGCACGAGCCACAGCGTCATTCTGGTCCAGCACTTCGCAGAGCGTGGCAACCCTTATGAGTACTGGGCGCGGCAGGAGATCTCCCTTTTGGAAGCCGGTCTTCGGATCGATGTTTCGATCTGCAATGCCGGCGACCGGCCAATGCCCTTCGGCCTTGGCATTCACCCATGGTTTGCGCGCAGCCCGGGCACTAAGCTTTTGTTCGTTTCGAATGGCACGTGCGAACAGGATGACCGCAACCTGCCGCTCCCGCAGTTTCGGCAGGTGCCGGCTTTTGATCCTGAGCACTCCATAGCGCTGGACGATATTCCGTGGCTCGATGGTTGCTTTGTCGGCTGGGCATCGCAGCACGCCCGCATCGAGCGCCCGCATGACAACCTTGCCATTGACATCGAGGCGACCGGTGCGCTCCGGCACCTGCATGTGTTTGTGCCGGACAATCGCAACGTCTTCTGCGCCGAGCCGGTTAGCCATGTGCCCGATGCGATCAACCGCCCCGGGCTAGGGCAGTCCTGTGCCATGGATGTGCTTGCCCCAGGCGCGGTTCTTTCTGGCGCGATGACATTGCGCGCCAGCCCCTATTCACCCGTGTGAGGCCTGAGACGATGACCCGCAAGACCTATGACCAACTTCGCTCCTCACGCTGGTTCGCTCCCGATGACCAGCGTTCCTCAGGCCATCGCTCGCGCACCATGCAGATGGGCTATGACCCAGCCGACTGGGAAGGGCGGCCGATCATCGCCATCATCAACACCTGGTCCGATGCGCAGCCCTGCCATGCCCATTTCAAGGATCGCGTCGAGTTCGTGAAGCGCGGCGTCCACCAGGCGGGCGGTTTTCCGATCGAGCTGCCGGCGCTTTCGCTTTCGGAAAGCTGGGTCAAGCCCACCACCATGCTCTACCGAAACATGCTCGCCATGGAGACGGAAGAGCTACTTCGCTCCCATCCCGTCGATGGCGCGGTGCTGATGGGCGGCTGCGACAAGACCACGCCTGCGCTGGTCATGGGCGCAATTTCGATGAAGCTGCCCTTCATCTTCCTTCCTGCCGGGCCGATGCTGCGCGGCAATTATGCCGGCGGCTATCTCGGCTCCGGCACCGACATGTTCAAGTACTGGGACGAGCGGCGCGCAGGCACCATCACCAAGGAGCAGTGGATGGGTATGGAGGCGGGCATCGCGCGCTCCTACGGTCATTGCATGACAATGGGCACCGCAAGCACCATGACGGCGATCGCTGAGGCGATGGGCCTTTCGCTTCCGGGAGCCTCGTCGATCCCGGCAGCCGACGCGAACCACAAGCGCATGTCCACCCAGTGCGGAAGGCGCATCGTGGACATGGTCTGGGAAGACTTGACGCCGGAGAAGATCATCACACCTGCTGCGGTCAAAAACGCTGTCACCGTTGCCATGGCGACGGGTTGCTCCACCAATGCAATCATTCACCTGATTGCCATGGCTCGTCGTGCTGGCGTGCCGCTTGAATTGGATGATCTGGACCGGATCGGTCGCAAGACGCCGGTTCTGGCGAATATCCGCCCATCCGGCACGACCTACCTGATGGAAGATTTCTTCTATGCTGGCGGCATCCGCGCGCTGATGAAGCAATTGGGCGACAAGCTGGAGTCCTCCGCCATTACCGTCACCGGACGTCCACTTGTCGAAGGGCTCGCGGAAACTCCGATCTACAACGAAGACGTTATCCGTCCGCTCTCCAACCCGGTCTATCACGAAGGTTCGCTCGCCGTCCTCAAGGGCAATCTCTGCCCGGATGGCGCGGTGATCAAGCCGGCTGCCTGCGATCCGAAGTTCCATCGGCACAAGGGTCCGGCTCTCGTCGCCGACAGCTATCCGGAGCTGAAAAAGATTATCGAGGATCCCGATTATCCGATGACGCCGGACACGGTTCTCGTACTGCGCAATGCAGGCCCTCAGGGCGGCCCCGGCATGCCGGAATGGGGCATGATCCCGATGCCGAAGGCGCTCCTGAAGCTTGGTCTTCGCGACATGGTGCGCATTTCAGATGCCCGCATGTCCGGGACGTCGTTTGGCGCCTGCGTGCTGCACGCGGCACCCGAATCCTATGTCGGCGGCCCGCTGGCTCTTCTGAAGACCGGCGACATCGTAGAACTCGACATTCCCGCGCGTCGTCTCGACATGCTCGTCAGCGACGAAGAGCTTGCGCGCCGGCGAGCCGACTGGGTGCCTCCACCACCGCGCTACGAGCGTGGCTATGGCCTCATGTTCTCGAAACATATCGAGCAGGCGGACAAGGGATGCGACTTCGATTTCCTGTCCACCGAGCATGGCCGCCCGACTGACGAACCAGTCATCTATTGACCCCATCCCCGCGAACACAGTGATGAAAATGAGCGACTTCAGTCTTTCAGAGGAAACGAGAGCCCGGCTCTCCCGCATCTCGACCGCATCCATTGCGACTGCTCTCTACAAGCGGGGCTTGCGCAACCAGTTCATCCAGGGCGTCAGCCCAGTAAACTGGAAGGGCAAAACCATGGTTGGCCAGGCCTTCACGCTTCGCTACATCCCGGCGCGTGAGGACCGCAATTCCATGGAAGCCTTCAAGAGCCCTGACCATCCGCAGCGTGTCGCGGTGGAAACCTGTCCGCCCGGCTACGTGCTGGTAATGGATAGCCGCAAGGACCCGCGCGCGGCTTCGGCAGGATCGATCCTCATCACACGACTTGCCATGCGCGGATGTGCCGGCGTGGTGTCCGATGGCGGCTTCCGCGATGCGGAAGGCATCGGCAAGCTCGACATGCCCGCCTATCACAACCGCCCTAGCGCCCCGACGAACCTCACGCTGCACGAGGCACTCGACATCAATGTTCCCATCTCCTGTGGTGACGCGCCGGTTTTCCCAGGCGATGTGGTGGTGGGAGACGGTGACGGTGTGATGGTCATACCCGCCCATCTTGCAGACGAGATCGCTGAGGAATGCACCGGCATGGAGTGCTTCGAGGATTTCGTCCTCGAACAGGTACAGGCCGGCGCACCGATCATCGGGCTCTACCCGCCGACGCGCGAGGAGAGCCGCACGAAATATGCCGCCTGGCGCGAAAAGCATGGCCGCTAATATCAAAACTAGATGGAGAGGCGATATGTCCTTCACTCCCCACGGCAAGCACCTGATCGCAGGTGAATGGGTCACTGGTGACACGACTTTTGCATCCGATCCCGCACATGGACCGGCCCACCATTTCAGCGTCGGCACGCCTGAACATGTGGCGCGCGCCTGCGAAGCAGCCGAAGCATGCTTTGAAGAATATGCTGCCACGTCCAGGCACGAGCGCGCCGCTTTCCTCAACGCGATCGCTGATGAAATCGAAAAGCGGGCCGAAGCCATCACGCTGATCGGCACCCAGGAGACCGGCCTGCCGGAGGCACGGCTGAATGGTGAGCGCGGCCGCACCACGGGGCAGTTGCGCCTCTTTGCCGAGCACATCCTCAAGGGAGACTATCTGGACCGTCGGCATGATGCAGCTCTTCCGGACCGTGAACCTGCACCGCGTCCTGAATTGTGGATGATCCAGCGGCCGATCGGGCCGGTCGCGGTGTTCGGCGCATCTAACTTCCCGCTTGCCTTCTCCACGGCTGGCGGGGACACGGCGGCAGCCCTTGCCGCTGGTTGTCCTGTTATCGTGAAGGGCCACTCGGCGCATCCCGGAACGGGTGAGATCGTTGCCGAAGCCATCGATGCTGCGCGTCGGACCTGCCAAATGCCCGCTGGTGTTTTCAGCCTCATCCAGGGCGGTGATCGCCGGGTCGGCGAGGCGCTTGTTACGCATCCCCTGATAAAGGCTGTCGGCTTCACTGGGTCACTGCGCGGTGGCCGCGCACTGTTCGATCTTTGCGCTGCACGGCCGGAGCCCATCCCGTTCTTCGGTGAACTGGGCTCGGTAAACCCGATGTTTGTGCTCCCCAACGCATTGGCAAATCGAACAGGCGAAATTGCGAAAGGCTGGGCGGCGTCGCTCTCCATGGGGGCAGGGCAGTTCTGCACCAATCCGGGCATTGCGGTGGTTATGGCCGGTAGTGCTGCCGATCGTTTTGCCGCCCTTGCCACAGACGCACTGGCTGCAATTGCTCCGCAGACCATGCTGACCCAGGGGATCGCCGACGCCTATCGCGACGGCAACGCAAGATTTTCCGGGGCAGGCGGGGTGGAGGCTCTTCACCAGGCCGACAACAGCCCGCGCATGGCTGCGCCACAGCTTTACCGGACAACAGCTAAGGTCATGCTTGAAAACCACGAGCTTGCCGAGGAAGTATTTGGCCCGCTCGGTATCATCGTCACGGTTGCCGACGAAGACCAGTTGCTGGCGCTTGCCCGCTGGTTCCAGGGCCAGCTGACCTGCACCTTGCAACTGGACGATCCCGATGCGCCGCTCGGTCGCCGCTTGTTGCCCGTGCTGGAACGCAAGGCTGGGCGTATTCTTGCCAATGGCTTTCCTACCGGCGTCGAAGTTGCCGACAGCATGGTTCATGGCGGACCGTATCCTGCGTCCACCAACTTTGGGGCGACCAGCGTTGGCACCTTGTCGATCCGCCGGTTCCTGCGTCCGGTCTGCTACCAGAATCTTCCAGCCGCCCTCCTGCCTGAAGACCTGCAGATATGAGCGCGATCTTCATTCACCCCCAAAATGATCAAGGCCGCTTTCGCGAGGCCGCTTTCGCGGCCTTGAAACGTTATTGGGAGCACTCTTGCGGCTAGCGCATCTGCAGGATGATCACCTCATCGCTGAACGGATCGGTGTGCTCGCGCAAGGTCTTGACCTCTTCCACCGAAACCGCACCGCCGGTATTGCCCCAGGACGTGCGCACAAAGGTCGCTAGCTCTGCGATCTCGTCGTCACGAAGCGATACGCGGTAGGGCGGCATGCGATAGCTGTCGGGTACGCCGTCAGCTACAACGCGGCCCGCACCATTCAGGATGATGTTGATCACCGAATCCGGTGCATCAGCCAGTGCCGACGAGACACCTGCCAGTGGCGGCACGAATTCGCCGCGTCCCATGCCATCACGAGCATGACAATGGCTGCACTTCTGCACGTAGAGCGTGGCACCCACATTGCCCTGCGGCTTGCCGGCTGCGAACACCTCCGTGGTGCTTTCGTCATAGGACCAGACCGGACCGTCATCCATTGACGGCAGGGACTTCAGGTAATGCGCAATCGCCTGCAGATCCTCGTCTGTCATGAACTGCGTGGAGTTGTTGAACGCTTCCATCATGGAGCCGAACACGACACCATGCTTGTTGCGTCCGCGCTTGAGGAAGGAAACGATCTCCTCTTCGGTCCAGCGGCCAATGCCGTTTCCGGATTCACCGCGCAGCGCAGGTGCCCACCAGCCGTCGAGCAGAGCACCGGTCAGGAAGGTTGTGTTGCAACGTTTTGAATACCGTTTTTGTGGCAAGGAGAGCTTCTGATCTTTCGGAGGATTGAATGTTCAAGGGCCGCCAGTTTGACCAGTCAGTCATCCTGCTTTGCGTGCGCTGGTACCT
>Ga0180218_1001307_pt1 | contig 15509 bp, 13 predicted proteins | sample eDN3rd37CKraftBY_FD_151334 | JGI IMG/M metagenome (GOLD analysis project Ga0180218, IMG submission 151334) | Enriched backyard soil microbial communities from Emeryville, California, USA - eDNA 3rd pass 37_C Kraft BY (version 2) (version 2) | ecosystem: Environmental > Terrestrial > Soil >...
TCAACGGCAAGACGGGGAGCCTGCCGAAGGTCACCGGCCTGGCCGGCACCGTGGTCACGGCCGACGACCGCATGCTCGTGTTCGTCACGCTCGCGGACAAGGTGCCCGAGGGCGGGTCGTACGGCGCGCGGGTGATCTTCGACAACTTCGCGGGGAAGCTCGCCGACTGCGGCTGCCGGTAGGGCCGGAGGTCGCCGGCGTCGTGCCCGGTGATGGTTACCGTGGTCCCGTGACCACGCCAGCCCCCGCCGCCGAGCCCCTGCTGGACTGGACGGCGGCGGCGCAGATCGCCGCGCGGCTCGCGCGGCCGGGCGCCACGGCGCCCCGCGACGACCTCGACGCGCTGGTCGCCGGGCTGCGCGCCGCGGCCGGGGACGCCGTCGGGCACGTGCTGGAGGTCACGGGCATGACGCCGGCGACGCCACGCGCGGCGGGCGTGCTCGGCGACGTGCACGTGGTGGACAGGGCGGGCTGGACCCGCGCCAACGCGCAGTCGATGCGGGCGATGACCGACCCCGTGATGGCCGAGGTCGCGGCGGACGTGCCGCCCACGACGGCCGCGGCGCGGCTGGCCGGCGCCGCGGAGGTCGGGGGCCTGCTCGCGCTGCTGTCGGGACGGGTGCTGGGCCAGTTCGACCCGTACGGGGCGGGCCACGCGCCGGGGCACGGCCGGCTGCTGCTCGTGGCCCCCAACGTGCTCCAGGTGGAGCGCGCGCTCGCGCTGCGCCCCCGGGACTTCCGCCTCTGGGTGTGCCTGCACGAGCAGACGCACGCCCTCCAGTTCGCCGCCGCGCCGTGGCTCGCCGACCACCTGGTCGGGCGCGTCGGGGACCTGATGAGCGGCGTCACGCGCAGCTCGGTCGCGATGGCGCGCGCCCCGCTGCGGGAGAAGGCGGCCGTCGTGGGACGCACCGTGCTGCGGGCGGTGCGCGGCGAGCTCGTCACCCCCCTCGACGGGATCCTCGGTCCCGAGCAGCGGCGCGAGCTCGAGGAGATCACGGCCGTCATGGCCCTGCTCGAGGGGCACGCCGACGTGATGATGGACGCCGTCGGGCCGCGCGTCGTGCGCTCGGTGCGCACCATCCGCGCCCGGTTCGAGAAGCGGCGCGACGGCGAGGGTGCGCCCGCGCTCGACGTCGTGCTGCGCCGCGTGCTCGGCATGGACGCGAAGCTCGCCCAGTACCGCGACGGCGCCGCGTTCGTGCGGGCCGTCGAGGAGCGGGTCGGCCGCGACGGGCTCAACGCCGTCTGGTCCGAGCCCGGCCACCTGCCCTCCGCCCGCGAGATCGCCGACCCGCGCGCCTGGGTGCGGCGCGTGCACGGCTGAGACCGGGGACGACGTGGCCCGCGTCGACCCGGCGCTCGCGGCGGCCCGCACGGCCGTGCGGGCCGAGCTCGGCGACCTCGCCCGCGGGGACGCGAGCGGGCCCGGCGGCCTGGGTCCGGGCGGCCTCGTGCTCGTCGCGTGCTCCGGCGGCGCCGACAGCCTGGCGCTCGCCGCCGCCGCCGCGCTCGAGGCCCCGCGCGTGGGCCGGTCGGTGCGCTCGGCCGGGTTCGCGGTCCGGGTCGGGGCGGTCGTCGTGGACCACGGGATGCAGGCGGGCTCCGACGCCGTGGCGGCGACGGCGGCCGCGCGGTGCCGCGACCTCGGGCTCGACCCGGTGCTGGTGCGTCGCGTGCAGGTGGACGACGGACCGGGCGCGGCCGGGCCCGAGGGTGCCGCCCGGGACGCGCGGTACGCCGCGCTCGACGCCGCCGCGGACGAGACCGGGGCGGTCGCCGTCCTGCTGGGCCACACGCTCGACGACCAGGCGGAGTCGGTGCTGCTCGGGCTGGCGCGGGGGAGCGGGGCGCGCTCGCTGGCGGGGATGCCCCGCCGACGGGGCCGCTACCGCCGGCCCTTCCTCGGCCTGCGCCGCGCCCAGACCGAGGCGGTGTGCGCCGCCGTCGGCGTGGAGTTCTGGACCGACCCCACCAACCTGCTGCCGGACGACGGCGCGGACGGGGTCGCACCCAGCCGCGTCGCCGTACCCGCCCGCACGCGCGTGCGCGGCGCCGTCGTGCCGGTGCTGGAGAACGCGCTGGGGCCGGGCGTCGTCGAGGCGCTCGCGCGCACGGCCGACCAGCTGCGCGCGGACGCGGACGCGCTCGACGCCCTGGCCGCCGACCTGCTCGCCGCCGCGACCGTCGCCGGCGCGGACCCGGGGCCTGCCGTGGTCCACGGGGCGCCGGACGGCGCGCTGGTCCTCGACGTCGGCCCGCTCGCGGCGGCGCACGGCGCGCTGCGTCGTCGTGCCCTGCGCGCCGCGGCGCTCGCCGTCGGCTGCCCGCGCGGCACGACGACGGCGCGGCACGTGGACGCCCTCGACGCGCTCGTCGTCTCGTGGCGTGGGCAGGGAACCGTCCACCTGCCGGGCGACGCCCGAGCGCTCCGCGCGTGTGGCAGGCTCTACCTGCACCCCGCCGCCGACGCGCCTCCCGCGACGCTGCCGGCGCGGGCGGCGCACCCTCCAGCCCCAACCCCGCCCCTCGAGGAGTGACCGTGGACCAGTCGGACGTCGAAGGCGATCTCGCCAACATCCTGCTCACCGAGGAGCAGATCGGCAGCAAGCTCGACGAGATCGCCGGGCGGATCGACGCGGACTACGCGGGCCAGGACCTGCTGCTCGTCGGCGTGCTCAAGGGCGCCGTCATGGTCATGGCCGACCTCGCGCGCCGCCTCCACCACCCGGTGCAGATGGACTGGATGGCCGTGTCGTCCTACGGGTCGGGCACCAAGTCGTCCGGCGTCGTGCGCATCCTCAAGGACCTCGACGCCGACCTCACCGGCCGCAACGTGCTCATCGTCGAGGACGTCATCGACTCCGGGCTCACCCTCTCGTGGCTCGTCGCGAACCTGCGCTCCCGCGGCCCGGCGTCGGTGGAGATCGCGACCATGCTCCGCAAGCCCGACGCCGCGAAGGTGGACGTCGACGTGCGCTACGTCGGCTTCGACATCCCGAACGAGTTCGTCGTCGGCTACGGGCTCGACTACGCCGAGAAGTACCGCAACCTGCCGTTCGTCGGCACGCTCGCGCCGCACGTCTACAGCTGACCGGCAGCCGAGGGAACGGCGTCGCGCCCTGGGCGAACACCCACGGTTCGTCCACACTCGGCGTGTAGCGTCGTGAACCACACGTTGCCCGACGGAAGGGAAGCGGGGAACCGTCCCCGTCGCCGATGAACATCAAGAAGATCCTGAGCGGCCCGATCATCTGGATCGTGGTCGGCCTGCTGCTCGTCTCGCTGGCCTTCAGCGCGTTCAACACCGAGCGGGTGTCGCGGATCGAGACCTCGCAGGGGCTCGAGCTGCTCGCCGGCGACACGGTCGACCACGCCCTCGTCGTGGACGGGGAGCAGCGCGTCGAGCTGGACCTCAGCGAGAAGTACGTCACCGGTGCGGGCACCGAGAGCGAGCAGGACCACGGCACGAAGGTCGAGTTCTTCTACGTGGCGCCGCAGGGCGACACGGTGGCGACCGCCGTCGAGAAGGCCGACCTCCCGAAGGGCTTCGACTCCGAGGTGCCGCAGCCGAGCTTCTGGAGCTCGATGCTCGGCTTCCTCATCCCGTTCCTCATCATCGGCGTGGTCTTCTGGTTCATCCTGTCGCGGATGCAGGGCGGCGGGCGCAACGGCGTCATGGGCTTCGGCAAGTCCAAGGCCAAGCTCATCAGCAAGGACATGCCGCAGGTGACGTTCGCCGACGTCGCGGGCGTGGACGAGGCGGTCGAGGAGCTCCACGAGATCAAGGAGTTCCTCGAGGACCCGGCCAAGTTCCAGGCCGTGGGCGCCAAGATCCCCAAGGGCGTGCTGCTGTACGGCCCGCCCGGAACGGGCAAGACGCTCCTCGCGCGCGCCGTCGCAGGCGAGGCGGGCGTGCCGTTCTACTCGATCTCCGGGTCGGACTTCGTCGAGATGTTCGTCGGCGTGGGCGCGTCCCGCGTGCGCGACCTGTTCGAGCAGGCGAAGAACAACGCGCCCGCGATCATCTTCGTGGACGAGATCGACGCCGTCGGCCGCCACCGCGGCGCCGGCATGGGCGGCGGGCACGACGAGCGCGAGCAGACGCTGAACCAGATGCTCGTCGAGATGGACGGCTTCGACGTCAAGACGAACGTCATCCTCATCGCGGCCACCAACCGCCCCGACATCCTCGACCCGGCGCTGCTGCGCCCGGGCCGCTTCGACCGCCAGGTGGCCGTCGAGGCCCCGGACCTCAAGGGCCGCGAGCACATCCTCAAGGTGCACGCGCAGGGCAAGCCGATGGTCGACTCGATCGACCTGGCCGCCGTCGCGCGCCGCACCCCCGGCTTCACCGGTGCCGACCTGGCGAACGTCCTCAACGAGGCCGCGCTGCTCACCGCGCGCAGCGGCGCCCAGCTCATCGACGACCGCGCGCTGGACGAGGCGATCGACCGTGTCATCGCCGGCCCGCAGAAGCGCACCCGCGTGATGAAGGTCAAGGAGCAGAAGATCACCGCGTACCACGAGGGCGGTCACGCCCTGGTCGCGGCGGCGATGCGCTACACGGACCCCGTCACCAAGGTGACGATCCTGCCGCGCGGCCGGGCCCTCGGCTACACGATGGTCATGCCGATGGAGGACAAGTACTCCACCACCCGCAACGAGCTGCTCGACCAGCTCGCGTACGCGATGGGCGGCCGCGTGGCCGAGGAGATCGTCTTCCACGACCCGACCACGGGTGCGAGCAACGACATCGAGAAGGCCACGGCCACCGCCCGCAAGATGGTCACCGAGTACGGCATGAGCGAGAAGGTCGGCGCCATCAAGCTCGGCAGCGGGTCCGGCGAGCCGTTCCTGGGCCGTGACATGGGCCACCAGCGCGACTACTCCGAGGCCGTCGCCGGCACCGTGGACCACGAGGTGCGCAAGCTCGTCGAGGCCGCGCACGACGAGGCGTGGGAGGTGCTCACCCAGTACCGCGACGTGCTCGACGACCTGGTGCTGCGCCTGCTGGAGAAGGAGACGCTCAACCAGGCGGAGCTCGCCGAGGTCTTCGCCCCCGTCGTCAAGCGCGAGCCGCGCGACGTGTGGCTGTCCAGCGAGCAGCGCACCGTGCACACCCGCGGCCCGATCATGACGGACGCCGAGCGCGCCGCCGCGAACGGCAACGGCCAGGCCGTCGTGCCGCAGGACGAGGCCGCCGTCGTGGGCAACGAGAGCGACCTGCAGGAGGCCGGCCCCGGTCTCGGCAGCGACAGCGAGCCGCCGGCGGCGGGGGACAACCGGTGACCGACCCGGTGACGGACCTGGGGATGCGGGCTGCCGCAGACGTGCCGCCGTACGACTCCGCCCGCGCGGAGGCCGCGGTCCGCGAGCTGCTGCTCGCGGTCGGCGAGGACCCGGACCGCGAGGGCCTCAAGGAGACGCCGGCCCGCGTGGCCCGCGCCTACCAGGAGATCTTCGCGGGGCTCCGCCAGGAGCCGGAGGACGTGCTCACCACGACCTTCGACATCGGCCACGAGGAGATGGTGCTCGTCCGCGACATCGAGGTGTACTCGACGTGCGAGCACCACCTCGTGCCGTTCCACGGCGTCGCGCACGTGGGCTACATCCCCAACACCGACGGCCGGATCACGGGCCTGTCGAAGCTGGCGCGCCTCGTCGAGGTGTACGCCCGGCGCCCGCAGGTGCAGGAGCGCCTCACGACGCAGGTCGCCGACGCGCTGGTGCGCATCCTCGAGCCGCGCGGCGTGCTGGTCGTGGTGGAGTGCGAGCACCTGTGCATGTCCATGCGCGGCGTGCGCAAGCCCGGCTCGCGGACCGTCACCTCGGCGGTGCGCGGCATCATGCAGAACGCGACCACGCGCGCGGAGGCCATGAGCCTCATCACGGGACGGTGACCCGGGCATGACGGCGCACCCGCGCGACGCGGTGGTCGCCGGGCTCCCGGAGCTGTCCGGCGTGGGCCGGTGCCTGGTCATGGGCGTCGTGAACATCACGCCCGACTCGTTCTCCGACGGCGGCCGCTGGTTCGACGCCGACGCGGGCGTGCGGCACGGCCTCGACCTGCTGGCCGAGGGAGCCGAGATCCTCGACGTGGGCGGCGAGTCCACCCGCCCCGGCGCGGCGCGCGTGGACGAGGCGGAGGAGCTGCGCCGGGTGGTCCCCGTCATCGAGCGCCTCGCGGCCCACGGCGCGGTCGTGTCGGTGGACACGACGCGCGCGTCGGTCGCCGAGGCGGCCGTCGCGGCCGGCGCCCGGATCGTCAACGACGTCTCGGGCAGCTACGCGGACCCGCGCATGGGGCACGTCGTGGCGGAGACGGGCGTGGCGTACGTCGCGATGCACTGGCGTGGCCACGCGGACGTCATGGACAGCCTCGAGGTGTACGACGACGTCGTCGCGGAGGTGCGCGACGAGCTCGCGGCCCGCATGGACGCGCTGGTCGCGGTGGGGGTGGACCCGGAGCAGCTCGTGCTCGACCCGGGCCTGGGGTTCTCGAAGGCCGGGGTGCTGAACTGGCCGATCCTCGCGCACCTGGACGCCCTGCACTCCCTCGGGCGACCCGTCCTGGTGGGCGCGTCGCGCAAACGCTTCCTCGGGCACCTGCTCGAGGGCACGCGCGGCCTGCCCGCCGACGAGCCCGCGCCGCCGCTGGAGCGCGACGACGCCACCGCCGCCATCTCCGCGCTGTCCGCCGCCGCGGGCGCGTGGGCGGTGCGGGTGCACGCCGTCCGGGCCAGCGCGGACGCCGTCCGGGTCGCGGACGCCTGGACGTCGGCGTCCCGCGACGTGTTGGATGCCGGGATGACCGCACCGGCGCACCACATCCGCGCCGCGGGCGGAGCAGGAACCGCCGCTGATGAGGAGGGCCCCTCGTGACGTTCGCCGCAGCCGTACCAGGACCGGACGGACAGCCGCTCGACCAGATCCGCCTCGCCGGCGTCACGGCGACGGGGCACCACGGGGTGCTCGCGCACGAGCGCGCCGACGGCCAGGTCTTCAGCGCGGACGTCGTGCTGCACCTGGACACCCGTGCCGCCGCGTCGTCGGACGACCTCGGGCGGACCGTGAGCTACGCGGACGTCGCCCAGGACGTGCACGACGTGCTCGCCGGCTCCCCGGCCGACCTCGTGGAGACGGTCGCCGAGCGGATCGCCGCCGTGGTGCTGAGCCACGACGCCGTGCAGGCGGTCGACGTCCGCGTGCACAAGCCGCAGGCGCCCATCCCGGTGCCGTTCGACGACGTCGCGATCGTCGTGCGCCGCGACCGTGCGCGCCCGCCCGTGGTCGACGCCGCCCCGGCGGCCGAGCCGGAGGCGGCCGCCGTGCCCGTCGCGCCCGTCGCGCCCGTCGTCCCGCTCGAGCCGGCCGAGGAGGCGCTGCCGGCCGAGGTGCACGCGCCCGTCCCGCCGGCGCCGGTCGCCGCCGCGGTGCCGGTCGAGGCTGCCGCGCCCGCCGAGGCGCCCGCGCCGCAGCCCCCCGCGGACCCGCTGGACGTCACCCCCGCCGAGCCCGTCGACGCCGTCCTCGCGCTCGGCGCGAACCTCGGGGACGCGCAGGTCACGCTGCGCCAGGCCGTGACGGACGTGGACCGGCTGCCGGGCGTGCAGGTCATGGAGGTCTCGCCGCTCGCGCGCACCGCCGCCGTCGGCGGGCCGGAGCAGCCCGACTACCTCAACGCCGTGCTCGTCGTGCGCACCACGCTGTCGCCGCGCGACCTGCTGCGCAGCACCCAGCAGGTCGAGGCCCAGCACGGCCGCGTCCGCGAGGAGCGCTGGGGGCCCCGCACCCTCGACGTCGACATCGTGCAGTACGGCTCGCTCGTCGCGAGCGCGCCCGACCTCGAGCTGCCGCACCCCCGTGCGAAGGAGAGGGCCTTCGTGCTCGTGCCGTGGGCCGAGGTCGCCCCGGACGCGCTGCTCGGCGGTCCGGGCGGCGGCCCCGTCGGGCAGCTCGCGGTCACGGCCCCCGACCGCGCCGGCATCCGCTGGCTCGCGCTCGACTGGCTGACCGGGCCCACCCAGAGCACCGGCCAGGTCTCCGCGGCGTCGGCCGACGCCGCGCCGTCGGCCCCGGTGCCGCAGTCCGAGCCCGCGCCCCAGCCGGCGCCGGAGCCCGCCGACGACGCCCAGGCGCCGTACGCCCCCGAGGCCTACGCCGGAGAGGCGTACGTGCCGGAGCCCTACACCCCGGAGACCTACAGCCCCGAGGCGTACACGCCGGAGCAGTACGCGCCCGAGCAGCACCAGCCGGAGCCGTACCTGCCGGTGCCCCAGGCAGCCGAGCCGCCGGTCGTCGAGCCGCCGTTGGTCGAGCCGCAGGTCGTCGAGCCGCCCGCCGAGCCGGCAGCCTCGGAGCCGCGCCGCGAGGACCCGCCCGCACCGGACGCGCGCGCCGTCGTGCCCGACCCGTTCGGGCCCGACCCGGACCAGCCGGTCATGCCGCGCCCGTTCGCGCCCGTCGGGTCGCCCGCGCCGGCCGTCACGCCGCTGCCCACGGAGCCGCGCGACGACGCCCCGGAGCCCCCGCAGGTGCCGCCGGCCAGCCCGTTCCCCGCGCCGGCCGACCCGTCGGAGCGGCCGTCGGGCCCGACGGCGCCGCCCGCGGTGTCGTCGTTCGCGCCGCCGGCGCCCGTGCCGCACGAGCCGGTGCCGCCGGCCCCCGCGCCCGTCGCCGACCTGCCCGCCTACCCGGACCCGTTCGCCCCGCTGCCGGAGGCGCACCCGGGCCGGCTGCCCGGTCTCGCCGGCCCGCAGGAGCGGTTCGGGGAGGACGGTCGCTGAGATGCGCCGCACCTCGGTCCGCCTGCTCGCCGCCGTCGCCGCCGTGGTGGCGGTCGGCGGCGCCGGGCTGCTGCGGCTGCTCGAGTCGCGCGGCGTCTACCTGCCCACGGTCGCGTGGGTCGAGGACGTCGCGATGCTCGCGCTGGCGGGCGTCATCTTCTGGATGGGCTGGGCGGTGCGCGCCTACCAGAAGGGCGACCGGCCCGACCTCGACCCGATGCGCGCGGCCCGCACGTTCGTGCTGGCCAAGGCCGGGGCGCTGACGGGGGCGCTGCTCGCCGGGCGGTACGTCGCGAGCGTGCTCGTCGTCCTGGGGCAGCTGCAGATCGAGGCGCGCCGCGACCAGGCGGTCGCCGCCGGCATCGCGGCGGTGTGCGCGGTGGTGCTGTGCGTGGTGGGGCTGGTGGTGGAGAAGTTCTGCCAGCTGCCGCCGTCCGACGACACCGACGGCGGGGACACCGAGGAGCACGCGGACCCGCTGCCGTCGTGACCCGCGGCCCCCGGCGCCCGGATGGAAGGATGGACCCCATGACCAGCATCCCGGCGGGCGCGGACCCGTCGACCACGCGGCCGTCCGGTCCCTTCGACCCGCCCGGCGTCACGTGGCAGGGCGTGTCGCCGCGGCTCGTGCCGGCGCGGCTCATCTCGACGTCGGTGACCCTCGCCGTGCCGATCGTCGCGGGCGTGGTGCTCGGCGTCCTGGTCTCGCCGTGGTTCTGGCTGCTGGCCGGGGTCCCGGCCGCGCTGCTGGTGTGGGCGCTGCTGCTCGTGCCGCGCCAGGTCCGCGCGATCGGCTACGCGGAGCGCGACGACGACCTGCTGATCCGCAAGGGCATCATGTTCCGCACCCTCGTCGTCGTGCCCTACGGCCGCATGCAGTACGTGGACGTGGAGGCGGGCCCGCTGGACCGCAAGCTCGGCATCGCGAAGGTGCAGCTGCACACCGCGTCGGCCAGCACCGACGCCGACATCCCCGGCCTCGTGCCCGACGAGGCCGAGCGCCTGCGCGACCGCCTCACCGCGCGCGGCGAGGCGAGGCTGGCGGGCCTGTGAGCGAGCCGACGCGCGAGCCCGGCCACGAGCAGGACTGGCACCGCGTCCACCCGGTCACGCCGTTCGTGCGCGGCTGGGCGGCCGTGGTGGCGATCCTCGTCATCGGCGGCCAGCAGGTGCTCGACGACGTGGCGAACGCGGTCAGGGCGGTCGACTCGATCCGCAGCCTGTGGTGGGTGGTGCTCCTCGGGCTGGTGGTGCTCGTCGCGATCATCTTCGGCTACGCGGCCCTGGCCTGGCGCATGACGGCGTACGCGGTGGACGACGACGCCGTGCGCCTGCGCAAGGGCATCCTGTTCCGCCAGCAGCGGCACGCCCGCCTCGACCGGCTGCAGGCGATCGACGTGCGGCAGCCCCTGCTGGCCCGGCTGTTCGGGCTGGCGGAGCTGCGGCTGGAGGTGGCGGGCGGCTCCGACTCGGGCGTGGCGATCGGCTTCCTCAAGGAGGCGGACGCGCAGCGCCTGCGGGCGGACCTGCTCGCGCGCGCGGCGGGCGTCAAGGCGGCCCGGCGCACCGACGCGTCGGGAGCGCAGCCCACCGGGGCGCACCAGGCGCCCGGCACGTCGTCGGCCCCCGCGGAGCCCGCGGACGCCCCGCCCGCCGGGGCGGGCGAGGGTGCGGACCGGCCGCTCGACGACGTCGTCCCCGAGGCGCCGGAGCGGCAGGTGTACGAGGTGCCGGCGACGCGCCTGCTGCTGTCGTTGCTGCGGATGCCGGGGGTGTGGATCGGCGTCCTCGTGCTGATCGGTGTGGGCGTGGCGGTGGCCGTCACCCGCGAGGTGAGCATCCTGTTCTCCGCCCTGCCCGCGATCCTCGGCGTCGGCGGCTACATCTTCCAGCGGTTCGCGGGCGAGTTCGGGTTCCGGGCCGCGCTGTCCCCGGACGGCATCCGGCTGCGGCACGGCCTGCTGGAGACCCGCGCGCAGACGATCCCGCCGGGCCGCGTGCAGGCCGTGTCGCTCACGCAGGGCCCGCTGTGGCGCGGGCCGGACTGGTGGCGCGTCAAGGTCAACGTGGCCGGCTACGGCGGCGGCGAGGGGCAGCAGCAGGGGGAGCAGCAGCACGTGCTGCTGCCGGTCGGCCCGCGGGAGGAGGCGCTCACGGCGCTGTGGCTCGTGCTGCCCGACCTCGAGGTCGAGAACCCCGACGACACGCTGGCGCTGCTCGACGAGGCCCTCACCGGCGACGCCCGCACCGACCGCTGGTTCGTCACCAGCCCGCGCAGCGCCCGCCTGCTCGACCCGTGGAGCTGGCGCCGCAACGGCTACGCGGTCACCGGCCGCGCCCTGCTGGCGCGCGGGGGCCGCTTCGTGCGCTCGCTCGAGGTGGTGCCCCACGAGCGCACCCAGTCCCTCGGCATCGAGCAGGGGCCGTGGCAGCGGCGGCGGGGGCTCGCGTCGTTCACGCTGCACTCGACGCCCGGCCCGATCAGCCCGGCCGTCCACCACCTCGCCGAGGACGAGGCCGCGCGCCTGCTCGCGGAGCAGTCCACCCGGGCCCGCGCCGCCCGCGCCCACGCGGGGCCGGAGCGCTGGATGGAGGGGCAGGCAGAAGGGCAGGCAGCGGGGCAGACAGCGGGGCAGACAGCAGGACAGATGGAGGGACGAGGGTGAGCGCGCCCGACGACGGCCGGCCCGGCGGCGTACCGCCGTCCGCACGGCCCGGCCGCCTCGGCGTCGGCGTCGTGGGCGCCGGCCGGGTGGGCGCGGTGCTGGGCAGCGCGCTGCGCGCGGCGGGCCACACGGTGGTCGGGGCGAGCGGGGTCAGCGAGGAGTCGCGCGAGCGGATCGCGACCCTCCTGCCCGGCGTCCCGCACCTCGAGGTGACCGACGTGGTGGAGCGCGCCGAGATGGTGCTGCTCGCGGTGCCCGACGACGCGCTCGCGGAGGTCGTGAGCGGCCTGGCGGCGCTCGGCGCGTGGCAGCCCGGGCAGCTCGTCGTGCACACGTCCGGGCGCTACGGCGTGGCCGTGCTCGACCCGGCGCGCAAGGCCGGCGCCATCCCCGTGGCGCTGCACCCGGCGATGACGTTCACGGGCACGTCGCTCGACCTGCACCGGCTGGAGGGCTGCACGTTCGCGGTCACGGCGCCGGCCGCCGTGCAGCCGATCGGCCAGGCGCTCGTCGTCGAGGTCGGCGGGGAGCCGGTGATCGTGGCCGAGGAGGCCCGGGGGCTCTACCACGCGGCCCTCGCGCACGGCGCGAACCACCTCGTGGTGCTGGTGGCCCAGGCCGCCCAGGCGCTCGCGGCGGCCGGCGTCGAGCAGCCGGGCCGGGCGCTCGCGCCGCTCCTGTCCGCCGCGCTCGACGGCGCGACGCGCGCCGCCGACGTGGCCGACGGCCCCGGCGCGATCACCGCCCTCACCGGCCCCGTGTCGCGCGGCGACGTCGGTACGGTGCGCACGCACCTCGACGCGCTGCGGGCGCTGGCGGCCGAGACCGGCGCCACCGACGTGCCGGCGTCGTACACCGAGCTGTCGCGCGGCGCGACGAGCCGCGCGCTCGCGGCCCACCGCATCGACGACCGCGCGGCCCGGGAGCTGCTCGACGCCCTCGCGCCGCCGCCCGCGTCGCACCCCGACGACCCGCCCCCTGCCGATCCTCAGGAGCCCCGATGACCACCACCCCGCACGCGCCCGCCGTCGTGAGCACCCGCGCGGACCTGCACGACGCGCTGGGATCGTGGACCCTGTCGGGCCCGGATCCGACGGACCGCCGCGCCGTCGTCATGACGATGGGTGCGCTGCACGAGGGACACCTGGAGCTGGTGCGGCAGGCCCGCGAGGCCGCCGGCCCCACCGGCCAGGTCATCGTGACGATCTTCGTCAACCCGCTGCAGTTCGGGGCGGGGGAGGACCTGGACCGCTACCCGCGCGACCTGGACGGCGACGTCGCGAAGCTGGCGAGCGTCGGCGCGGACGTGGTCTTCGCGCCCACGCCCGACGTCGTCTACCCCGACGGCGACCCGATCGTGCGGGTGTCGGCGGGCCGCATCGGCGAGGTGCTGGAGGGGGAGTCGCGCCCCGGTCACCTCGACGGCGTGCTCACCGTGGTGCTCAAGCTCATGCACCTCACGCGGCCCGACGTCGCCCTCTTCGGGGAGAAGGACGCCCAGCAGCTGCTGGCCGTGCGCCGCATGGTGCGCGACCTGGACGTGGACGTCGAGGTGCTCGGCGTGCCGATCGTGCGCGACGCCGACGGGCTCGCGCTGTCCTCGCGCAACGCCTACCTGTCGGACGACGAGCGGGCCTCGGCGCTCGCGCTCTCGAGGGCCCTGCGGGCGGGTGCGGACGCCGCCGCCGAGGGGCCGGAGGCGGTCGTCGCGGCGGCCTCGGGAATCCTGGACGGGGCGGTGGGCGTTGAGGTGGATTACCTCGCACTCGTCGACCCGACTACCGTGGACCCGGTGCCCGCGGACTTCCGCGGTCCCGCCCTCCTCCTCGTGGCGGCGCGTACGGGCGCCACCCGACTGATCGACAACCAGGCCGTGGACCTCGCCGGCAGCGCTGCTACCGGCCCTGCTACCGGTGAGGACTCCCAGGAGAACGCCAGTGACTGAGCACGCGAACCGCCCCGCCTCCCTGCAGCGGCCGATGATGATCGGCAAGATCCATCGCGCCACGGTGACGCAGGCGGACCTGCACTACGTCGGCTCGATCACCATCGACGCCGACCTCCTCGACGCGGCCGACCTCTACCCGGGGCAGCAGGTCGACGTGGTGGACGTCACCAACGGTGCCCGCCTCACGACCTACGTCATCCCGGGCGAGCGCGGCGGCCGCCAGGTGAGCATCAACGGCGCGGCCGCGCACCTCGTGCACCCCGGGGACACGGTCATCGTCATCGCCTACGGCACGATGTCGGACGCCGACGCGCGCACGTACTCGCCGGCCGTCGTCTTCGTCGACCCGGAGAACCGGATCGTCGAGCTCGACGACGACCCGGGCCAGGTGCCCGACGGCTTCGGCCTGGAGTCCAGCGGCGTGCCCTTCGCGGCCGTCCGGTGAAGCCCCCGGTGAACCGTCCGTGACCGGGCCGCGGCTGGCCCGCGCCCTCGCCGCCCCCGCCCCCGGCTGGACGACGGCGGCCGACGCGATCGTCGTCGGCACCGGCATCGCCGGTCTGACCGCGGCGCTGGAGCTGCGCTCGCGCGTGCCGCGGGTGCTGCTGGTCACCAAGGGCGCGCTGTCGTCGGGCTCGACGGTGTGGGCGCAGGGCGGCATCGCCGCGGCGCTGCACCCCGACGACACCCCCGACGCGCACCTCACCGACACGCTGGCGGCGGGCGGCGGGCTGAGCGACCCCGCCGCGGTGCGGGTGCTGGTCGACGAGGGCCCGGACCGGGTGCGCGAGCTCGTGGCCCGCGGCACGGCGTTCGACGTCGGCCCGGACGGCGGCATCGCCCTCACCCGCGAGGGCGGGCACCGCGCCGACCGCATCGCGCACGCCGGCGGCGACGCGACCGGGGCCGAGATCTCCCGCGCGCTGATCGCGCAGATCGAGGCGGTGCGCGACGACCCGGGCATCGAGGTGCTCGAGAACGCGCTCGTGCTCGACGTCCTCACCGGCGCCCCGGGCCCGGACGGCCGCCGGTCGGTCGCCGGCGTCACCCTGCACGTGCGCGGCGCCGGCAGCCGCGACGGCGTCGGCGCCGCGCTGGCGCCGGTCGTGGTGCTGGCGACGGGCGGCATCGGCCAGGTGTTCCGCTCGTCGACCAACCCGCCCGGCGCGACCGGGGACGGCATCGCCGCCGCCCTGCGCGCGGGCGCGTCCGTGGGCGACCTGGAGTTCGTCCAGTTCCACCCCACCGTGCTGTGGCAGGGCATGGGGGCCAAGGGGCAGCTGCCGCTCATCAGCGAGGCCGTGCGCGGCGAGGGCGCACTGCTCCTCGACGTCGACGGCTTCCGTTTCATGCCGGCCGAGCACGAGCTCGCCGAGCTGGCGCCGCGGGACGTCGTCGCGCACGCCATCGTGCGACGGATGGCGGCGACGAGCGCCGACCACGTGCTGCTGGACGCGCGCCACCTCGGCGCCGGGTTCCTGCGCCGCCGCTTCCCGACCATCACCGCCCGCCTGCTGGCGCAGGGCATCGACTGGACCGAGGAGCCGGTGCCGGTGGCGCCCGCGCAGCACTACCACTCGGGCGGCGTCGTCACCGACCCTCGCGGACGCACCTCGGTGCCCGGCCTGTACGCGGTCGGGGAGGTGGCGTGCACCGGCGTGCACGGTGCCAACCGGCTCGCCTCCAACTCCCTGCTCGAGGGCCTGGTCTTCGCGCACCGCGCCGCGCGCGACGTCGTGCGGCAGGTCGCCGACGGCGGGCCGGGGCGTGCACCCGAGCCCGAGGAGCGTCCGGGGGGAGCCGCGCTCGTGGCGGCCGCTGCCCGGTCGCGCGTGCAGCGCGCGACGTCGGAGGGTGCGGGGCCGGTGCGGTCGGCCGAGTCGCTGGAGCGCGCCGCCCAGGCGCTGGCCGGCGTCCGGACGGACGCCCACCGGGCGGCCGACGTCGTCGCCGACCCGCAGGTCGCCGAGTGGGAGACCACCACCGTCCACCAGGTCGCCAGCGCGCTGGTGCACGCCGCCCGGGTGCGCGAGGAGTCCCGCGGCGGGCACTTCCGCACCGACTTCCCCGTGCCGGACCCGGCCTGGCAGCGCCGCGTCACGCTCG
>Ga0180218_1001308_pt1 | contig 15495 bp, 13 predicted proteins | sample eDN3rd37CKraftBY_FD_151334 | JGI IMG/M metagenome (GOLD analysis project Ga0180218, IMG submission 151334) | Enriched backyard soil microbial communities from Emeryville, California, USA - eDNA 3rd pass 37_C Kraft BY (version 2) (version 2) | ecosystem: Environmental > Terrestrial > Soil >...
TCGGCTTGAATGAATTGTTAGGCCGCTCACCGATAAGAGTGAATTGCCACCTTGGACCCGTATACGGTCTCTCCACTCGCAACTCGCTGGGCAATGACATCGATCTGTCCAAGTACGCTGCGATAGTGCCGCCACCAACGAAAAACAACAAAGGCGCCCAGTAGGAGAAATATTGCAGCGACAAACGTTGAGGCGGCGGCGTTATGAAATTTGAAGTAGTGCACGACAAGGCCCATGGCTACTGCGGCGACGATGGAAACTGCCGCAGTACCGAGGAGGACTCTGCGACGAACCTGCAGAACTGCGACTCGCACATAGGCAACATCCTCTGATCTCAGAACATCATCATTGTCCATAGCGGCCTAACACCGGAATTAAGCCGACCCGCGAAGCGGGTTCGGCTTGAATGAACTGTTAGGCGGCTGACCCGGAAAGCGAGCCGCCAACTGACTTACTTGTCGAAGTCTGCACGAATTTGCCAACGGAAGCTAAGTACAACTCCGATGATGCCGGTTGGGACACAGATTGCCCAGCCGATAGTCTCGTTTGGCATAGCTTGGAAGACGAGCCAGCAAGCCACGCCTGTAACGGCCAGGCCGACATACAGACGCCACGACGTAAAAAGCTCACCAAGATCGAGAAGATCCAAAAGCGCCATGACTTCTCCCCTGCCGCCTAACACCGGAATTAAGCCGACCCGCGAAGCGGGTTCGGCTTGAATGATTTGTTAGGCGGCATCTATTTGCCCCAACGCCAGCGAGGCGGCTCGCCCTTAAGAAAGCATGCGACAACCAATGCTAGCAAGACGCCCCAAGTGCTAGCTAAGAAGGCCACGAGGTGGGTGCTCGGTGGAAAGACAAAGAATATGGATATCAGAAGTAGCAAAGCCGCACCGTAGACAAGCCAACCTTGCCAGCGAGTGGGTAGACCCCAGCCCCAGCCATACTTCCGTGTGGGGAACCAATAGTCCTTCTCCACGAAACCCTCCTATGCCGCCTAACACCTGAATTAAGCCGACCCGCGAAGCGGGTTCGGCTTGAATGAATTGTTAGGCGCCGCCGCGGTCATTTGACGCGCCCATTGAGGGCCAACAGTCTTGCAACAACAGCGACGCCAATTTGCTCAAAGTGCTGGGCGCTCAAACTCATATCCTCCAGCTCGGAGTTACTGAACATTGGAGAAAACGTATAGAAAGAATCATGCGACCAGTTGGTCGGGTTTGCTTCTTTGTCAGCAGCAACGTCATCAAAGAATAGTCGGCTTGTGCCGTCGCCCATGTCTCTCAGGCAGACAACGACTCCCTTCGTGCCCCGGATCTTGTCGTCAAATTCCATTTTGCTCCCGAGGCGCCTAACACCTGAGTTAAGCCGACCCGCGAAGCGGGTTCGGCTTGAACGAATTGTTAGGGGGCATCACTTGCGCGTCTCCTTACAGATAAGCAAACCGCCAAAATCGTCTCGACGAGAGCACTTGTAGCCACACTGGTAGTCACCTTGCTGGCCAGTTGCGGCGTAATTGCTGCGCATACGATCAATGGCCGCTACCTGACACTCCTCAAACGTCCGGTAATTGCCGATGGTGAAGTTTTGCACTTGGTCAGCATTCGGAATGTCCTCGATGTCTGGATACACGAAGGCGGTCCAATTGGCACCAGAGCATCCGCTCAGCGCAAGAGCTGCTATGGCCAGTAGCGATCTCACCAATGCCCCCTAACACCAGAATTAAGCCGACCCGCGAAGCGGGTTCGGCTTGAATGAATTGTTAGGCCGCTCACCGATAAGAGTGAATTGCCACCTTGGACCCGTATACGGTCTCTCCACTCGCAACTCGCTGGGCAATGACATCGATCTGTCCAAGTACGCTGCGATAGTGCCGCCACCAACGAAAAACAACAAAGGCGCCCAGTAGGAGAAATATTGCAGCGACAAACGTTGAGGCGGCGGCGTTATGAAATTTGAAGTAGTGCACGACAAGGCCCATGGCTACTGCGGCGACGATGGAAACTGCCGCAGTACCGAGGAGGACTCTGCGACGAACCTGCAGAACTGCGACTCGCACATAGGCAACATCCTCTGATCTCAGAACATCATCATTGTCCATAGCGGCCTAACACCTAGTAGACCCCAAAAAGGGGTGATAGCGCCGAGTATTCAGCCGTTCGCCGAGGTGCGTCAATATCGTTTTCTTTGTAAATCAATGAACTGGATTGCCGCTTGCGTGCCTGGTCGGATTTCTTGGCAGGTTTTATCAGCGTAAAGCGACCTGTTATTGGTTTATCACCCCCATGTCGGGGTGGTATCCGGCTCAGTCTAGGGCGGGGAGTTGGAGGGGGATGTGGTGGGCGGCGAGGAAGGCGCGTAGCGAGGCGGGCTTCACGGGTTTGGTGAGCAGGCGGTAGCCGCGCTCGCGGGCTTCGCGCTTCAGTTCGTCGCGACCGTCGGCGGTGAGCAGGGCGCCGGCGATGGGGCCGGGACTGGCGGCGCGCAGCGCATCCAGCGTGGCCAGGCCGTCCAGGCGGTCGTGCAGGTGGTAGTCCACCAGCATCACCGACGGACCTTCGGCGATCTTCTGCAAGGCCTCGTCCACGGTGGTGGCGGTGATGACATCAACCTGCCAGCGGCCGAGCAGCGCCTGCATGCCGTCGATGATCTCGCGGTCGTTGTCCACGCACAGCACGCGCAGGCCGGCCAGGGAGTCGCTGGCCAAAGTGCCGCGTCGCGTCGACGCGCGGCGTTCGCTCAGCTGGCTGCCGCGCGGCACCACGATGGAGAACATGCTGCCGTGATCCACCGTGCTGCGCGCATCCAGCTCGTGCTGCAGCAACCGGGAGATGCGCTGGCAGATCGACAGCCCCAGGCCCAGGCCGCGCTCGCCCCAGTCGAACGGCTGCTGGTAGCGGTGGAACTCGTCGTAGATCTGCCGCATGTGGTTTTCGGGGATGCCGGGTCCGGTGTCCCAGACCTGCAGCGCGACCTGGTCGCCGCGTACCCGCATGCCGATCACGATACGGCCTTCGCGCGTGTATCGCAGCGCGTTGGCCAGGAAGTTCTGCAGTACCCGGCGCAGCAGGCGGCGGTCGCTGCGTACCGGTACCGTGCGCGCGTGCACGCGCAGTTGCAGGCCACGGCCCGCGGCGACGGGCGCGTACTGCGCGGCCAGTTCGCGCAGCAGTTCGCCGACATCGAAGTCGCTGATCTGGGTATGCAGGCCGCCGGCGTCCAGGCGCGACACGTCCAGCAGGCCGTCGAGCAGTTCCTCGGCCGCGCGCAGCGACGCGTCCACGCGTTCGCTCAGGTGCTTGCGTTCCAGCGCCTGTGCATCGTCACCCTGTTCGCTGTCGCGCAATGCGCTGACGAACAGGCGCGCCGCGTTCAGCGGCTGCAGCACGTCGTGGCTGATCGCGGCTAGGAAACGCGTGCGCGACTGTTGCGCGTGCTCGGCCGCCTCGCTGCGTTCGGCCACGCGCTGTTCCAGCGTTTCGTTGGTCTCCAGCAGCAGGGCTTCGGCGCGCTTGAAGTCGGTGATGTCGTTGTAGCTGGTGACGTAGCCGCCACCGGGCAGCGGCTGGCCGCGCATCTCGATCACCTGCCCGTCCGCGCGCACGCGCTCGAAGATGTGCGGGGAGCCCGCGCGCATGTAGCGGATGCGCTTGTCGATCTGCGCGTCCACATCGCCTTCGCCCAGTTCGCCGCGCTCGGCGTTGTAGCGGATCAGGTCCGCGACCGGGCGTCCCACGTACAGCATGCCGTCCGGGTAGCCGAACATCTGCTGGTAGCGCCGGTTCCAGGCCACCAGCCGCATGTCCGGGTCCACCACGCTGACGCCGGCGCTGATGTTCTCCAGCGTGGTGGACAGGATCTCGCGGTTGAAGCGCAGCTCCTGCCCTGCCTGATCCAGCACGGCGACCACTTCGCCCAGTTCCATGCCCGAGCCGCGCAGCACGCTGGTCAGCACGATGCGGGCGGAGGCGGCGCCGATGGCGGCGGCCAGCAGGCGCTCGGTGAACTGCACCCAGGCGCGGTCCGCGGGCGCGTTGGGCTGCAGCTCGCGTTCCAGCAGCTGCGCCTGCTCGGCGAAAGCGCGGCGCGCATGCCGTTCGCCGACCACGCGTTCGGCCAGGGTACGCAGGTCGCCCACGCGCACGCTGCCGGGCCATTCGCCGGCCACCAGGGCGGGGCGCTGCGCGTACGGGTCGAGGAAGGGCGCGGCGCGCAGGCGCTCGTCCACGCCGGGACGCGAGCGTGCGGAGACGATCATCATCGTGCCGGTGTTGACCAGCAGCGACCAGAACGTGCCGTGGGTCAGCGTATCCCAGCCGCTCAGGCCGAACAGCTGCTGCGGGCGCAGCCAGTGGATGCCGAAGGGGCCGTCGTGCAGCCACGCCATGCCGAACCAGCCGGCCTGCGTCATCGTTGGCAGCAGCAGGGTATAGATCCATGTCGCGAAACCCAGCACCATGCCGGCCTCCACGCCGCGCCGGCTGGCGCCGCGCCAGTATAGTCCGCCGATCAGGCCCGGGGCGAACTGCGCCACGGCCGCGAACGCCATCAACCCGTACGAGGCCAGCGTGTCGTTGCTGCTGCTGCGGTAGTAGGAATAGGCGGTCAGGGCGAGCAACAGGATCGCCACGCGGCGGATCCACAGCACGCGCGAGGCCACGTCGGCCTCGGCGTGGTGCTCGGCCCAGCCGCGCCGCAGCAGCACCGGCATGATCAGGTCGTTGCTGACCATCGTCGCCAGCGCGATGCTGGCCACGATCACCATGCCGGTCGCCGCGGAGAAGCCGCCCACGTAGGCGATGATCGCCAGCGCGGTGCGCCCTTCGGCCAGCGGCAGCGCCAGCACGTAGCTGTCGTCGGCCACGCTGGTGCCGCCGAACAGCGACGCGCCCGCTGCCGCGATGGGCACCACCATCAGCGAGAACAGCACCAGGTAGCCACCGAACAGCCAGCGCGCCTTGCGGATGTCGCCCACGTCGCTGCACTCCACCACCGCCACATGGAACTGGCGCGGCAGGCAGACGAGAGCCAGGAAACCCAGCAACGTCTGCGCGACGAAGCCCACCGGCGGTGCGTTCTCGAACAGCGTGCGCGCGGAGTTGGCGACGCGGAAGGCGTTGTCGCCCAGCCACAGGTAGGCGAACACGCCCACCGCGATCATCGCCACCAGCTTGACTACCGATTCCAGCGAGATCGCCAGCATCATGCCGTGGTGGTGCTCGGTGGCGTCCACCTGGCGGGTGCCGAACAGCGCGGCGAACAGCGCCATCAGCAGTGCCACGTACAGCGCAGGGTCGGTGAAGAAGCCATGCGCGCTGTTGCCGCCGTCGCCGCTGAGCACGCTCAGGCTCATCGCCACAGCCTTGTACTGCAGGGCCAGGTAGGGCACCACGCCGATCAGGGCGATGACGGTGACCAGCGCGGCCAGCCGACGCGAGCGGCCGTAGCGCGAGGAAATGAAGTCGGCGATGGAAACGGTGTTCTCGCTGCGCGCGATCAGCGCCAGCCGCTCGATGATGCGCCAGCCGAACAGCAGCAGCAGCAGCGGTCCCAGGTAGATCGGCAGGTAGCCCAGGCCGTTGCGCACCGCGCTGCCGACCGCGCCGTAGAACGTCCACGACGAGCAGTACACCGCCAGCGCCAGGCTGTAGACCACCGGGCGCAGCCACGGGCGGTCGGGGTACATCGGGCGGCGGTCGCCCCACCACGCCACGCCGAACAGCAGTGCGGCATAGCCGATGGACACCAACAGCAGGATCCAGCTGGAAACCAACGCCCTCTCCCGGCGCTCAACCCGCCGCCGAGTGTACTGTGCGGCCGGTCCGGCGGCGTGCGGTCAGGCGGCGGGCGGGGCCAGCAGGCCGCGCACGGCGGTGTCGGCCTGGCCGCGCAGTTCCGGGATGGCGATGCTTTCCCAGATGCAGCCGATACGCAGGCTGCCGAGGATGAACACGCGGGGCTGCGGCCGTCCCTGCGCATCGACCATGCGGCCGTCGCGTGCGGCCTTCAGGCCGATGCCGTGCGGCCCGGCCTGGGCGTGGCCCTTGCCCAGCAGGTCGTGCAGCAGCGGATTGCGCATGGTCTGCGCACGCATTTCCACGCCCGTGGCGTTGACCACGTAATCGACATCGAACTCATCGATGCGCCCGTCGCGTGCATGGGTGCTGACGCGCAGGCGCGGGCCTTCGGCCATCACCGTGTCCAGGCGGCCGCGATGCAGGCGCAGCTGGCCGCGTTCGACGAGCGACTGCAGGCGGGCGTGGACCTCGGGCGCGATGCGGTGCCGGTGCACGTCCCACTGGCGTACCCCGTGACGCAGGAAGCGCCGTTGTTCGGGCAGCGGCAGCGACTGCCACAGCGCCTGCACGTGGGGGCGGATGCGCTCCATCACCGACTGCCACGGCAGGCCTTCGGCCACGGCCTCTTTCGCCGCGGTACGCAGGAAGCGCATGCGGGCGCGCAGGTCCATCGCCTGCAGCGGGGCGGGGTCGAAGGTGGCGGCCGGGCCATGACAATGCGGCAGCGGAAGCAGCGCGTGCCGCGACAGCACATGGATCGTGCCCGCATGACCGTTTTCGGCGAGGCTGAGCACCGTATCGACCATGCTCAGGCCCGAGCCGACGATGCACAGGTCGGCATCCCGCGGGATCGCCTTGACGGTGTCGAAGTCCCACGCCGCCAGCGAGCGTCCTTCCGGCAGCTGCGGCGCGCCGCGCGCGGGCAGCGGCTTGGGCGTGTTGCCTACCGCGAGCACCACGCCCGCGGCCTGCAGGTCGCCATGCCGGGCAAGGCGCAGCGTCGCGCCGTCGGACCGCGGCTCGAGTTCGGCGACGCGGTCCTGGACGACCTGCAGGTGCGCCGGACTCGCGGCGATGGCCTCGGCCAGGCGTGTGCGCAGGTACTCGCCATAGCGACGGCGTTCGATGAAGGCGTGCGCCAGCGACGCGCGCTCCGGACCGCCCGGCGGCGTGGTGGCGACCACGTAGTCCAGGAAGTCCTCGGGACGGTCGTCGAACGCGCTCATGCGGGCCGCCGGCACGTTGAGCAGATGTTCGCCATGCGTCGTCGCATAGGCCACGCCCTGCGCGAGCACGCTGCGTGGCTCGATCATCACGATGCGCAGCGGCGCCGTGGCCTGGCGCAACGCCTGCAGCGCCACCAGCACGCCCCCGGCGCCGCCGCCGATGATCGCCAAGTCGCAGGGCGGCAGCGGGGCGGTCGGGGTGTCTTGGCTCATGCGCGCATTGTAGCGAATGCGCTGGATCGACCCGGGGCCGGGCTACATCAGCGAATCGGCGAGCCGTGCGATGCCCTCGCGGCTGCGTTGCCACCCGGGCCGTCGCTGCCAGGCGTCGGCCTGCACGACATCCGCATGCGCCAGATAGTCGGCTTCGATCGCGCGGATGCGCGCCACCAGGCCGGCGTCGTAGCAGACCAGTCCGATCTCCGCATTCAGCGCGAACGAACGGATGTCCAGGTTGATCGAGCCGACCAGGGCGATGCCGTCGTCCACCGTCAGGTGCTTGGCGTGCAGGAAGTGCGGCCGGTACAGCGCGATCTTCACCCCACAGGCCAGCAGCTCGGCGTAGTACGACTGCTGCGCCCACGCGGTGAGCGTCTGGTTGTTGGTGGCCGACAGCACCAGCTGCACGTCCACGCCCGACAGCGCCGCGATCCGCAGTGCGCTGAGCGTGGCGTCGTCGGGCACGAAGTAGGGCGTGGTCAGCACCACCTTGTGGCGCGCCAGGTGGATCAGCGCGTTGACGGTGTCGCGCGCGTTCTCGAAGGGGTAGGCGGGTCCGCTGGGCAGCAGCTGCGTGGCCACATCCTGCGGCTGCACGGACAGATCGGGACGCACGTCCAGCCGTTCCCCGGTCTCGATGTACCAGTCGCTGGCGAACACGCCTTCCAGGTGCGAGACCACCGGCCCCTGTACGCGCGCGACGAGCTCGCGATTCGGATGGCCCGCCACGAACGTGGCTTCCGCCAGGTTCTGCGACCCCACGTAGCCGATGCGGTTGTCGATCACCGCGACCTTGCGGTGGTTGCGCAGGTCCATCCGGCCGCTGCGCCGCCAGCGCAGGCCGCCCGGCAGCATGTCGTGCACCTCCACGCCGGCTGCGCGCAGGCGGGCGCGGTATGCGCGCAGCCCGCGCTTGGCGCCCACGGCATCCAGCAGCACGCGGCAGGTGACGCCGCGCGCGGCGGCCGCGCACAGCGCGGACGTGACGGCGTCGCCCACCGGGTCGTCGAACATCAGGTAGTACAGCAGGTGCACCTGCCGGGTGGCCGCGCCGATGTCGTCCAGCAGCGCACGCAGCGACGTGTCGTAGTCATCCAGCAGCGTCACCGCATTGCCATGCGTGGGCATGAAGGCGCCCTGGCGTTCGATCAGCGGCGCCATCTCGGCCGCGGCGCCGTCGCGCGGCGTCCAGCGCAGGGCGCTGAGCGGGCGCTGTTCCTCGCGGATCACATCGGAAGCGCGCGCCTGCCGCGCGACACGCTCACGCGAAAGCCAGGGATGCCCCAGCAGCAGGTACAGCGGCAGGCCGAGCAATGGCACGAAGCCGACCAGCAGCAGCCAGCTGCGCGCCGCGGCCGGCGTGGTCCGGCTGGGAATCCACCACAGCGCCGCCAGCCGGATCAGCCAGTCGACGATCAGCAGCGCGGTGCCGAGGGACCAGTCCATGCGGTGTGGGTGTCCGGGGGAGGGAATGCCCTGATTCTGCGCAGGCGGACGGGCAAATGAAAACCCGTCACGGAATCCTTCTCCCTGCTTGCGGGGAGAAGGTGCCCGAAGGGCCTGCCCCGTACTCGATACGGGGGCGGATGAGGGGCAGCGTTTCGCTCGCCGAAGACTGAAAGCAGAAAACCCCGCCGAGGCGGGGTTTTCCTTGAGGCGCTGGATCCCCGCTTTCGCGGGGATGACCTAGCGGCAAAGGCGTTCGCTGTGCGAACGCGCCGCTAGGTCACTTGATCTTGCCTTCCTTGTAGATCACGTGCTTGCGCACGACCGGGTCGTACTTCTTGATTTCCATCTTGCCCGGGGTGTTCTTCTTGTTCTTGTCCGTCGTGTAGAAGTGGCCGGTGTTGGCCGAGGAGATCAGACGGATCTTGTCGCGCTTGGATGCCATGTTCGATTACTCCTCAGATCTTCTCGCCGCGCGCACGCAGCTCGGCCAGAACGGAGTCGATGCCGTTCTTGTCGATGGTGCGCAGCGCGTGCGCGGACACTTTCAGCTTGACCCAGCGGTTCTCGCTGGCGACCCAGAAGCGGCGCTCGTGCAGGTTGGGCAGGAAACGACGACGGGTCTTGTTGTTGGCGTGGCTGACGTTGTTACCCGTCATCACACGCTTGCCGGTCACTTGGCATACGCGGGACATACGCACCTCGATAAGTAATTGTGTCGCCCATAGCCTGGGGGACGGCGGCCCGATGGACGGCCTGCAGGGCAGGTCGGACACCACGCGATACGGCAGGAAAACCGCTGCTGACCCAAGCCGGAATCGCGCTTCCGGCCGCAGATCCGGCCAGGCCGGACACAGCGAGCCGCGCATTATGCCGGGGTTTCCCTTGTGTCGCAAGCACTTAGGGCGGGCGGCACGGTGGGCCGAAGCCCGCCTGCCCAGCGCAGGTCGGGCCTCGGCCCGACATCGCGGCGTCTCGGCGGCTGGAAGGCCGGATGGCGAGGTAGGCCGGGGCCCACCTACCGGATCACGGCGCGGCCGCGGCCGCCTTCGCCGGGCCGGCCTTGCTGGCGGCGATGAAGGCGCGGATCTGGCTTTCCAGCACCGGCAGGGTCACCGAGCCCTGCTTCAGCACGGCGTCGTGGAAGGCCTTGATGTCGAACTTCGGACCCAGTTCGCGCTCGGCCTCGGCCCGCAGGCGGACGATGGCGATCTCGCCCAGCTTGTAGCTCAGCGCCTGCCCCGGCCAGGAGATGTAGCGGTCGACCTCGGTGGTCACCTCGTGCTCGGACAGGGCGGTGTGGTCGCGCAGGTAGGCCAGGGCCTGGTCGCGGCTCCAGCCCTTGTGGTGCACGCCGGTGTCGATCACCAGGCGCGCGGCGCGCCACATCTCGTAGGTCAGGCGGCCGAAATCCTCGTAGGGCGTCTCGTAGATGCCCATCTCCTTGCCCAGCTTCTCGGTGTACAGCGCCCAGCCTTCGCCATAGGCGGAGATGTAGTTGTCGCGGCGGAAGCCCGGCTGTTCGCCCTGTTCCTGCGCCAGCGCGGCCTGCAGCGAGTGGCCGGGCGAGGATTCGTGCAGCGTCAGCGCCGGCAGGTTGTACAGCGGGCGCGAGGGCAGGTCGTAGGTGTTCAGCCAGTACGTGCCCAGTCCGCCGCGGCCGGCCGTCCAGAACGGCGCGATGTCGGCCGGCACCTCGACGATGGTGAAGCGCCCGCGCGGCAGCGTGCCGATGAACTTGCCGACCTCGCCGTCCACGCGCTTGGAAATCCACGCCGCGCGGTCGAGCAGTTGCTGCGGCGTCTTGGCGTAGAACTGCGGATCGGTGCGAAGGAAGGTCAGGAACTCGGCGAACGTCCCCTTGAAGCCGGTCTGCTCGATCACCTCCTGCATCTCGGCGCGGATGCGCGCGACTTCCTCCAGGCCGATCCGGTGGATCTGCTCGGCGCTGAGGTCCAGCGTGGTGTATTCGCGGATCTGCTGGGCGTAGAAGTCCTTGCCGCCCGGCATCGCTTCGGCCGCGAGCGTGGTGCGGGCCTTCGGCACGTATTCGGTGCGGAAGAACGTCAGCAGCGTGCCGAACGCGGGTACGACGTGCTCGCGGATCGCCGCACGCGCCTCTGCGCGCAGCGCTTCCTGCTCCGCCGCGGGAATGTGGGCCGGCATCTTCCTGTACGGCGCATAGAAGGCGGACTGCTCCGGATCCTTCAGTTCCGCCACCGCGGCGATCGACACGTCGCGGCCGTCCAGCACCGCACGCGGCACGGTGAAGCCGCGCGCCAGGCCGGCACGCATGTTGGCGATGTGCTGGTCGAAGTGGCGGGGCACGTCGCGCAGGCGTGCCGCATAGGCACGGTAGTCGTCCGCCGTCTTCATCTGCCGGCGCGCCATGAACGACAGGTTGGACCAGAACGAGGAATCGGAATTGAACGGCATCTCGTACGCGCGCAGGCGCACTTCCGCCGCCAGGTTCTCCACCTGCGGGCGGTAGATGGCCAGGTTGATGCGGTTCTCGGCCGAGAGTCCGGCCGGGTCGATCCCGTCCAGGTCCTTGAGCACCTGCTCCCAGACCTTCAGCCGCGCCTGCTGCGCCGGGGCGCCCACGTCGGGCAGGCGGGTGTTGTCGCCGCTGGTGTCGGTGTCCTCGTCGGCCTGGCCGGTCTGCTCCTGCCGCCAGGTCCATTCCTTCTCGTAGATCGCCTGGAAGCGCTTGTCGGCGTCGGAGGGCGCGAAGGCGAGCGCGTGCAACGGAGCGCAGGCGAGCAGAAGGGCGGCGATGCGGAGGTTCAAGGCAGGCATCCGGTGGAAGCGGAAACCGGATGGTAATGCAGGGATGCGGCCCGCGCTTTCTGTAGGAGCGACGTCAGTCGCGACCGTGGGGCCTGGCGACCCGGATGACCTGATCGATCGCGGCGATGCAGGAGGACGTGCCGCGCCCTTGCCGCAAGGTCAGGGGATGCGGGAACGGAAGACGTGCGCTCGCGACTGACGTCGCTCCTGCAGGGATCCGGCCTCAGCCCTTCGGGCGCAGGCGCTCCAGCACGCCGTCCAGCGTGTCCAGGTCGGTGTACTGGATGATCAGCTTGCCCTTGCCGCCGCGCCCGTGGGCGATGGTCACGCGGGTGCCCAGGCTTTCGGACAGCTCGGTTTCCAGCGAGGCGATGTCCGGCTGCGGCGCGGCCTTGGCCGGTTTGGCCTTCTTGCCGTTGACCGGCACCTTGCCGGCGGCGAACTGCTGCGCGCGGTGTTCGACCTCGCGCACCGACCAGCCCTGTTCGGCGGCGTCGGAGGCCAGCTTGCTGGCCAGGTCCGGCGACAGCGTCAGCAGGGCGCGGGCGTGGCCCATCTCCAGACGGCGGGCTTCCAGCAGGGCGCGGATGGCCGGCGGCAGTTCCAGCAGGCGCAACAGATTGGAGACCGCGGCGCGCGAACGGCCCACGGCCTCGGCGGCTTCGGCATGGGTCAGCGAGAATTCGTTGATCAGGCGCTGCAGCGACTGCGCCTCTTCCAGCGGGTTGAGGTCTTCGCGCTGGATGTTCTCGATCAGCGCCATCGCGATGACGGTGCGGTCGTCCAGTTCGCGCACGACCACCGGCACTTCGGCCAGGCCGGCTTCCTGCGAGGCGCGCCAGCGACGCTCGCCGGCGACGATCTCGAACTTGCCCGGCGACAGCTCGCGCACGACGATCGGCTGGATCACGCCCTGCGCCTTGATCGATTCCGCCAGCTCGGTGAGCTTGGAGGCATCCATCTGCATGCGCGGCTGGTACTTGCCCGGCTGCAGCTGCTGCACCGGCAGGGTGCGCAGCGCTTCGCCCGGCTGGGCTTCCGGCGGGGGCGTCTCGGCGGCCTTCGGGCCGAGCAGGGCTTCCAGTCCGCGACCCAGGCCGCGCTTCTTCGGGGCGCTCATCACGCGTGCTCCATGTGCTGCTGTTGCTTCTTGCGGTCGGCGGCACGGCGCAGGATCTCGCCGGCCAGGCCCAGGTAGGCCACGCCGCCGCGCGAGGCGCGGTCGTAGCCGACGATGCTCTGACCATGGCTGGGCGCTTCGGCCACGCGCACGTTGCGCGGCACGATGGTGCGGAACACCTTGTCGCCGAAATGGGTGGTCAGTTCGCCGGACACGGCGTTGGCCAGGTTGTTGCGGATGTCGAACATCGTGCGCAGCACGCCTTCGATCTCCAGGCCCGGGTTCAGGCGCGCGCGCAGCGCCTCGATGGTTTCCATCAGCGCGGACAGGCCTTCCAGGGCGTAGTACTCGCACTGCATCGGCACCAGCACCGAATCGGCGGCGGTCAGCGCATTGAGCGTCAGCAGCGACAGCGCCGGCGGGCAGTCGATGATGATGAAGTCGTAGTCGCCGCGCAGGCTTTCCAGCGCGGTCTTCAGGCGCTGCTCGCGGCCGTCGGATTCCATCAGCTGGATCTCCGCCGCGGTCAGGTCGATGTTGCCCGGCATCAGGTCGAAGCCCTCGGCGGTGGTCACCACCGCGGCCCTGGCCTCCACTTCGCCCAGCAGCACGTCGCAGGTCGAGGCCTCGACCTCGCGCTTGTCCACACCGCTGCCCATCGTTGCATTGCCCTGCGCATCCAGGTCGACCAGCAGCACGCGTTGCGGCGCACGCGCCAGCGCAGCCGCCAGGTTCACCGCGGTGGTGGTCTTGCCGACTCCGCCTTTCTGGTTGGCAATGGCAATGATGCGGGCCATGCGGGGGCGCCTTATCGGTTACGGGGTGGATGGGGGATTATGCGGGCTCTGGAGCGGGCGTGCGAAATCGTCCCAACGGACAACAGGGGGCATATCCGGTCATCCGCCCACGCGCATGTGCGGCGGGGCGCTGTCGCGGTCAGTCATATCAAGGAGTTACACCGCACGCCCCGACGGGGTGCGCGGTTCAGTCGCGGCGGACCACGACCATGTGGCGCTCGCCGACCAGGCCGGGCACGGTCAGCGGTTCGACGGTGGCCACCGACCAGCCGGCGGGCAGGGCGGCGATCTCCTCGTCAGGTCGCACGCCCTTCATCCCCAGCAGCGTGCCGCCCGGTTTCAGCAGGTGGCCGCCGACCTCGATGATTCCGGCCAGCACGTCCAGCGCGCGCGCGGTCAGCGCGTCGTAGGCCTGCGGTTCGTCCAGCGCCTCGGCACGCGACTCGGCCACGCGGGCGTTGTCCAGCTTGAGGGTGCGTACCGCTTCGCGCAGGAAGCGCGCTTTCTTGCCGTTGCTCTCGACCAGGGTCACGCGCAGGCCGGGCTTGGCGATGGCCAGCGGAATGCCGGGCAGCCCCGGACCGGTGCCGAGGTCGGCCAACGCGCCGCCGCGCGCGGCGAGGTCGTCGACGAACGGATGCATCGCCAGCGAGTCCAGCAAGTGGCGGGTGACCATCTCGCGCGGATCGCGGATCGCGGTGAGGTTGTAGGTCTTGTTCCAGCGGTCGAGCAGGGCCAGATAGGCCAGCAGGCGCGGCGCCAGCGCGTCGGCGTCCAGGCCGAGCGCAAGCAGTCCACGATGCAGGGTCTCGCGCAGGTCGGCAGGAAAGGCGGTGTCGTTCATCGCCGCATTATCGCAGGCCTTCGCGCCGCCCCCGCGGGTGCCAGGCCAGCGCGGCGCGGTAGCCCGGCCGGGGCGCCCATTCGTGCAGGTGCCAGTCGTCGGGGCGTCCCAGGCCGGGATCGCACGTGGCCAGGCGCAGGGTCGCTTCGTCCAGGGCGACATGGAAGCGATGCAGGCCGAACGAAATGCCCTGGCCGTGGGCCTTCAGCACCGCCTCCTTGATGCACCAGAGGCGGACGAAGGCCAGCAGGCGGGCATCGTCGTCGTCGAAGCCGCGCAACCAGGCGGTCTCCTCGGGATGGTAGAAGCGCTCCGCCAGATCCATCGCACGTGGGCGCGGACGCAGGCGTTCGATATCGACGCCCAGTTCGATGTCTTCGCCCAGCGCCAGCAGCAGCGCCTCGCCACTGTGGCTCCAGCCCGTTTCCAGATGGTGCAGCGGTGCGATGAAGTGCGGCCGCCCCTGCGCGTCGCGGGTGATGGGCAGCGTTTCAGGTGCGAAGCCCAGCGTATGCGCCAGTGATTCGCGTGCCTGCGGTTCGCCGCGCTGCCGCGGGGCATGCGGCAGCAGCCACACCGCAATGCCGTCATGGCGCCAGTCGGCGGGTGCGTCGCGCCAGGTCACGCGCGCGCGCGCCTCATCGCACTGCCGGGGCGGTGCGCAGCCGGCCTTTTTGCACTGCGGCACAGGCGCGCGACGTGCGGTCCGCGTACTAACAAGCGTTTCACAGGCCGCGTCGCCTAATGGTTGCATCCCCCGCGGGATGCAGTCCTTCAACCATGGAGCGTCTTATGGGCATCATTATCTGGTTAGTGGTGGGTGGCGTCATCGGCTGGCTCGCTAGCATCATCATGAAGCGCGATGCACAGCAGGGCATCATTCTCAACATCGTCGTGGGTATCGTGGGTGCCTTCCTGGGCGGCTGGCTGATCGCGCCGCTGCTCGGTGCCGGCACCGTCAACAGCGGTGACTTCAGTGTAATGGGGCTGCTCGCCTCGTTGATCGGCGCGGTGATCCTGCTGCTGATCGTCAACCTGTTCACCCGCGGGCGCGCGAGGTAACGGTTCCGCTGCGGCCGCGTGCGCGTTCGAGACGCACCCAAGGCCCGTGGCAATGCAAAGGCCCGGCGAAAGCCGGGCCTTTGCTCGTTCGGCGCCAGCGCAGCAGGCGTGGTTCAACCACCCAGTCGTACCCATGCGGGCGCATGGTCGCTGGGGCGCTCCCAGGTGCGCGGCTCGCGGTCGATGCCCGATTC
>Ga0180218_1001309_pt1 | contig 15489 bp, 14 predicted proteins | sample eDN3rd37CKraftBY_FD_151334 | JGI IMG/M metagenome (GOLD analysis project Ga0180218, IMG submission 151334) | Enriched backyard soil microbial communities from Emeryville, California, USA - eDNA 3rd pass 37_C Kraft BY (version 2) (version 2) | ecosystem: Environmental > Terrestrial > Soil >...
CCTGAGCAAAGAAAGCCAACTGCTGCGCGCCTAGAACGCTCCTGAGTGCACGACCCGGTACTGGTAAGGCATGTTCGAGCAGTAATGGACGCCTGCACGTTCCGCGTCTTCCACGGACTCGAATGCGCCGTCGATCACCTCATCGCAGCCACCGAAACAACCCTCATCGTCGCCGCGGCAGGACTCGCACCAGACGACCACGCGAAATTTTTCCATCATTCACCCCGTAGTGCTGTTCGCACGCGATACCCTCGCTCACGCGCAGAGCCTTTGTCGGATTTCGCTCCTGAATTTCGGATGAATGTCCTCGTGAACTTCGTGTGTTGCCGATCACGAAGGCGCAGCATCGTGGCTTAGGCTTGATTGTAAGTTAATCGGGCTTTAACTCAGCCGCTTCGATTTTACGAACAGCCACTCACAAGCTTGGTCATGTCCAGCAAGGCCAGAAAAACGAACTCGCGTTACGGGCGGCAGGTGCTCGCCGTGATCATCTCGAACAGCCATGAACTACGCTCACGACGAAGTCGCGCCTGCCGAAGCGCGCGACCGAAAATCCTCAAGCAATTACGTGTTAGGTGAGCATTGTTGCAGACAAGATTTATCCCAAAACCTTGCGCATTCTATGCGGGGACAGAATTGCACCCCTGCGCAATTGGGTTACCTTCCTCCTGCCGCTGACCGCGGTCTCATCTTCAAGGCTGGCACGCTGGTTTAAAGAATGGCGCGCGTTTCGAGAAAAAATCAGATCTTGGCAGCGATGGCCGGCCGCGTGGTCTCCGGGCTGATCCACGTCGTCAAAAAGACGTCGAGGCCCATCTACCAGCCCCCGACGTTCTTTGAAGATCTGCGCTCCCAGGTGCCCTTCATCTTTGCGATGTGGCACGGCCAGTTCATGATGCTGGCTGATGTCAACACACGCGAATACAAGGTCGCCGCGATGGTCTCCCGCCACGGCGACGGCGAAATCGTCGCCCATTTCCTCAGGGGCTTCGGCATCTCTGCAATACGCGGCGCAGGAGCGGGCCACCGCAAGCGAAATCGCGGCGGAGCCTATGCGTTGCGCGCAGCCGTGCGGGCCTTAGAGGAAGGCACGATCGTCGCCATGACCGCTGACGTTCCCCCCTGCCGGCCGCGCCATGCCGGCGAAGGGATCGTGACGCTCGCGCGCCTTTCGGGCCGTCCGATCATTCCTATCGCCGCCGCCACATCCCGCTGCATCGTGCTCAATACCTGGAGCAAGATGACGATCAACCTGCCGTTCTCCGATCTCGCCCTCGTCGCCGGCGAACCGATCTTCGTCGCAGCCGATGCTGACGATGTCGAACTCGAACGCAAGCGGCGCGAAGTGGAAAATGCGCTCAACACGGTCACGAGCCGGGCCTACGAAATCGCACGCGCAACCGAACCCAAGCTCGACAGCGCCTCGCCCCAGGCAACGAGCAGCCGCAACACCTGATGAAGCTTATTCTGCCGCCACGCTGCTGAGCTGCATCTCGCGCTCGCGCTGGCGCAGCTTGTCTTCGGCCTCGCTCATATAGCTGCGCACGCGTGGAACGGCATCGATCGTCTTTGCGAGCTGAATCTGGAAGACCATGAGGCCGCCATAGCGGAACCCGGCTTCGGCCGCCGCCAAGTAGAACTCCCACATTCTGCAGAAACGCTCGTCCAGCACAGTGGCTGCTTCCGTCCGCCGGGCCATGAAACGGCTCCGCCACGCTGCGAGCGTATCGGCATAATGGAGCCGCAGGATCTCGACATCCGTCACGATGAGACCCGATTGCTCGATTGCGGGAAACACCTCCGCCAGCGAGGGAACATAGCTGCCCGGGAAGATATATTTCGCGAACCAGGGATTGGTCGCAAAGCGGCCGTCCATCCGGCCGATGGAATGGATCAACGCCACGCCATCATCTTTGAGGTTACGCCGGACGGTATCGAAGTAGACGTCGTAGTCCTTGAGGCCGACGTGCTCGAACATGCCGACAGATACGATACGGTCAAAGCTGTCGCGCGGCGCACGGTAATCTTCGAGACGAAACTCCACCTGCGAAGTCAAACCGCGTTCGCCCGCCCGGCGCTGCGCCACCTTGAGCTGTTCTGGCGAAAGCGTGAGGCCCGTGACCGAGGCGCCCGCAATGTCTGCAAGATAAAGCGCGAGACCGCCCCACCCGCTGCCGATATCCAGAACACTTAAACCGGGCTTGAGGAGCAGCTTGGCGGCGATGTGCCTTTTCTTGGCGAGCTGCGCTTCATCGAGGCTCTGTCCCGGCTCGTCGAAATAGGCGCACGAATACTGCCGGTCGGGGTCGAGGAACAGCTGATAAATCCGGTCGTCAATATCGTAATGGTACTGAACATTGGCACGCGCACGGCGCTGCGAATTCCGAAGGTGCCAGCGCCCAAGCGTATTGCGCAATAGGATTCGCATACGCCCGAACTGCGGCGGCGTAAGCCCATGAAGGTTGCGCCCAAGAAGATCCAGAAGATCGTAAACGGAGCCGCCCGAGACCTGCAATCGGCCGTCCGTGAAGAGCTCACCGAGAGCCATCTGAGGATTGAAGAAAAGCTCGGCGGTGGCTTTTGCATCCATCAGCTTGACGGTTAGTGGCAGGCCGCTCCCATCTCCCGCTGTGACCCGCTCACCGCTGGGAAACTCCAGCGTCAAGGTCCCCTTCTGAATGCAGCGATCAAGTAGGGATTGTAATGCGCGTTTCATGGGTGATGCAGCCCCAGCCGACCCAACAAAGCATAACCAGCGGAAAACCGTTCAGTTCCGCACGGGGTACTCGCCTCGCAAACGAAACTTAGGACAGGCGCCCCGGTTTTTCACGTGCATTGGGTCAACGCAGTAAAATCACTCTGAAGGGTTGTAATTTGCGCAAGAACCAAAAGCACGCGTCCAAACGGCATTCAAACAAAAGGCAGAATAGCTCATCCCGCCAATCTAAGGCTAGGTGGTCTGCCGAGGTCACCGAGTCGAGCGATGCGCTCGACCTTGAAAACCATGTGTTCGCACGCAAACCGGCCGAAATCGCGCAATCGCTAAAACGTTCAGCCGAACACAGCCGCAAGCGCAAATCGAGCCCGTTTCAGTCGGCAATGTCGATGCTGACCTTTTATATCAATCGCGCCGGCAAAAATCTGGGCGCCAAGCGGCGCCGGGCGCTCGACCGTACAAAGAGCGAATTGCGGAAAGCCTTCGGCCGCCCGGCCAAATAGACGACAAAACAGGCAGAACGCTCAGAAACGCGGCGCGTTCGGTGTCTCGCTCCGGCTCACGCCGTGCTCCGTCTTCTCCCAATAGAATGGCCGGAGCACGAGGTCGATAATCGCACGATAACCCGCAACGGAAATGGCAAGCCAATAGACGGGAAGGAAGAGAATGGAAAAGAGCCGTCGCGCCAGGCCTTGCCCCGTCGACGTGACGGTGATGAGCGCTCCCGCTGTGAGATATCCCATCGCGAGATTCAATCCGCACAGCCACATCAGGAACCGGCTTTCCGGAAGAATGGATGTGCCGAGCACTGAATGGATCGCCGCGAACACATAGAACCACGGGTGACAAAGCATCGACGCGAGCATCGCGCAAAGGGTCACCTGAAATCCTGCAAAGCGCCAGGGACCAAGATCACGCCAGAGCCGCACTGGCCGGCGCATATGCACGAGATAAGTCTGCATCCAGCCTTTGGTCCAGCGCGTACGCTGGCCGAGCCACACGCGCCATGTCGTTGGAGCCTCCTCCGTCGTCTCGGAGTCGATCATCTCAACTTCATATCCCAGCCGCGCTAGGCGAATGCCGAGATCGGCATCTTCCGTGACGTTGAACGGATCCCAGCCGCCGCACCTGAGAAGAACATCGCGCCTGAAGTGATTGGACGTGCCGCCGAGCAGAATTGGCCATCGCAAGTGTTCGAGAGCAGGAAGCAATCCGCGGAAGAGCGCGGCGTACTCGAGCGAAAACTGACGGCTGAAGAAAGACTCATCGCCGTTGAAAACTGCAAGCCGCGCCTGCACACAGGCGAGCCGGGGCCCACCTTGAATGAAGGCCTCAGCTGCCCGGCGAAGCTGATCGGTATCCGGCCTGTCCTCGGCATCGAACACGGCGACGAGCACGCCGCGCGCATCCTGCAACGCATAGTTCAGCGCCCTGGGTTTGGTCTTCGGCCGTCCCCGGGGAACGGTGACCGTTCGCATGTTTGAATAAAGCCCAGCAGCCGCAAGCGCACGCCGGGTCGCATAATCGTCCGCCTCGGTAATGAAGAGGATCTCGAGAAGCTCGCTCGGATAGTCCATCCGCGCCAGGGCATCGATGAGACCCGGCACCACAGCTGCTTCGCGATAGAGCGGAATGAGCACCGAATAGGTCGGCAGCCATTTGTCGTATCGGCGATCAAATGGCGGATGGAGAGATGGCTCCCAGCGCCTTCGCCGCGCGCGCCAGAATGCCGTGAAACGAAGCGCCGATATCATGAAAAAGGGGATCGCAATGCTGAGCGACCAGAGCAGGAGCCCAAAGTCTTCAACCAGGATCAATCCGGCCGTGAAAGCTGAGAGAGCCAGAAGCAGAACCGTGCGCTGCCAGGGCAGAAGCGGAGATGCCGCGGAGAAGTCAGGCGCGCGCCGCCGCAAATCGTTGACCGCGCGGTCAAGTTGTCCAATATCGCGCTGAAACTGCGAACGTGAGGATGCCGGCCGCCGGCCATGATCGCGCGCGGTGCGTACCACGCGGACTGCCGGCGTCTTTGTCCGAGCCCCGAACATCCCAGGTTGCCCCCGCGGCGACCGCATCGCCCAACCAGTGACAAAGTATATGCTCAAGACCTGCAGATTTGAAATATGTTCAGTGAACGGCCGCGCGAAATCTTCAGACCTATGAGCATGAGAAAAAGATGACGGTCCTAAACAGAGTTTGCGCCCTCGGCTTGATGCTGGTGGCCCTTGCAGTTGTCGTCGCCGGGTCGACCCTCCAGGCCGTTGCGCAAGAGGCGGGTTCCGCCCGCATTGCAGCAACGCCCCCGACTCCGCCTGCGGACGCCACCCCAACGCGCCGCGTCGTCATCCGCTTCCTGACCGACAGCGACTTCCCGCCCTTCAATTTCTACGATGAGGACGGCGTGCTCGTCGGCTTCAACGTCGATCTGGCGCGCGCTATCTGCCTGGAGCTCGGCACGTCCTGCGATATCAAAGCCCGCGCCTGGGAAGAGCTGTTTCCGGCCCTCAAGAAGGGAGAGGCCGACGCAGTCATCGCTGCCCACAGGGTCACCCCATCGGTTCTGAAGGACGTCGACTTCACCGATCGCTATTTCCACACCCCCGGCCGGTTCGCCGGACGCAAGGATGAGCCGCAGGTCGAGATGTCCCCGAGCGGCCTCGACGGCAAGCGCATTGCGGTCGCCCGCGGCACTGCACACGAAGCCTTCCTCAAGGCCTTTTTCCGCGATAGCCCGCTGGCGATCTACGAAAACGCCGATCTCGCGCGCGAGGCTCTCGCCGCCGGCAAAGCCGATTTTATATTCGACGACGGTATATCTCTGGCGTTTTGGCTGAATGGGACTTTATCGCGACAGTGTTGCGAAATGCGCGGTGGGCCGTATTTGGAACCGAAGTTCTTCGGCGATGGTATCGCCATTGCCGTTCCAAAATCCGATCCTGGAATAAGGCTCTTGCTGAACAAAGCGCTCGATCAGGTGCGGGCATCGGGCCGGTTTGAAGAACTCGTTCAGCGCTACTTTCCAGTCAGAATTTATTGATATTAAAAAGACGTCGAGGCTGGCTTATTGAAAGCCATGCATTATGTTTCGCTCGCCCTCATTCCCGGATAAAGCCATCCATGGTCGAGATCATTTCGTGCGATCGTCCCGCGGAAACTATGTAATCGAAACGTGGTCAGATATCGAACCCATTCGATCGCGCTGGAAGGTGATCGAAAGCAGCGGTGTGAGCACACCATTTCAAAGTTATGCATGGGTTTCCGCCTTACTCCAATCCGTTGGCCGATCGTTCGACGCCGAACCCCACATCGTGATCGCCAAGGATCGCAAAACGGGCGAAGATCTAATGCTGATTCCGCTCGTTCGGCGGCGCGCACAGCTATTGCAGTTCTTGGAATTTCCCGACTTCAAGGTCAGCGATTACAATTCGCCTATCATATCTCGCAGCATCGCCTCTGATACGGCGAAAGTCGCAGAGGTGTGGGACGCCGTCATACAGAGTCTGCCAGCAAGCGACATTCTATATCTTCAGAAAATCCCTCAGATCTTGAGTGATGTCCCTAATCCATTGATTAGTTTAAAGGGCTTCCGGCCCGAATGCTATTCGTCCTGGCAACTGCCATTGGATGAAAATCTCAACGACCTGGAACGCAAGACACTTCCCTTTTCCGCACGGCGCGAAATCCGCAGGCGGACGCGCCGGCTTCAGGAATTGGGCGCTCTGCGCTACGTGATCCCCGCGTCGCAAGCGGAAAGAAAGGCTTTGTTCGACGTGCTTCGGCAGCAGCGCCAATCACGCTTTGCCTCGCTCGGACGACGCAACATTCTCACCTCCCCCGCACACAGCAGATTTTACGACCTGATCTTGCAATCCGAATTCGATCAGGAGGTCGTGACCGTCCATGGCCTGAAAGTCGGCGATCAGATAATTGCGACGGCCTTCGGCCTATACTGGCAAAAGCGGTTTCACCTGCTGATGATCACGTTGGCTTCCGGCGAATGGCCGAGACTGGCACCGGGCCTAGTGATGATCTGGAATCTTATCGCGCACATGCACGCGAAAGGTTGCCGGACCTTCGACTTTACAATTGGCGATGAACCTTACAAGCGGCGGCTCGGCGCCAAGAATTGCACGCTGTCGGAGTATTTCCGTGCCCGGTCTCCCGTCGGCGCTCCCTATGCCTTAGGACTGTGGCTTTGGCCTTTCTTGGTGGCCACTAAGAGAAAATTTGCGAAGACGGGCGAGGGGCACTCGACAACTCGATAGTATCGCTCTCCATTAATGGGAAACATTTCAATAGCAGCCGGCGTTTCTCAAAGCCGACCCACAGGTGGGATCCGCTCCTATCAACAGGGGCAAGAAAACTTGTGATATCTCGTTGGCGAGCGATACTCAGGCGGTGATGTTCACCTGAGGAATATGCGATCATTCCGGCAATTCGGGCGTTTGACATCGGCGTTCCGTGCAAGAGAGGGTTTTAAGGCAAGAATTGCGAAGCCAATGATCATGATCATTGCCCGAACGGTTGTTCTTGCCTTTGTTTCAGTGACGCTCTTGGCGCCCCTGGGCGGGAGCAGCGATGCTCACGCAGCCTATAAGCGCAAATCCCACGCCGGGCAGTCATCGCGCGACCGGTACCGGGCGGCCCGCATCGAGCGCCGCAACCGCCTGCTGGCAGTGCGCGCAAAGAGCGCCGCGGCTGCGAAAGCCGAAGCCGCGGCTTTGAAAGCAACGCAACGTCCGGCAAAACTTCTGACTAGGGCACAAATCCTGGCCTCTGACCCCGAACGTCTGGCACGCCTCGGCAGCCGTCTCGTCGTCGGCTTTTCGAGCTTTTCCGAGGTGAGATCCTTGGTCGAGAAAAAGGCCATCGCCGGTATCTTCATCACCGATAACAACGTCGCCGGCCGCAAGGCCGAGGACATCGCCCGGCACATCCAAGACCTGCAAAATATCCGCCGGGCGCAGGGCATGCCGCGCCTCATCGTGGCGGCAGACCAGGAAGGCGGATACGTTTCGCGCCTTTCGCCTCCGCTCAAATGGCAGCCAACGCTGGGCATGGTGATCGCCAAGCTCAAGACCGACAGCGAACGCGAAAAAGCCGTCCGCGATTATGCCGAGCTGCAAGCCCGCGAGCTCGATCGCCTCGGCATTACGATGAACTTCGGGCCCGTCGTCGATCTGCAGCTCGGCACGCCGCGCAATGACGGCGAAACGCGCATCTATTGGCGCGCCATTAGCAGCAATCCTTATGTCGTCGCCAAGGTTGCCGGCTGGTATTGCGATACCCTGACCAAGTTCAACATCATTTGCACGCTGAAGCATTTCCCGGGCCTCGGCCGCGTCGCGCGCGATACCCACGTTGCATCCGGCGAATTGAAGCAGAAGCTCAGTCAGCTCGAACTCAGCGATTGGCTGCCCTTTCGCCGCGTCATGACCGAGCCCGGCGTCGCGACCATGGTGGGCCATGTTCGCATCGATGCCGTCGACCCGGCGACGCCTGCTTCGTTTTCCGAGGCCGTAGTCAATCAGGTGATCCGACCGCGCTTCGAGAACGACGGCCTTCTGATAACGGACGATTTCAGCATGGGCGCCGTAACCGGCTCGAAGGAGGGCGTGGGCGGCGCCGCGGTCAAAGCCTTCAATGCAGGCATCGACCTCATCCTGCTCTGCGCGCTCGATGCGCACTACGACATCGTGATGTCGTCGCTGATCGAGGCCGACATCAAAGGTGAGACAGCGCTTACCCGCGAGCAGGAAACGACCGAACGGCTGAAGCACTACGTTTTTGTCGATGACCGCGAGCTGCCGCCGTCCGCCCCGCTTCGCGCCGAGCAGGGCGTCCCGCCCGTCTCCCCTTGACGCCGAACTTGAAAGGGGGATGGCGGGGCAGCGATCCTAAAGCGGCGGCGACGTCTTGCCGGCACCATCGCCGTTCGCGTTGCCGCCGGCGCGCTGGTCAGCGGCGAGCTGATGACGAACAATCCACCACTTTCCGTCCTTCAGCGCGTACTCCGCCGTATAGGTCCCGCCGAGCAGCATCCGCGTGCCTTTCCGCTCGCCGCTCAACCGGTAGACGACGGGGCCGCTCACGACGGCCTTTCCGCAATCCGAACTCATTGACGACGGCCTGATGGAAACCAGCGGCCGCTTGGCGAGCAGATCCTTGAAGTAGGAGCGGATCGCCTCTTTCCCGTTGAGAGGCTCACCCTCTTTGGTAGCAATAACGGTCGCCGCGTCCGCGTATAAGCCCGAAAGGCGCTCCGAATCGCCACCCGTAAATTCGGCCTTCCAGACGTTGAGCAGATGCACGACCTCGACGTCAGATAGTTTGGTACAGGCATCTTCCGCCCGCGCCCACTCAGCGCCACAAGTCAGGGCCACCGCGGCACCTCCTGCCACCGAAGCCAGGGCCAGCCGCCCGAGCAAGCGCCTGAAGAATGCCGTTCCGATCATCGCGAGCCCCTCTGTCGCACCCTCCTTTGGTTTTCACGATTCGCGGCTGAAGGCGAAGAGCCCGCATTGCAGGTGGCCGCTTTCCGGAGGTAAGTCGCCCGCGACCAACGAGAAACCGACTCCGCGATTGCCAATCCTTGTTGTGTTTGCTACAAGCCCCCCAGAAAAGAACGCGGACCCCGGGGGGCAGCCCACCGGCGTCGGTGTTTTTGTGCATCCCGATAATATGGATTCATTAGAGGATACAACCGCTTGCAGGTTCTCGTTCGCGACAACAACGTTGACCAAGCTCTCAAGGCGCTTAAGAAAAAGTTGCAGCGCGAGGGCGTCTTCCGCGAGATGAAACTTCGCGGCCATTTCGAAAAGCCCTCTGAAAAGCGAGCACGTGAGAAGGCCGAGGCCATCCGCCGGGCCCGCAAGCTCGCCCGTAAGAAATTGCAGCGCGAAGGCCTCCTTCCGAGCAAGCCCGCTGCAGCGCGTGGCCCCGGTGGCAAGGGTCCGGGCGCGGGCCGTCCGAGCGCAGGCGGCGGTGCAGGCTTCAGCAGCGGCGGCGGTTTCCGCAGCGGCGGCAGCCAGGGCGGCGCAGTCTAAGCGCCTCGCCATTCCGGCCAACGAATTTCAAAGGCTCGCGAGTTCCGCGGGCCTTTTCGTTTGAGCAAATCTTGCCCGTTCCGAGCTTCAGTTCGCCGAATGCAGGCGCGAAGCCCTGAGCCGTGTGATCCAGTCATCAACCAGGGCGAACGTCGGCCCGTCGTGAATGACGTGCCCGCCGCCCGGGATGGTGCGAATCTCCTTGGGCTCGTTGGCGGCTGCGAACAGACGCTTGCCCATCTCCACCGGCACCACGTTGTCGGCTTCGCCGTGCAGGATAAAGAGCGGCACGTGAACGCCAGCGATGTAGCCGATCGAATCGTAGCGATCTTTCAATAGCCAGGCCACGGGCAGCCACGGGTAATGCTGTGAAGCAAGCTCGAGGATCGACGTGTAGGGGCTGTCCAGCACCATGCCCCCCACGCGCTTCTCGCGGGCGACCTGGATGGCGACTCCACTGCCCAGCGATTCGCCGTAGAGGATGATGTCCTCGGGGTTCACGCCGTCGGCGACGAGCGAATCATAGGCGAGCTTGGCGTCCGCGACGTTGGCGGCCTCAGACGGCGATCCGGTCGAGCCGCTGTAGCCCCGGTAGGCCATCATGAACATGCCGCGGCCGCGATCGAGATACCGGCGGATCGTTTCGCGCCTCAGCTCCAGCGCCCCGCCGTTTCCGTGAAAGTAGAGAATGGTCGGCTGCCCCGGCTTCGCAGGGGCGTACCAAGCGACGATCCTCTCGCCGTCGGGCGTCGAGAGGATTCGTTCTGAGACGTCCGGAAGATCGGCTGCCGAAGGCGACGTCCGCGCCGGATCGGGAAAATAGATGAATTGGCGTTGAGCGATATACATGACCCCCGCAGCCACGGCGTATGCCGCTGCAGCTGTCGCAACGACGACTTTAAATACCAGCAACATGCTGAACTTGTTCTAGCGGCCACGCCGCACAAGATAGCCGATCCTGTCGCCTTCCCGCTCCCGAATTTTTTCGAGCGCCGCCATGACGTCCAAGCCATGGAGCGGAACGCCGGTATCGGCGACCGCCTCCTGATTGAGCTTCTGCAGTTCTTGATAGATGGGCTCGGCCGTCTTGTGCAGCATCGCGACGACCGCCACGGTCTTTCTCGGCATGTTCCCCGGCACGCGTGGAAACACCGATGAAAGAACCTCCTTCGCATTGTCGGACAAGTGCGAGGCGAAGCGGCCGAGCACCGACACCAGCCGGATCGCCGCCGTTTCTTCGAACCGATAGTTGTAGCGGTCCATCCATTCGAACAGCTTGTCCATCGTGAAGTCCTGGAGGCGGATGTTCGCCGTCTCGCGGTAGTCCTGCCATTCGGCCACCAGGTCGAAGCCCGATTCCATGTCGATATCGGCCGGTGCGAATGTCAGATCCGTGGCGACGCCAACGCGGTCCAGAAAATCCCTGTTCTTCTGCGCAATCTTCGTCGGGTAGGTCGGCAGCCTGAACGTGCCGAAGCTGCCCTGCTCGTACGCAAGCCTAACAAGCTTGGAGCAGAACAGGTTGCGCGTATCGTCGGTGCGCATCGAGAAATCGTAAAGAATGCGCTTGCCGCCCCGAGCCCGCGATGCCGCCACGTAATCGAAAATGCATTTCGCCGCCCGCGCCGCCAGATCGGGATCGCGATGGCGATAAAGCACCGCGCGCACGATGTTGTGGTCGAGCGCCTTGGCGAGCGGCGTCACCACCGCGCCGTCCTCGATCAGGCTTTCGACCATCCAGTGGTCGCCGTTGGGATCGATGTGCACGATGCCGATATGGCTGAACTGGCTGTCGACGTCGCCGATTCGCGCGATTGCCGCGCTGTTGTGGGCCGTGCCGCGCACAAGGATGACGTCGCCCGAGCGGAAGTTTTGCGCCGCGCCGCTCTCGTAGAAGGGATAATTGACGAGCGTATTGTTGCCCGAACCCGTGAACCCGCGCAGCAGATATCCGCCCTCGCCTGAGCGCGGATGGCCCGTGGTGATTTCGCCCAGCATGTCGGACACGTAGCGGAGCACGCGGAAGACGTCGCGAAAACCTTGCGTCACCTCGGGCGTCATCAGGCCCAGCATCTCGTAATAGGCAAGCTGGTTGCGCAGACCGACGCGGAGATCGAACAGCCGGTAGATGAGACCTTGCGCGTTCTTCGCGATCGAGGCGACGTCGTAATCGGCAAAGCGCGCTTTGGAGGCGCGCTCGTAGATGAATTGAAGATTGCGCGCCAGAAGCGGCGCGTTGGTCACCGGGGTGGCGGCCAGAATCTCGATGTGCTCGATATCTCTTTCGAAGGACGCTGACGCGACAGGAGCCAACACTTCAAATCCCCCACAACCAGAATTCGCCGAAGCTATAGCAGACCAATCCCGACGCTGCCCGGAACGGGCCCAGATCGGCAAGCCAATGTTGCCGATCTGCCGCTACCGGGCGTGCGAATCCGGCCTGAACTCCGGCGCGGGACCTATTCTGCGAGGGCTTTAACGATCTCTTCGGTCATTTTCTTGGCATCGCCGAGGACCATGACAGTGTTGTCCCGGTAGAAAACGGGGTTGTCGATGCCCGCATATCCCGACGCCAGCGAGCGCTTGTTGAAGAACACCGTTCCCGCTTTCCAGACCTGCAGCACCGGCATTCCGTAGATAGGCGAGGTCTTATCGTCCTCCGCGGCCGGGTTGACGACGTCGTTGGCGCCGATGACGTAGACGGCGTCCGCCTGCGCGAACTCGCTATTGATGTCCTCGAGTTCGAACACCTCGTCGTAGGGAACGTTGGCCTCAGCCAGCAGCACGTTCATGTGGCCCGGCATGCGGCCGGCGACCGGATGAATGGCGTACTTCACTTCCACGCCCGCCTTCTTGAGCGAGTCTCCCATTTCGCGAAGCGCGTGCTGCGCCTGCGCGACCGCCATGCCGTAGCCCGGCACGATGATGACCTTGGACGCGTTCTTCATGACGTAAGCCGCGTCTTCGGCCGACCCGAGCTTCACCGGCTTCTGCTCGCCACCAGCCCCGGCTGCTGCAGCCGTCTCGCCGCCGAAGCCGCCCGCGATGACGGACAGGAACTGCCGGTTCATCGCCTTGCACATGATGTAGGACAGAATGGCACCCGATGATCCGACAAGCGCGCCCGTGATGATCAAAGCGATGTTGCCGAGAGTGAAGCCGATGCCCGCAGCCGCCCAACCCGAATACGAGTTAAGCATCGAGACGACGACCGGCATGTCCGCGCCGCCGATCGGAATGATGATCAGCACGCCAAGCAAAAGGGCTGCGAGAACGATCAGCCAGAACAGCCACGCCGAACCAGCGGACACGACGAAGAGATAAATCAGGAAGATCAGAAACAGGCCGAGCGCACCGTTGATGACATGGCGCATCGGCAGCAGGATCGGCTTGCCCGACATGCGGCCCGAGAGCTTGGAGAAGGCGATCACCGATCCTGTGAAGGTGATGGCGCCAATCGCAACGCCGAGCGACATTTCGAGAAGGCTGCCGCCCTTGATGCCGGCTGCGGGATCCAACGGATCAACGAGAATTCCGAAGGCCGAGGGCGCGTAGAGCGCGCTCGCCGCCACGAACACGGCCGCGAGACCGACGAGCGAATGGAATGCCGCGACGAGCTCCGGCATCATCGTCATCGGAATTTCGCGCGCCGTCTTGGCGCCAATGAAGCCGCCAATCCCGAGACCCAGGATAATGAGAATCCAGGACGTCGCCGTCGGCTCAGCAAGTCCCAGCGTCGTCAGAATGGCGATCGTCATGCCGATCATGCCGTAGAGATTGCCTTGCCGCGATGTTGCCGGGCTCGACAATCCTCGAAGCGCCAGAATGAAGAGAACACCGGCGGCGAGATAGAGCAGTGCGGCGACGTTTGCGGACATTGGATCGTTTCCCCGGTCCCGTTATCTGTTGTCTTGTGCGCGTCTCTTTGGGTGGCTGAACGGAATTGCTCAGCCGTTCTTCTTCACCGGCGGCGCGTCTTTCTTCTTGTACATGGCGAGCATGCGGTTGGTGACGAGGAAGCCGCCGAAGATGTTGACCGATGCCATGATCAAGGCGAGGAAGCCGAACACCTTGGCGATGCTGCTATCGGAAGACGTCAGCGAAACGCCGACTGCCAGCAGCGCGCCGACGACGATGACCGATGAAATCGCGTTGGTGACGCTCATGAGCGGCGTGTGCAGCGCCGGGGTCACCGACCAGACCACGTAGTAGCCCACGAAAACCGCGATCACGAACACCATGAACTCGTAAACGGCGGGGCTGATGAGCGAGCCTTCCGCCGCGAAGGCGGACGAGCCCGTCAACAAGAACACCGAAAGCGCTGCAAAAAGCGGCTTCATCACGCGCATGGCAAGGTCCCTCATACCGTCTTCGTCACGAAGTTCGGATGCACGAGCTGACCGTCCTTGGCGACCAAAGTCCCCTTGATCAGCTCGTCGTCCCAATTGACCGCAAGCGTCTTTTCCTTCTTGTCGATCATCGTCTCGATGAAGGCGAGAAGGTTGCGTGCGTACAAACTCGAAGCGTTGACCGCGATCGTGCCGGCAAGGTTGAGCGGCCCGAAAATCTTGACACCGTTTGGCGTCTCGACCGTCTTGCCCGCTTCCGTCAGATCCGTGTTGCCGCCACGCTCGGCCGCCAAATCGACAATGACGGATCCGGGCTTCATGCCCTCGATCATCGCGCGCGAAATGAGCTTGGGCGCTGGACGGCCCGGAATGAGCGCCGTCGTGATGACGAGGTCCTGATTCTTGATGTGGCTGGCGATGAGCTCCGCCTGCTTTGCCTGATATTCAGCGCTCATCGGCTTGGCATATCCGGCGGCCGTCTGCGCCTGTTTGAATTCTTCGTCTTCGACCGCGATGAACTTCGCGCCCAACGACTGAACTTGCTCTTTCGTTGCCGGGCGAACGTCCGTTGCCGTTACCTGAGCGCCGAGACGCCGCGCCGTCGCAATGGCCTGCAACCCCGCAACGCCCACGCCCATGATGAAAGCTTTGGCGGCCGGAACAGTGCCCGCCGGCGTCATCATCAATGGCAGCGCCTGCCCGAACATCGAAGCCCCGTCGACGACCGCCTTGTAGCCCGCGAGGTTCGCCTGGCTCGACAGCACGTCCATGGACTGTGCGCGTGTCGTCCGGGGCATCAGTTCCATCGAGAAAACCGTGCCGCCGCTACCGGCAAGCGCCTCAAGACCCGCGCGTTCTCCGAATGGATCGATCATCCCGGCGACGATCGCGCCGGGTTTCAATGCCCGGATGTCGTCGGCGGACGGACGGCGCACCGAAAGAAGAATATCGGCGCCCGCTAGCGCTTCCGCGCGATTGAGGATCTCCGCACCAGCGGCGCGATACGCCTCATCAGAAAAGCGCGATCGGAGCCCCGCTCCCTGTTCGATGCGCACCACCGCCCCGAGGGCTGAAAACTTCTTCACCGTGTCGGGCGAAACCGCGACGCGCGGTTCGTCGGCCTGTTCACTGGCAACAGCTATCGTAACCATGTCTCGGTCCAATTGAGCGGAAGGGCTGCGCGGGCTGGATATGAAAAAGGGCAGGTCCTCAGCCGGCCTGCCCTGTTTTCATTGAGTGTCTTATCTGCGTCTTCCAGGCATCAAACTAAGAAGTAGCTCATGCCGGCGAGGATGACGATCACGAGAGCCGTCCCGTACTTCGTCATGCGCACGAACAGTTCATAGGTGTCGACGTGCTGTGCATAGTCCATCGACGGATT
>Ga0180218_1001310_pt1 | contig 15488 bp, 12 predicted proteins | sample eDN3rd37CKraftBY_FD_151334 | JGI IMG/M metagenome (GOLD analysis project Ga0180218, IMG submission 151334) | Enriched backyard soil microbial communities from Emeryville, California, USA - eDNA 3rd pass 37_C Kraft BY (version 2) (version 2) | ecosystem: Environmental > Terrestrial > Soil >...
CCTCGGTCTCGACGCGCCCAGCCAGAGCTTTGGCCTTCGTGAGCAGATCCATCTGTTGTTCCTTCTAATGGCGGTGAGTCGCGTGGCACCTAGCGGCGCAACTCGCCGAGGTAGTGGCCGAGCCGTGTCTCGACGTCGCCGGGCTTCTGAAACCCCTGCGCGGTGAGCGCCCTAATCCCCTCCTGGGCGGCCGGCCGGCCGAGAGAGGCTACGCAGGCATCCCAGCCGGCGCCAAGCTCGACATCCGGGGGCAGGCTCGTGTTGACCAAACGCTTGGTCTGGGCAATTGCCCACTTGTCAAATCTGGAGATCCGCGTCGCGAGTGCGTCGACATAGGTGTCGAGATCGGCGTCTGGGAGGGACCGATTGATGTAGCCCCAGGCCTCAGCCTGATCCGCTGGGATGTCCTCGGAGCTAAGTAGAACCTCCAGGGCGCGGTTGCGCCCGATCTGGCCCGGTAGCCGTGCCATAGGGCCGCCGCCGGCTACCATGCCGACGCCGACTTCCCATTGGGAGATAACAGCCTTCTCGCGGCTGGCGAAGGTCATGTCGCAGGACAGCAAGATCTCGCTGCCATTGCCTGTCGCCCGGCCTCGGATCTGGGCAATCGAGCAGACCGGTGCTCGGGTGAGTCGCACCAGGAAGTCGGGCCACGGCGGCAGGCCAGTCGGACCGTTGGGTAGGGAGGTCATATCTTCCAACCGACCTGTAAAATCGGAGTGGTTGAGGAAGAATCCGTCGACCGCGCTATCGAACACCAGAACGCGCACATCGTCGTCGGCCTCGATGGTCTCAATCAACGTCTGGAACTGACGGACCATCTCTGGGCCCATGACGTTGAGCGGCGGATTGTCGAATGTGACGCGCCAGTAAGCGGAGGTACGGCGGGTGAGCCGGATCTGAGCTGGGGTTGCTTTCGCGTCCACGCAAGCCTCCTTTGGCATGTGGTTGGATTCCAAGAAGGTGTCTCGTGCACTCCGAGGCTTCTATTGAACGATGGTATCGCCGACACCAAAGTGTAGGCTTGGCGCTCACAGCCCCATGTTCTCCCAAGAGCTTATCCTAGCTCTGTGCTTGCGGTGTCGACCTCCTGGAATGGACGCTCGCCTCAAACGCGCCTTATTGGTTCGGACCAGCAACCTCGACCCGATGGAGGCATATGGTAGCGCCAATATTTGCCAAGGATAGTTCAGAGCACGACAGCCGCCAGTGCGAAGCCTATTCCAATGAACACTGGGCGCCGCGTTGAATGAGCAGTCCGAGGTGTGGGTCTCTTCGGCAATGCGGCTGCCGCATGGAAGTGCGGAGCTCGCGGCCGTCATGCCAAGCCTGACAGGCTCTGGTGCAGTGTCACGGTCACTAATGCGGCTGATTGATCTATTGTACCGCCTGCCGTCAACAAGGCGCGCTCGGTTGGCTGATGGGTTGCTTCCTCTACATCTGCTTACACTTCTGCCCCAGCAGAAAACATCCTGGATACATGGTGGTGATCCCATGCTCGTGAAGTTTCGATAACGGCCTAACCAATGACCCGCATTGATTGCGCCAAGGGGATCAGCCATGACAGTGTTTGTAGTATCCTATCTGGTGGGAGTGCTGACCATTGTCAGCCCCTGTATTCTCCCAATTCTGCCATTCGTCATTTCTCGGGCCGGCCAGCCCTTCGCCCGCGGCGTTCTGCCGATGCTGATCGGCATGGCGGCCACTTTTGCCGCAGTTGCGACGCTCGCCGCCGTAGGCGGAAGCTGGGCGGTGCATGCGAACGAGGTTGGGCGCTCAGCCGCCCTCGCGCTGCTGAGTGTGTTTGGCGTCACCCTCATTTCGACACGCGCCGCAGCCGTCCTGACCCGCCCGATCGTCGCCCTCGGCGGGCGACTGTCAGGGACAGCGTCCCCCGATAAACCGAGTGTGGCCGGATCGCTGCTGCTCGGTGCAGCGACCGGCCTGCTGTGGGCGCCCTGTGCTGGTCCGGTTCTGGGATTAGTCCTGACAGGGGCCGCTCTCCAGGGTGCCAATTCGCAGACCTCCTTTCTCCTGGCAGCCTATGGGGCCGGCGCGGCAACATCCCTGGCTCTGGCCGTCCTGGCAGGGGGACGGGTGTTTGCGGCCATGAAACGCTCCCTTGGGCTTGGGCACCGCATTCGCCAAGGCCTGGGCGCCACCGTTCTCGCGGGCGTGGCAACCATCGCCCTTGGCCTCGATACCGGCCTTCTGACACGCCTGTCCTATGCGAGCACGGCTGGCGTTGAACAATCCCTGCTTAATTGGGTCCATGAGAACTCCAATGCCGCCACGACGAGTTCCGCAGGCCCGAGCATGCGGCTGGCCGCAAATGATGCGCGCCAGAGCTACCGTAGCAGCCTGCCAATCGAGGGCACGCTTCCGTCCCTCAATGGTGCTGTGCAGTGGCTGAACTCCGAGCCGCTCACGGCTGAGCAGTTGCGCGGCAAGGTCGTTCTCGTCGACTTCTGGACGTACTCCTGCATCAACTGCATCCGGACAGTGCCCTACGTGCGCGCCTGGGCTGAGAAGTACAAAGATCAGGGTTTGGTTGTGATCGGCGTCCATGCCCCCGAGTTTGCCTTCGAGAAAAAAATCGACAATGTGAAGCGAGCCGTCCAGAACTTCGGCATCACCTACCCGGTGGCGATCGACAACGACTTCAAGATCTGGCGCGCGTTCGGGAACAGCTATTGGCCTGCCCACTACTTCATCGATGGGGATGGGCGCATCCGGCACCATCACTTCGGCGAGGGGGACTACGAGGAGTCGGAGCAGGTCATCCAGGAGTTGCTGGCCGAGGCAAAAGGCGGCCGCAGAACTGCTGTCGGATTCGTGGTCCCAGATGCACAAGGAGCGGAAGCCGCCCCCGACCTTGACCAGGCGAGATCCGGCGAGACCCATATCGGCTACCAGCGGGCCACGGGCTTCGGCTCGCCTGCTACGATCGAAGCCGACGAGGCACGCGACTACGCGGTCGGCCGGTTGCGGCTCAACCAGTGGGGCCTCACCGGAAACTGGACGGTTGGAGCCGAGCAGGCTGTGCTCAATCAGGCCGGAGGGGCAATTTCTTACCAGTTCCGGGCGAGGGACCTGCATCTTGTTCTCGGCCCCGGTCCCGACGGCAAACCAGCACGGTTCCAGGTCACCGTTGATGGCAAAACCCCGGGCGCGAACCACGGTGCCGACATTGATGCCAGCGGCAACGGGATAGTCTCGGAAACCCGGCTCTACCAGTTAGTCCGACAAGAGGGTGAGGTCCACGAGCGTACGTTCGAGGTTCGCTTCCTCGATGGCGGTGTCTCGGCTTACGTGTTCACATTCGGCTAAGGAGAAAAGCAATGCTTATTGATGATCGGCATCCTCCCAGACCTCGCCGGAGATCGAACAATGGGATGGTTTTTGGCGCACTGATCGGCCTTCTCGGCTTTGCCATCGGCGGCCAACTGCCATCAGCCGCAGAGGCTCCTCGGCTGGTGCCCGCTGCCCTGGTCGATGTGCCCCCGGAGAACGGGCCGCAGACGGCGGTACTGGCTGGCGGCTGCTTCTGGGGCGTCCAGGGTGTGTTCCAGCATGTCGAAGGCGTTGTCAGCGCGACAGCCGGATATGCGGGAGGAAGCGCCGAGACGGCCACCTATGAGCAGACGGAAACCGGCCTGACAGGCCACGCCGAAGCGGTCCGTGTCGTGTTCGATCCTCAGAAGATCAGCTATGGAACACTGCTGCGTATCTTCTTCTCGGCGGCCCACGATCCCACCCAACTCGATCGCCAGGGGCCGGACATTGGTCCGCAGTATCGATCCGCGATCTTTCCTTTGGATGAGCAGCAGGCGAAGGTTGCAACCAGCTACATTCAGCAGCTGGACGACACTAAGGCGTTCAAGTCAGCAATCGCGACGACGGTTGAGCTCGGGAAGGCCTTCTATGCGGCGGAGGACTACCACCAAAACTACATGCACGACAATCCCGTGCAGCCTTACATCGCCGCCCATGAGCAGCCGAAGGTCGAAGTCCTGAAGCGCTTCTTCCCTACCTTCTACCGGGTCCAACCCGTGCTGGTTGCAAGAAGCGCAGGCTGATGTGGGACGTATTTGAGGCGCTGTCGAGTATAGCCCCCTCCTCGCCAACGGCATGAGACTGTGCGTGAAGTTCGAGCAGACGGCGCCGCATTTTGATGCGGCGCCGTTCTGCGTTTTGAGGCGGACCACCTGTCGTCTACATGGCGATACAGTTTGCGAGCATCCGAACACATTCGGGATACGAGTGGCCGTCAGGATCAATTTGACAATCCGAGAGCAGCTGCGAGCCGCGGCTATCCGGCTCTTGCGGACTGCACCGTTGAGCATGTCCGTCACGGGCCACGCCATACCTCCAAAAGGGCTCCTGCAAAAGCCAAACCGACCAGCCAGGTTGCCCAGCCGACCTCCGCAATGGTTCCCTACCCCGGCGGCATGCTGGCGGCGCCACTGATCACGAAATATACATCTGACGTATCGAACTGCGGGTTCAGGATGATCGCCGGAACCGACGACGACGCAACCTTTCCCATGCCAAGGACCGATCCTCAAATACCATCGTCGGTGCAGTAGACCGGCTTGAGAGCGCCCTAGACGACGATCGGCTTACTCTGGCTGAAGTAGCGCTGGACCAGTGCTGGAGCTCGCCGGCCCGGTCGCCGGTGTTCTGACCAATCTCGAACATCGCGCCAATGAAAACCTTCACGGGCTTGTCTGCGGACGCTTGTGATTCTGGCAGAGCTGTGAAGGACAGGGCAGCGGCGACCAGACGCGCCAGCTTTGGGAACGACATCGGGACAACCTCCTCTACGACGATGGTCCCGGTTAAGCGCTCCCCAAGTTCACGACCAACAGAAAAGATACATCTAACCAATCATTGTACTGGAAATGGTAGCGCTTCTACGAGGCATTTTCCCCTTGGCATTGTGTTCGAAGGATCGATCGAGCTTCCTCTTCTTACACCAAAACGCGGCCTGGAAGAGGCACAGCCGGCTTTGTTCAGGTAATACTTGCCGGTCCGAATGCTCAGCAAAAACCAGCGCTAGCCAGAGAGGGTTACTTCGCGAACAGAGCTACAATCGCGGGCAATTCCCGCGGGTTAGTATCCCAGGCACATGGCGCCACGACAAGCGCCAACGCGACTACTGTTGCAACAAAAATGCGCATTGAGCTTCCCTTCTTCGGGGATTGTTGCTTGGCAATAAGGAGCCGCGTTTGGGCGCAGTCCGGGGTGGTACCCAAACGCGGTGTGACCTAGACGAGCATGATCGTGACGTTGATATTGCCCCGCGTCGCCTTAGAGTATGGGCACGTCTGGTGGGCTTCGTCGACCAACGATTTTGCCGTTGCCGAGTCAATGCCAGGCAGGCTCACATTGAGACGAGCCTGGAGAAAGTACGCATCGTCCACCTTTCCCAGGTCAACCTCCGCGTCGACTGCGTGATCCTTGGGAAGAATGATTTTCCTTTTGGCGGCTGCAAGGCCGATTGCGCCGATGAAGCAGGCTGACCACCCCGCTGCAAACAATTGCTCCGGGTTGGTACCGCCTCCCGCGCTCCCCGGAGAGGACAGCTTGATATCAAGACGGCCATCGTCGCTTCGGGATGCGCCATCGCGTCCGCCCGATGTGTGCGTCTTCCCAGTATAGAGAACCTTTTCGATCGTTGTCATGGGATCGGCTCCTTCAACGCTGATCATCATATTGTCAGCGGAGGCACGGATGCCCAATCCACGTGTCCGGAATGTTTTCAGTCGGGCCGGAACTGTATGCGTAGGTTGCTTTCAACGCGCTGGATACATAAAGCTACAAACCTTTTAGTTCGCAGGAACAGCCCTCCGCGCGCTCGCCACCGAGTACGATCCGACATGCTGATGCGGAAGGGTTATCTCCGTATTTCAGTGTGTCTACGTGGCTGGTCGTTACACGACGTTTCAAAACTTTCCGCAGCGCACACAGCAGAGATACATGCACATCGCTTCCTGCAACTGTCGCAATTCAGGCGGAGAAGAGAACGATGATAGAAGAGATCAACTATTGCCGACGGCGCTTGGTGGGAGCAGCTGCCTTGGCTGGTGCTGCGGCCCAGCTCGGCTGGATGGGTTCCGGACATGCCCAATCGGGTCTTCATGACCCGAACCGCGGTGGAGTGGTTACGCCGGGCGCGAACACGTCATTTCCCCTCCTCAGGCAGATCAACGCAGGGGTCCTGAATGTCGGCTACGCGGAAGCCGGCCCGGCCGACGGCGCGCCGGTCATCCTTCTGCATGGCTGGCCCTATGACATCCATACCTATGTGGATGTCGCGCCACTCCTCGCTGACCGAGGCTATCGGGTGGTTGTGCCCTATTTACGTGGGTACGGCACAACGCGCTTCCTGTCAGCCGATACCCCCCGGAATGGCCAGCAGTCCGCAGTTGCCGTCGACATCATCAACCTGATGGCCTCTCTCAGAATCGAGAAAGCCATCATTGCGGGCTGCGATTGGGGTGCACGCACCGCCAATATCCTCGCGGCACTGTGGCCAGAGCGCTGCAAAGCAATGGTCTCCGTGAGCGGTTACCTGATCGGCAGCCCTAAGGTCAATGAGATGCCCTTGCCACCCCAAGCGGAGTTGCAGTGGTGGTATCAATACTATTTCGCGACGGACCGCGGCCGCGCGGGGTACGAGAAATACCGCCGCGACTTCGCTCGACTGATCTGGGAGCTTGCCTCGCCGAAATGGAAATTCGACGACGCCATTTTCGATCGCAGTGCCGCCGCACTCAATAACCCTGATCACGTGGCTATCACGATTCACAATTACCGCTGGCGGCTCGGACTGGCAGAAGGCGAGCCCAAGTACGATGTTTTGGAAACTCGACTCGCCGAGTTCCCGACCATCCAGGTCTCGACGATTACCCTCGAGGGAGATGCCAATGGCGCTCCCCACCCGGATCCTGCGGCTTATGCCAAGAGGTTCACCGGGAAGTATGAGCATCGTTTGATCACCGGTGGGATTGGCCACAACCTGCCGCAAGAAGCACCGCAGGCCTTCACTCACGCTGTGCTCGACGTCGATCGTGCCTGATCGACGGACTGCAATCCCTACGGGGAAGCGCCAGTAGGGATGAACAGCGGTAAGAATATAATATCGTATGGTTCGGTGATCATTGCTAGAACTTGGGGCATTGACCGCAGCCATCGATGGAACTGGCACTAAGGCACCATGGACGTTTCCTCCGGCTCGGCCCAAACTGGCCTACACGCGGTTAGCGCGAAAGGACGGCAATGAGGATCGATCTTGGTCGCGTTCTCGCTACGCTTCCCGGACTGGTTTGGGTCACATCGCCCGACGGACGCATCACCTTTGCTAATCGGCAGTGGACGGAGTTTACCGGTCTCCGTTTGACTGAAGCCCGCGGTAGCGAGTGGTGGGCTGTCGTCCACTCGGACGACCTGCCGGACTGGATCGATCGCTGGCAGGCCGTCTCCGCGTCCGAAACGCCGTGGGAGATCGACGTGCGCGTGCGACGTTTTGATGGTTCGCATCGGCGTTTCCGCATTCAGGGCAGCCCCATGTTCGACGACGCTGGGCTGCTTGAAGGATGGTGCAGCGTCGGCATGGACGTGGAGGATTTCGGCCACGCTGCGGCAGTGCGGGATGAGCAGGGGTTCGACGTCCGAGCCATCGTTGACAGCATTCCGATTCCGGTTCTGCTGACTACGCCGAAAGGCGAAATAACGCGCCTCAATCATGTGGGCCTCGACAATTTCGGCAAGTCGCTCAGGGAGCCAAAGAGCTGGATCAATCCTGATGTATTGCATCCCGATGACCTCGCGAGGGCAAGCGCCACGCAGGCTGATGCCCTCAGGAACGGCACGACCTACAGTATCGAAAGCCGGCATCGGCGGGGCGACGGTGTCTATCAATGGTTCAATCTTGTTGGCCTGCCGCTCCGCGATCGCGAGGGGCGCATCCTGTCCTGGCTTAATCTGCTCGTCGATATCGATGATCGAAAGCGAATTGAGGAGTCACAGCGGCAATTCGAGCTTCGCTCGCGGATGGTCCTGGACCACATAGAAACATTCGTCTCGCTTCTGGACGCAAACGGCAGACCCGAATTCATCAACCGAACGATCTTAGATTATACCGGCAAGACAGAAGCAGAGCTAAGGGCGTGGGGTGGAACTGACCTCGTCCATCCGGAAGATCTTTCCGTCGCCAGTGCGACCTTCAAGGAGGGTATCACAACCGGCGAACCGTTTGACATCCTCTATCGCATGCGCCGCTTCGATGGCGTGTACCGCTGGTTTCACGGACGCCATCGACCGTTGGTAACCGCCGATGGAGAGATCAGTCAATGGTGCGTGTGGGTTAATGATGTCGATGATTTGAAGCGAACCGAGCATTCGCTTCGCGCGAAAGAGAAGAACCTTCAGATCATTATTGACACGATTCCTGCTCTCATATGGTCGGCACACCCCGATGGGGCGGCGGAGTTCTTCAACCAGCACTACCTCAACTATACTGGGATGACCACACTCGAAGCCCAAGGTTGGGGCTGGACTGGAGCTGTGCACCCCGATGACGCCGCAGCCCTCCTCAGCGCCTGGCAGGGTCTCATCACACACGGAACAGGTGGAGAAGTTGAGGCACGTCTACGTCGCGCCAACGGTGAATACCGATGGTTTCTCTTCAGGGTGCATCCTCTGCAAGACTCCGATGGTCACATCATCAAATGGTACGGTCTCAATACAGATATCGATGACCGGAAGCACGCTGAAGAGGCGCTCAAACGCAGCGAGGCCTTTCTAAAGGAAGGTCAGCATCTTGCTCGAATGGGTAACTTTTCCTGGACCGTCGGAACAGCGGATCTTGTTTGGTCGGAGCCCCTCTACCGAATATTCGGATTTGAGCCCGAAACCGTCGTGACGCTTGATCTCATCGCGAGGCGGATCCATCCCGAAGACATGCCACTCATGGTCGACCTATTAGAGCGAGCCCAACGTGGCGAAGGCGATCTCGAGTATCAGTATCGCATCGTGCTCCCCGATCACACGATCAAGCACTTGCATCTGATCGCACACCGAAGCGAGGGTGCGCCTAATCCAGGCGAGTACCTTGGGGCGGTTCTCGACATCACGCAGCGCCGCCTATCGGAAGAAGTGCTCGAGAATACCCGATCCGCACTTACACAAGTCAGTCGGACCATAAGCCTTGGCGTCATGGCTGCCTCGATCGCACACGAGGTCAACCAGCCCCTTTCGGGTATCGTCACTAACGCCGGCACGTGCTTGCGTATGCTGTCCGCAACTCCACCCAATCTAGACGGTGCTCGCGCGACTGCACGCCGCACGATCCGCGATGGGAACAGGGCAGCCGACGTGATCTCGCGCCTACGCGCGCTGTTCACGAGTGTCAGACCTGTTGAGAACGTTGATTTGAACGACGCCGTGCGGGAGGTTATCTCGTTGTGCTGGAACGATCTCCAGCAAGCGCGAGTCCGCCTGCGCGCAGAGCTCGATTCCAGCCTCCCTCTCCTTCCCGGTGACCGCGTCCAGCTCCAACAGGTTGTCATGAACCTGCTGCGGAACGCAGCCGACGCCATGAGCGACATTGACGACCGCGCAAGGAGGCTGGTCATCGCGACAAAGCCCGAGGGTGAAACCGCTGTTCGCCTATCCGTGCGGGACAGCGGCAGAGGTCTGAGCCAGGAAGACACGTATCGCCTTTTTGAGGCTTTCTATACCACCAAGAGCAACGGCATGGGCATAGGCCTTTCGGTCAGTCGCACTATCATAGAGAGCCATGGAGGGCGCCTCTGGGCCGAAGCCAACGACGGTCCAGGAGCGACCTTCTCCTTCGTCATCCCCGTATTGCCTGGAGGGCAACTTCCGGAGCCACTGCCTGGTGTCGTCGAAGCACGACCAGCAGGGGTACCGTGAGAATTCAAGGGCTTTGTGCACTTTCCTAATCGTCATCGCCGATGGCCAATCCAAGAGCGGGTCCATGACAGACTCTCGTGCGACTTCGCTTCTCGGCCTGCCTGCGGCTCTGCGCCTGCGTGGACAGTCAAACCGCGCTTGGAAAGACGAGTGCATCGATTCCGTCTCCCTTTCAGGTCACCCAAATGCGCAGTCAGGTGTCACCATTCCCGAGAATGGACGGCTGTCTGCTTTGCTTGGCTTCTGGACATCTTCATCTTCAGAGGAGCTTGGGGAGCCCCCGCCCCCATTCTACTGTTTGGCGATCTGCTTGCTGATCTCGCCGGTATATTTGGCCAGGTTCGTCTCCACAGCTGGATCCCTCTGCAAGCCGATTTCTAACAGCATCTTAATTCTCTGCTGAGCCGCCGGCCGCTGAATCGATGCGAGGAATCCGCTCCACTCCGCCACGAGTTCACTGTCTGTCGGCAAACTGGCATTATTGACGAGCGTCTTGATCTCAGCGATTGATTGCTTGTCAAATGCCGATATGCGCCGTGCCAGCGCATCAACAAGATGATCTAGCTCTACGTCGGGAACCGCTCGGTTGACATACCCGTAGCGCTCCGCCAGGTCGGCAGGAATGTCGTTACCACTCAGCAGTATCTCAAGCGCGCGACCTCGTCCGACGAGCCTCGGTAGCCGCGCCATAGGACCACCGCCCGGGACAAACCCGGCCCCAACCTCGAATTGCGATAGTACAGCCTTCTCAAGACTGGCGAAACGCATGTCGGTGGCCAGCGCCAGTTCGCTGCCAACGCCCGTTGCGCGTCCGCGGATTTGCGCAATCGACACAACCGGCACGCGGCTCAATCGAACCAGCATGTCAGGCAAAGGCGGAAGCCCCGTCGGGCCTGGTGCCATTCTGATCGTCAGGTCGAGCGGCGCAGTAAAGTCATAATGAGTCAGAAAGAAACCGGGCACGACACTGTCAAACACGACTACCTTTAGTAGGGGGTCACTCTCGATCTGCTCGATAACGGTGTTCAGCTGCGGGATGGAGTCTGGGCCAAAGATGTTGAAGGGGGGGTGATCAATGGTTACACGCCAATATTCGGGCGTGATCCGCGCGATCCTGAACTGCTCATCAGCACTTGGCCTTTCGCCGCGATCTCCTGTTGCAGCAGCGCCAATGGGTTGGCCTTCGGCCGCATGGCCTACAAACAAGGTGCAGAGGGCGAAGCCGACTGCAATGACAATCTTCCGCATCGATTATCCTCCGTTGTTTCTGATCGAAAATGAGTGAGATCGCTCGAGAAAAGTAAGCGATGCAAGCAAGGCGACCAATTGCACTTTGGTGTCGTCGGAGTGCATATCTTCGCACTGAGTACCGTTCCGCCAATGGGACGGGTAGTACACTCCAACGCTTGCGTTAGAGTCTTGGCCAGACGATGCTCGGGGCAAAACAGCCAAGGCAGTGAAGCGAACTATTGGAGCGATCGGGTTCGACAGATCGGACGTGCCTTTGATGCCGGACGGAAGGGTAACTGCTGTGCCACTGAGTCGTTGATGACGACCACTTGATCCTCGCTCATTAGCGTCGGTAGTTCTTGATAATGTTTGCCGGACCAAGATGACCAAAGCGCTGATTTAAACCTATGCCGCCGACGCCGCGCGAGGTAAGCATGGAATGAGAAAGGAAAAGGTTACGCCATGCCCATCATTGGCTGTAGCCCACAATTTGCCTTTGTGACTTTCGACAATGGAGCGGCTGACCGACAAACCTACGCCCAATCCGTCTGCTTTGCTCGTGTAGAAGGTGTCGAACAAGTTCTTGATTGTCTGCTCGTCGATACCGACGCCGACATCCTTGACGGAGAAACGGACGCTTGCTTGGCCATCAGGTCGTGTTTGGATAAAGATCGAACGGGGTCTATCATAGACCTCGGTCATGGATTCCGCAGCATTCAACACAAGATTCAGGATCACTTGTTGCAGTTGGATGCGATCGCCTGCAACGGCAGGCAGATCCTCTGCCAGATCCATGGTTACGACCGTTCGGCCGCGCTGGAACTCGGCGGAACACAAGGCCAGGATCTCCCGAGCAGCCTCGTTGAGGTCCACCGGCTCGAATGCCGTTGGCTTACGAGCAAACAGTGCACGCAGACGCTTGATTACCTCGGTAGCGCGATTTGTATCACGGAGCGTCCTGCGAGCCGCTTCGACCGCGCCTTTGATATTCGGCGGATCCGCCGTGAGCATCCGCAGGCAGGTGTTCGTGTTATTAAGAATGCCGGACAGAGGTTGGCTAACCTCGTGCGTAATGGACGCTGTCAAAGCGTTCAGCGTTGTGACGCGAGCCACATGAGCAAGCTCCGCGCGCACTTCACTGAGTGCTTCTTCACCACGCCGTAGTTCCGTCACATCTTGAACCGCCCCCACGAACACGGGCCTGTCTGAAGCGCCGTCGAGAGGATGTGCGACAACGTGCAGGTTCTTGGTACCCTCACCGGGAACTATGATCCGAAATTCTCCATCAACATCTTGCCCGCCTCTGGCTCGCTCCAACAGGCTGTTGACCGACGTAAGATCATCAGCATGGATGAGATCACGAACTGTGACGCTAAGGCTGGCACTTTCAGGGTTCAAACCGAGAATTCGATTCATTTCATCTGACCACTGCCGCTGATCTGTTCCTGAGTCCCATGTAAAACTGCCGGTCTTGCTGAGTCTTTGCGCTATTGTGAGATAGCGATTCGCTCGTCTTAGTTCGGTTTCGCTGGCGGTTAGCGCTGCCTCCGTGAGTTCCGACTCGGTAATGTCCTGAACCGAACCCATAAATATCGGGCGGTTGTCGATACGCTCAATTAACCTGGCGAAGCCGCGCAGGTACTTCAACTTGCCGCTTGGGGTCTCTATTCGAAACTTGAAGTCAGCATCGCTGCCTGAGGTCCCGCGTGCCATCTCACGATTGAACAGATCAAGGTCGTCGGGATACACGCGGTCCCGGACTGCCTGAACACTTGGCCTTGTTCCGCGATCGACTTCGAAGATGGAATAGAACTCCTCGGACCATTCATGCTTATCCATCAGTAGGTCGGAGGTAAAGCTACCCGTCTTGCTGAGCCTCTGGCCTTCCGCCAGTTGAGCGTGGGCGTGGCGGAGCCCTCGCTCGCTGTCCCGCAACGCCTCATCGGCTTGGGCCCGCTCAATTGCGATACCCGCGATCTTCGTAAAACGGTCGATGAGCATTTTCTCATCGTGAGTTGGGGCTGAGGCTTCGCGCCGATAGATGGCGAATATGCCTGACGCTTGGCCTGAACTGGATATAATCGGCATCGACCAACAGGATGCATAGCCGTATGCTTTCATCAGCGGCGGCCACACCGATCCTGCCCATCTTGAGTCATTGGCAAGGTCTGCAGTGATAATCGGCGCCTTCTCGATCACGGCCAGTGAACAGGGCCCATAACCGCCGTCGATGGTCTTACCATCTAGAATTTGGTTGTAGGCACTCGGCAGGCTCGGTCCAGCTCCAACGCGAAAATGCTTTCGGTCGTTTGCCACGATCAGGATGCTGCAGAAGCAACCGGCTGAGAGTTCCTCCACCAGCCGGCTTAAAGCGTCAAGGACTTCGAGCAATGGTCTCCCGCGCGCGACCATCTCAAGTATCCGCACTTCTCCGGCGAGCAGGTCCTCAGCCTGCTTCAGGTCGTGGACGTCGGTTTGACATGATACATAGCAGGTAATCGTGCCTTCATTGTTACGCCACGGCACGGCGCGCGCGCGAAACCATCGATAGATACCGTCGCTTCGCAACATTCGGTGCTGAGCATCATAGAATTCCCCTGTCGTCAGCAGGCGGTTCAGATGATCATACACCTCAGGGTGGTCATCCGGATGGATGGCGCCACTGCTCGACCACTGTCGCAACTGTTCAGCCGACATTCCATAGTATTCGCGCAACTCTCTGTTCCAGAACACAGGTACGCCATCCGGGCCGAGGAAAACGACTTGCGTTGGGAGCATGTCCAGAAAACGAAGCAACCGACCGTCGGGCGCCCAATCATCGTCACAGCCTGCAGCTTCGTCCGCAGAATGACCGAGCCAGCACCATTGGCGCTGATGGTGCGACAATCCTGAGAGTGCTGATGGGTGAAAGGTGAACCAGCGATACTCTCCATCTGAACGCCGCAAGCGCCCTTTTATTTCCCTGGTGGTTCCGGACTGTAAGATGGTGTCCCACGCGTCTAGAATCGATGGCAGATCATTCGGATGGATTGTGGTCTGCCATTTTTGGCCGCGAGCTTCCTCGATTCCGAGACCGGTATAGCTTTGCCATTGAGTATCGACAGATTCACAGCGCCCATCGTCCAGCGTGGTCCAAACCAGGGTACGCGGCTCATCCGTCGTTCCGCCGAGGTCGATCTTCATTTGGACACTCTCCTCGCGGCCCATAGTTGTTATCCCGCCATCGAAAGGAGTGCGTCGATTGTACTTTGGTGTCGGTGCTGGTGTAGCCGCTGAATGAGGTCAGCCCTTAAGAAAACCAGCAATCCTATGACTCCGGAGGGGAGCTGGCGCGGTTGCTGGTGAACGTAGCCCCGCGGAGTTCATATTCAGCAGCAGGTACTCCCGCGAGCGATACATCAGTACCATTGCCTTCTTTGTCTCTGGTGGGCAGGATCAACCTGTGGCCGTCCGGCAAAGGCCGATGGTGCCTCTACGACAGGCACCCTTGCACCTCCGCTGACGTTACATTGTACTGAATGGTACTGACGTCCGCAGGGCTGGGGTGAAACCGATGCACCCGCAAAGAGAAAGTCGATGGTGACGCGAGGCTTCGCAGGCAAGGGTCGGGCAGGTGGAGAGGATGGCCGCACTCCGCCGGGCCAGCATCTGGTCGACGACTTTCCTGTGCTCTCAGCGGGCCCAACCCCGAAAATTACGCCGGAGCAATGGTCCTTCACACTGAAGCTCGGTCCCAAGCCAATCAAGAAATGGACCTGGAACGAGTTCAACGCGTTGCCCCACACGAAGATGACGGGCGACATCCATTGTGTGACCGCCTGGTCCAAGCTCAACACAGCTTGGGAGGGCATCCTGATCGATGACATCCTGGCCGACGCCGGGGTCGGCGAGCCCCCCACACCGTACATGCTGGCGCATTCTTTCGATGGCTATTCGACCAACGTGCCACTCAAGGATCTGACCGTCGGGAAGGCCATGGTCGCCCTTCGTTACGACGGGAAACCTCTCTCCCCTGATCATGGCGGGCCGGCGCGACTGCTCGTGCCGCATCTCTATTTCTGGAAATCGGCCAAGTGGATCAATGGGCTGCAGTTCACCCAGAAGGACGAGCCCGGCTTCTGGGAGCTGCGCGGCTACCACATCTACGGCGATCCGTGGCGCGAGCAGCGATACACCCATGACTGACCAGGCCCCGTGGGAGCTGAGGGGCGAATGGCAGACGGCGACGATCACCAGGATCATACCTCGCACGAAGACGATCAAGAGCTTCTTCTTTGCCTTGCCGCAACCCTTCACCCATCGTGCAGGCCAGCATG
>Ga0180218_1001312_pt1 | contig 15470 bp, 13 predicted proteins | sample eDN3rd37CKraftBY_FD_151334 | JGI IMG/M metagenome (GOLD analysis project Ga0180218, IMG submission 151334) | Enriched backyard soil microbial communities from Emeryville, California, USA - eDNA 3rd pass 37_C Kraft BY (version 2) (version 2) | ecosystem: Environmental > Terrestrial > Soil >...
GGGCGAACCTCGGCAAGCTGCACTTCGATCTTCTCACGCGCCTGCTGGATAGAAGGCTCGGACGCCGCAACATCGGTGAAACTCGACAGACTGCTGGTGTCGCGTCCGAGCATCGACAACGCCGCAACCGTGCGCAGACTGAACTTCATCCCCAGCCCCGTGTCGGGTTCGGGAATGTTGCACACGCTGTTCAACGACTCGTCGGCAGTGATCACGATGCGCTCCACCGCGTCTGCAGACAGCGCATGCGTCTTCATCGCTTCGTTGATGGCATTCGCCGCCGCATGGGTCATGTAGCAGGCCGCGTGATACTTGAAGAGATTCTGCCGCAGGAAATAGCCGCCCGGTGGTTCTGCGAACGCTCCCGCGCCATCGCGCGCGCCCGCATGGGTCGCCGCGAAGCCATTCGCGCATTCGACCGAACCGGTTGCGCTGGTGAAGCCGCGTGCGGCAAGCAGCGCAGCGAAAAGACCGTTGAACGCGCCCTTGCCGGCATGCAGCGGCTTGCAATCCGTGCCGAACATCGAGCGGATGCCGGCCGCCTGCGCCGCCGCGATCCCGATCGCGCGCTCGGTCTGATCCGCATTCAGCCGCATCAGGTGCGCACAGGCCGCTGCGGCCGCAAAAGTGCCGATGGTGCCGGTGCCGTGGAAGCCGCTGTCGTAATGCGTCGGCGCCATATACATGCCGATACGCGAGCCGGCCTCGTACCCGGCCACGAACGATTCCAGCACCTGCCGTCCGGAGGCATTGCGCTTCTCGGCCAAGGCAAGAAGAGCCGGAAGTATGACTACGCTGGCATGCGCGGACATCGGCAAGCTCACGTCGTCATAATCGAGAGCATGCGCTGCCATGCCATTGATCAGTGCAGCGTCGAGCGCCGACGCGCGCTGCGGCAGGCCGACCAGCGTTGAGGGTCCTTGGCCATCGCGGCCGTCATGGCCATCGCGGCCGTCAAGCAATTCCGCGGCCACTGCCTGCGAGCCGCTCTCCCGCGTGCCCGCGAGCGTTACCGCCAGATAATCGGTGATACATTGCTTGGCGAGCTCGACGATCTCGGCGGGATATTCCTCAATACGCCGGGTCAGGAGTTCGTCGACCACAGCGCGCGTCACTGCGCTCGGAACTTGCTGGGCTTGCTTCACAACCTGCAACATCGGTCCTGCTCCGATCATCGTTGGGCGCGTCTCCGAGAGCCGCTCCGGCTTTCGTTATCACGCCCCATGCCCTTACATGCCGAACAATTCGGCTCGGTCGAGTGTGTTTTTCAGAATGCGCAGCGAAGCGATATCCACCATCTGACCATCGATCTGCGCTGCACCCAGCCCCTTGGCCTCCGCTTCCAGGAAGGCGTCGCGCAGCTTGCGCGCGCGAGCGACCTCCTCCGGGTTCGGCGAGAACACTTCGATCGCCGGCTCGATCTGCGCCGGGTGGATCGCCCATTTCCCGACAAAGCCGAGCGCCAGCGCTTCGATCGCCTCACGCCTATAGCCATCGACGTCCTTGAAATTGGGGAACGGACCGTCGATTGCGTCGATCTTTGCGCCGCGCGCGGCCATGCACAGGCGGGCGCGCGCGTAGTGCCAGATGTCACCGGGATAAGGATTGGCAGTGCTGCCGACAAACCCGAGATCTATGCCCATGGCAGCGGACAGATCGCCCATCCCGAGGATCAGGGATTCGACCCGGGGACTTGCCTTCGCAATCGCTTCGACATTCTGAACGCCCTCGACTTCTTCGATCAGAACCTCGATGCCGATCTCGCGATCGAGCCCGATGGTGCGTTCGATCTGGCTCAACAGCGTCGCGACGAAGTGAATGTCGGTTGCCGACGTCACCTTTGTCATCATGATTGTGTCGAGATGCTCGCCAGCCCCTTCCACCACTTCGATGATATCACGATAGGCGTACTTGGTGGTGAGATCGTTGATGCGCACGCAGCGCGTCTTGCCGGTCCAGTCGAGCCCCTTCAGCGCCGCAACGATCTGCTTGCGCGCGCCTTCCTTCGCGCTTGGCGCAACGGCATCCTCGAGGTCGAGAAATACGTGATCGGCCCGGCTAGCCGCGGCTTTCGCCATCATCCTGTCGCTCGAACCGGGAACCGACAATTGCACGCGGCGCGCACGGCGGGGTCGCTTGGTCTGCATCATCACACTTCCTATTGAACGATCTTGCGCCGGCGCAACTCGGCGATTTCTTCGGCTTTGATGCCGGCTTTTTCGAGAATGAGGTCGGTGTGTTCGCCGAGACGCGGCGGTCCCGACCAGATGGCGCCGGGCGTCTCGGTGAACTTGATCGGAACGCCGGCAAGCTCGATCGGTTCGGCAGTATCGGGATCGCGGGTCTCGACAATCATGTTGCGCGCGCCGAAATGCGGATCCTGCGCGATGTCGGCCATGTCATAGACCGGCCCGAACGGAATCTTGCCGCCGAAAATCTCCAGCAACTCGTGCTTCGTGCGCGTGCGTGTGAAGCTTTCGAGGATATCGAAGACGCGCTCGCGGTTCTTGGTGCGCAGCGCGTTGGTCGCGAGCGTCTCGTCGTTCAGGAGATCGTCGCGGCCAATCAGGCGGCAGATCTTCTGCCACCATTCATCCGTCGGCGCGCCGATGCTCACAAAACCATCAGACGCCTTGAACACGCCAAACGGCGTGAGAATCGGATGCTGATTGCCTTCGGGACCCGGAACCACGCCGGCATAACTGTGCTGGTGCACAATGCGCTCGCAGATCGACAGCACGACGTCGACCATGCAGACATCCACGAACTGGCCACGGCCGGTCATCTTGGCGCGCAGCAACGCTGCAAGGATGCCCGTTGCCGCAAATGCGCCAGGCACGATGTCGCCGAGGCCCGGTCCGACCTTGATCGGGGTTTTTGAATCCGGACCGGTAATTCCCATCAGGCCGCCCATCGCCTGCGCGACCACATCAAAGGCCGGCCAATCGACATACGGGCTTTCGCCGGTTCGCGGATCACCAAAGCCGCGGATAGCGGCATAGACGAGTGCGGGATTGTCGGCGCGCAGACTCTCATAGGACAAGCCGAGCCGGTCCATGACCCTGGCGCGATAATTCTCGACAACGACATCGGCGGTTTTCACGAGGCGTCGCACGAGTTCGCGCCCGTCATCCGTCTTGAGATCGATGACGATGCTCTTCTTGTTGCGGTTGACCGAAGCGAAGTAGCCACCGATCCGTCGCGCGCTGTCATCGGCGCGGTACGGCCCGAGCTTTCGCGACGAGTCCCCCTGCGGCGGTTCGATCTTGATGACCTCCGCACCCTGGTCGGCCAGCATCTGCGTGCAATAAGGCCCGGCCAGCATCTGCGTGAGGTCGATCACCCGGATCCCCTCCAGTGCCCCGCCTCTGTCCTCTGTCTTCGGCCGTTCGCCCGCCATTGCTCGCACGTCGCCATTTGTTCGGGATGCAGTCCCACCATCGTTCATCCGCACGGTCAAGCGAAATTGTACGTACAATACACCGGATGCACAGCGTGAGTTCCATCCAGGCGGTGAGTTAGCGCGCCGAACGCGCCTGAAAACTAAGGAGTTGCAAGTCGACCCCGGTCATGCGATCAATTGTTCGGACATTTAACTGACCGCCGGTAGGACCGATGTCTGCGCCCACGCTGTACCAACAGATTCGCCGGACCTTGACCGACGAAATCATGTCGGGCCGTTATGCGGCGGGAGACCGCTTCCCGCCAGAAAACGAACTCTGCGACCGGTTCGGCGTCAGCCGTCAGACCGTTCGCGAGGCGATCCGAGAATTGCAGTCGCGCGGTTTGCTGAAGCGGCGCCGTGGCGCCGGCACCATCGTCTGCGGCCGGCAGGACCCCACGCTGTTCGTCCAGGAGATCGACACGCTCGGACGGCTGTTCGATGCGGCTCAGGACACGCGCCTCGAACGCAAGTCGGAAGGCTTGATCGCGGTCCGCGAGGGTCTCGCAGACCTGCTCGGCTGCCAGCCGGGCGAAAGCTGGCTGCGCTTCGCCGGACTGCGCTGGCATCTCGAGCGCAGCATCAGGCTGTGCTGGACCGAGATTTTCGTCGCGCGCAAATATGCCGATGTACGCAAGCACCTGACGCCGCAAACTTCCGGCATCTTCACTCTGCTGGAGCAGCATTTCGGAGTGGTGCTGACGCGGCTCGAGCAGGAAATCAGCGCCGTCGCAATCGACGAGAAGCATGCCGCCGAACTGGAAACCGAGGCCGGCAGTCCCGGCCTGTTCGTGCTGCGCCGCTATTTCGATCCTGCCGATGACCTTTATCAGATCGCGATCAGTCTCTATCCCGCCGATCGCTTCACGATGAAGACGCAGTTGCTGAGGCAGGCGGGTCCATCGCCGGCCGGCGCCTGATCCGGCAGCGCGCAGAGTTCAATCGCATTCGAAGCACGAGGAGAGCATGACGGCGCCATACGATCCGCACGCATTGCGCGCGCGCGCCACATTATGGCGGAAGGGGACGTCCTATGAAGACTTCTCCCCCGGCCGCGTGTTCGTGCACCACTGGGGTCGCACCATCACGGAAGCGGATAACACGATCTTCGTGACGCTGACGCTGCATTACAACCCGCGCTACTTCAATCGGGAGTACGCGCGCTCGGAGGGGCACCCCGATGTCGTGGTTTGCCCGATGCTGGTGTTCAACACGGCGTTCGGACTGAGCGTCCAGGATCTGAGCGAGGCCGGAGGAATGTTCCTTGGCATCGAGGATCTGACCTTCCACGCGCCGGTCTATCCGGGCGACACGTTGACCGCGACCAGCGAAGTGCTGGACTGCCGCGAGTCGAAGAGCGACGAGCGCCACGGCATCGTGACCTGGCATACGAAAGGATTCAACCAGCACAAAACGCTGGTGGTGGACTTCAAGCGAACGAATCTGGTGCGGAAAGAACGGTTTCGATGACATATCTGACGGAAGAACGACGCCTGATCCAGGAAAGCGCACGCGAGTTCGCGATGCGCGAAGTGTTGCCGATCGCCAACAAGCTCGATCCCGAGAAGGGCGACATCCCGATGGATCTTCGGGAGAAGATGGCGGAAATGGGCTATTTCGGCATCCTCATTCCCGAGGAATATGGCGGACTTGGGCTCGGCTGTTTCGAATATTGCATTGTCGCCGAAGAACTCTCGAAGGCGTGGATGAGCGTCGCAAGTCTCATGGCGCGCGCCAATGGCCTCATCGGCATGCCGGTGATGACCGAAGCACAGCGGCGCGAATATCTGCCCAGAATGGCGCGCGGCGACTTCATCGGCTGCGTTTCGATCTCGGAACCGGATGTCGGCTCGGACGTGTCGGGCATCGCCTGCCGCGCGCGTCGCGACGGTGACAGCTGGGTGATCAACGGCAACAAATACTGGTGCACCTTCGCCGACGGCGCGGATTTCATGATCCTGATGGCCCGCACCTCGGAACCGACGAACCCGAAGCGTCGTCACGAAGGCATCTCCTGCTTCATGTTTGAGAAGCCGCGGGGCACCTTCCCGAAAGGGCTGCAGGGCAATGCCATTCCGAAGATCGGCTATTTCGGAATGAAGACCTTCGAACTCGCATTCGATCCTCGGAACCGACGAACCCGAAGCGTCGTCACGAAGGCATCTCCTGCTTCATGTTCGAGAAGCCGCGGGGCACCTTCCCGAAAGGGCTGCAGGGCAATGCCATTCCGAAGATCGGCTATTTCGGAATGAAGACCTTCGAACTCGCATTCGATGACTTCCGCATTCCGGCGTCTTCGCTGATGGGAGAGGAAGGCAAGGGCTTCTATCTGATTTCGAGCGAGCTTGAAAAAGCGCGCGCTCACACAGCAGCGCGTGCAATCGGCTGCGCGTCCGGAGCCCTCGACACGGCTATCGCTTATGCCAAGGATCGCGTTCAGTTCGGAAAGCCTGTGTCCGATTTCCAAGGCATCCGGTTCAAACTGGCAAAGATGGCAACCGAGATCGAGGCCGCACGTCAGCTCATGTATTACGTGTGCGATTGCATCGACACCGGGCGTCGCAGCGACAAGGAAGCCTCGATGGTGAAGTATCTGGCTAGCGAGATGGCCGAGCGCGTTACGTCGGATGCCCTGCAGGTGCTTGGTGGCGCAGGCTACACGCAACTGCATCCGGTCGAGCGGTTCTGGCGGGATGCTCGTCTGACGAAAATCTTCGAGGGAACTTCGGAGATCCAGTTGCGCATCATCTCCGACCGTCTGCTCGCATAGGTGCGTCATGAGCGATCCCGCCCTCACCGGCACGAACAATTATTTCGAAGACTTCACTCCCGGCAGGCTACACGCAACTGCATCCGGTCGAGCGGTTCTGGCGGGATGCTCGTCTGACAAAAATCTTCGAGGGAACTTCGGAGATCCAGTTGCGCATCATCTCCGACCGTCTGCTCGCATAGGTGCGTCATGAGCGATCCCGCCCTCACCGGCACGAACAATTATTTCGAAGACTTCACTCCCGGCCTTGTGATCCGTCACAGCCGCGGCAAGACAGTCGAGGCTCTTGAAAACCAGTTCATCACCAATCTGGTGATGAACACGGCCGACGGTCACTTCAACGAGCACCTGATGAGCCAGACGCCGTTCGGCACGCGGATCGTTTTCGGAGGAGTCACCGCTTCCATCGTCATTGGCCTAGCGGCGCAGGATACGGCGGAGAATGCTCTGTCCGAGCTATCGATCACGGGCTTGCGGCTCAAGCATCCTGTCGTCCACGGCGACACGCTCTACGCATACAGCGAAGTACTGGAGCGGGCAGACGGCGATCGCAAGGATGCCGGCATCGTGACATTCCGCCATGTCGGCTTCAATCAGGACGACAAGGTGGTGTTCGAGGCCGAACGTCGTGTTCTCATGCGGCGCCGGCCGGTCTAGGCGCGTGGCAGGACGACGCTCTTGCCGAGGACCTTGCGGTTCATCATGTCGCGCAACGCGTCGGGCGCATCCTTCAAGGCGTAGGTCTTTCCGGGGAGAGCCTTGAGCCTTCCGTCGCGGTAGAGCGCGAGCGCCCCGTTAAGCACGGTTCGGGCAAAGTCCGGATCGCGCTCGGACTCGCCACCCCACAACGAACTCATCACCGAGATGTTCTTCACCAGCACGATGTTGGCGGGGATCTGCTGCCAGGTGCCCGACGCGAATCCGACGATCAGCATGCGCGCGTGCCAGCCCACGGTGCGCATGGCTTCCTCAAACGCCGAGCCGCCGACGGGGTCGAAGACAACATCGACGCCCCTTCCCTCGGTGAACTCCTTCGCCCGATCGCGCACGCTTTCGCTTGTATAGTTGATGCAGCAATCGGCCCCGTAAGCTGCGGCCAGCGCAACCTTGTCAGGCGTTGATGCGCAAGCGATGACGCGCGCGCCAAGCGCCTTGCCGATCTGGATCGCCGCGAGCCCGGCGCCTCCTGCGGCGCCGTTGACCAGTAGGGTCTCCCCCGGTTGCAACTGACCGCGATACTTGAGCGCAAAATACGCCGTGCCGTATCCAATGATAAAACCGGACGCGGCCTCAAAGCTCATGTTGTCCGGTATCCGGTAAATCCGCTCCGCCGCTCCGACATATTCCTCCGCAAAGCCCCCGCCGTGCCGGGCGGATGCCATGACACGATCGCCAACCTGACAGGTCGTCACGCCATCGCCGATCTCGATAACGGTGCCGGACAGTTCGTGCCCCGGGATATGCGGCAATTTCGGCTTGAACTGATATTTTCCCGCAACAATCAGCGTGTCTGTGAAATTGACCGCACTCGCTTCCACGCGAATCCGGACTTCGCCCGTCCCCGGCGCACGCGTATCAACATCTTCGACCGCGAGGACGTCAGGACTGCCCCATTGATGGCAACGAACAGCTTTCATTGTTTGCTTCTTCGTCAGTTGCGCCGGACTTGCGATCAGTCGAGACGTGATGCGTTCGGCGAGGCAGGTCGCGTTCCTATCACGTTGTCCCGTGTGAGCGCTTCGATCTCATCGTCAGACATGCCGAGGATCTCTCGCAGTACAGCTTCCGTGTGCTGGCCGAGATTGGGGGCCTCGCATATCACGTCGGTCGGTCGCCGCGGCAGATGGAGCGGAAACCCTTTAACGATACCGCCTGACGGCGAACGTGCGAGCGGCCGAATTGCGCCGGGTTCGGCTTGCTGAGCGTAGGCCCAGGCTTCCTGTCCATTGAAGACAGGAGCAGCAGCGATGCCGATGCCCTTCAAGGCGCGACAGACGTCTTTCGAATCCTTGCCGGACACCCACGCGTTCATTGAACTCCGCACTGACTCGATATCTCCGCCGTCCGAGCGCGACGGATTCATCAGGGCGAGCGCACGCATCAACGCTTCATCATCCTCGATAGTGACCGCGATCCAGCCGTCGCGTGCCGCAAACGCATCCTGCAGCACCCATTCCGGGGAGGCGTTGCCAAGCCGGCCGATGCGGGCATCGCCACCTGACATCGCCGCCTCGCCCAGCAGATATGTCGTGAGTTCGCGCTGCGAAATGTCGAGATGCGCGCCGGTCCGAGAGCGCTTCGTCGCATGCAGCGTGGCGACGACGGCTGCGGCAGCGAACATCGACCCCACCTGATCGGGATAGTTCAGGTCCATGCCGGTCACGAGCGGTGTACCGTCCGCGTAGGCCGTGAGCGCAGCTAGTCCGGACGTTGCCTCAAGCGTCGAACCGAACGAGATGTTGCCCGCCTCCGGCCCGTCCTCGCCCTGGCTCGAAACCGACGCAAGAACGATCCCGGGATTTGCAGTGCGGAGCGCGCCATAACCGATGCCGAGCCTTTGCATGACTCCGCGCCGGAAATTCTCGATAACGACATCCGAATGACCGGCGAGCTTTAGAAACACGTCGCGGCCACACGCGGATTTCAGATCAAGGCAGATGCCGCGCTTGTTGCGGTTCGTGCTCTTGAACGCGTCTGAATTATTCCACCAGCCTTCAGCACGGCTCGTGCCCGGCGTGCCGCGAAAGGGATCGAGATAAGTCGGCGACTCCACCTTGATCACATCGGCCCCGAGATCGGCGAGAACTGCCGATGTGCTAGCTCCCGCCGTGAGAATTCCAAGATCGATCACACGCACGCCGGCAAGCGGTCCGCCGTTGCGCGGTGCTGATATCTTGCGTGAACCGGGAGACCTGGCTTGCGCTGCAAGCACCATCGGCAAACGCGGGCGTCGGGCAGGATCGGAAGATTCATCCGCCGGGTTGCCGAAGAAATGCCGCGCGCTGTATTGCGGATCCTGTAATAGCTCAGCGGGTGTCCAGACCGGTCCGAACGCAAGGCCGAAGGATTTCGACGCATCGGCAATCTGCCTGCGCGTGTGACGCAGTGCCCATGCTTCCACACCACGCTCAAGCGAAGCGAGTTTATCCCGATCGGTCCACGCGCGCGATGCGGACAACTCGACCATGACCGGGTCACCGGTCATCTTGCTGATCTGCGGCCAATCCCGATCGAAATAAACCAGGGCAACGTGGCCATCGGCGCACGGCACGGTCCGCCATTTTCCATGTTCCGCCGAACGGCGCGGGATCGGTCGGCCCTGGGCCGCCGCCGCCAGCGACTTCCAGTTGATCCAAAGCGCCGTACCGAGGGCCGAGACTTCCGCGCGGTCGATGTCTTCGGAATGAAGGAGGGTCGCCGCCGCAAGGAAACCGGAGAGGCCGGTGGAGAATGAAATCTGGTGACCGCCCATCATCAGCGGTCGCGAGTCGGAACGCCCGACGATGTCCAGAAGACCGGCACGGGCCGCTATCGTGAATTCGCTACCAGGCAACGACGCGTCTTTCCCGGCGACCTCTTCCAAGAACGCGACCTGCTTGCGCGGCAGCGCCCGGATTCCGGCTGCGCCGGAAAATGGAACGACGATCTCGTCGTCGGCATCGTATCGAAGCGAAAGGTGGGTGGTGAACCGGTCGGCGTCAGAGACCGGGACACTCTCGCACGCTGTGCGATCGACGCTGTCTTTTCCCGCGCAGAGAAAGTCCTGCAAGGCGCGAAGATGCGCTGCTGCTGCCGGCCCGGAGTGACGTCCGTTATTGCCGGAAAGCGGGTCGCCGCCGGCATGCACGCGGATCACGCGCGCGCCGAAATCCGCCGCCAGTCGTCCGGCGAGACCGATCGCAAGCACCGCCCAGAACGGTGTTGTCGCCGAGATCTCCTCCGTGACGATCACGTCATTCAATGCGTCGACAGTGTGAGTCACGGCGTTCAATGCAGACAACTGGAACTGGGATAGGCGGAGTTGGATGATTATTGCGGCGAGATACCGGCGAGTTCGACCGCTTCTTTCCAGAACTTTAGATCGTCGCGAACCCGCTTCTCAAAGTCGGCCACCGTACCGGGCGTAGGTACGACACCGATGCGATCAAGCTTCACCTGAATTTCGGGAATGGCAATGACCTTGTTCAGCGCGGCATTCAGCCGATCGACGATAGGCTTCGGAGTTCCACCCGGCGCGAACACACCAACCCATACGGTCGCCTCCACGCCCGGCACAACTTCAGCCATCGTTGTGATCTCCGGCAGCTTCTTGATGCGCTTCGGTTCGGCGATCGCCAGCAACTTCAATTGCTTGGTTTCGACGTAGGGCAAAATTCCCGCGAGCGTGCCGTAGCTCATGGTGATGTGTCCGCCGAGCAGGCTTTGCATGGCCGGACCCGCCCCCTGGAACGGGACGGGAGTGATGTCGATGTTCGCCTTCTTGTTGAGCAATGCACCGGCAATGTTGTGCGCGGAGCCAACGCCAATATGAGCAAAAGTGTATTGCGCGGGTTTCGCGCGAGCGGCTTCCACAACGTCCTTGAGGGAATTGAACGGCGATGACGCAGGCACAACGAGACCGATATACGTCTCGCCCACCATGCCGACACCCGCGAGATCTTTCACCGGATCGATCGGGAAGTTCTTGAACGTGAAGGGATTCGTGACCACCGTCGAATTGGGCGACATGAGGATGGTGTGACCGTCGGGCTGTGCGCGGGCGACAAGCTGCGCGCCGAGATTTCCGCCGCTGCCACCCTTGTTCTCGATCACCACCGGCTGACCAAGCTCCTTGCTCAGTTCGGCCTCGATGACGCGGGCGGTTGTGTCGATCACGCCTCCGGGCGGGAAAGGCACGACGAGCGTAACCGGACGGGTTGGAAATCCCTGAGCGGTCGCGGCCAGTGTCAAACCGAGAACTAGGGACGACGTTACCGCCGCCGTGGCCACGCGCAGGAACACCCTCATCACACCCTCCCCTCAGCCCGCAGTCTCTATTTGCGGGTAGTTTGCTGAGGCGACCTTAAATGACCGGACATTTACAGACAAGAAAAAAGCTTCATGCTAATTGACCGGACAATTGTTTACATCGTTACGGCGGCGAGCCCGCGAGCAAGCGAGTGCAAAATGACGACTGGCCGGGTACCCGGCAATTGACCGGGCCCGGCCAGTGTTTTCCGTCCAGGTCTATGCGGCTATTGCGGCGTTATGCCGGCCAGTTCGATCGCGCCCTTCCAGAACTTGAGGTCTTCCTGGACGCGCTTGTCGAATGCCGCCGCCGTCCCCGGCGTCGGCACCACCCCAATCCGATCGAGTTTCGCCTGCACCTCCGGCATGGCCAGCACCTTGTTCATGGCAGTGTTCAGCCGGTCGACGACGGGCCTCGGAGTTCCGGCCGGCGCAAAGACACCAACCCAGGAGGTGACCTCCACACCCGGGACCACTTCGTTCATCGTAACGGCGTTCGGCATCTTCTTGATGCGGCCGGGTTCGGCCAAAGCGATGAGCTTCATCTGCTTGGATTCAATGTACGGCATGATCCCCGCGATCGTCGCGTAGCTCATGCTGATGTGACCACCGAGCAGGCTTTGCAGCGCGGGACCCGCGCCCTGAAACGGGACCGGCGTGATGTTGATACCGGCCTTCTTGTTGAGCAACGCGCCTGCGATGTTGTGCGCGGAGCCTGGGCCGATATGCGCATAGGTCAGTTCACCCGGCTTCGCCTTTGCCGCCGCAACAATGTCCTGCACGGTGTTGAACGGCGAGTTCGCCGGAACAACAAGGCCGAGATAGGTCTCGCCGACCATGCCTACTCCGGTCAGATCTTTTCCCGGGTCGATTGGATAGCTCTTGAAGGTGTAGGGATTCATCACGACGGTCGCGTTCGGGACCATCAGGATGGTGTGCCCATCCGGCTGTGCGCGGGCCACGAACTGTGTGCCGAGATTGCCGCCGCTGCCGCCCTTGTTCTCGATCACGACGGGCTGGCCAAGCTCCTTCGCAAGGCCGGATTCGATCACCCGCGCCGTGGTGTCGATGACGCCCCCCGGCGGAAACGGCACGACCAGAGTAACCGGACGAGACGGAAAGGTCTGCGCCGAGGCTATAGCGGTGATGCCAACGATCGCCGATGACGCCGCGAGCAACGACGCCGCGGCGAGAAACAGCTTCCTCATAGATTCCCTCCCATGGCCGCAGTTCGTCGCGCGACTGCGCGGCCTTATTGGTTGCGTAGCCTAAATGACCGGACAAGTTGCCGCAAGCAGCAACCCCTGTCGTTGGGTGGGGAATGACCGTACATTCCTTCACCGTTTGACCCTCGATCCGTTGCCTAATATATCTTCCTAAGATTTTGAGCAAGCTCAGCCGGGAAGTCAGGCCGTGAGCCGGCACGTGGACCAGACAGGCGGCCAACCAAACATGGGACATAGCTCAGGCCGCGGGACGCAAACGGATGAACTCGGCGACGGCTTAGGCCGCGCGACGAGAGCCGATACTCGACCCGGCGAGGCGCAGCTACCCAGTCCTCCTGCAATGCTCCGCAACCTGCTGGCCCGCGGCCGTTTCTTCGACGTACCCGGCGTCTATGACGGCATCACAGCACTTGCCGCGCAGCAGGCCGGCTTCGATGCGCTCTACCTGACCGGATACGGGCTTCACGCGACGCTCGGTCTTCCAGACATGGGGCTCGCGACACCCGGCGAATTCGTTGATCGCATCTCGATCATCCGGCGGTGCTCCGACCTCCCGCTGATCGTGGACGCGGATTCGGGCTTCGGGAATATAGGCAATCTGCGCCGCGCAGTGATGGACTACGAGCGCGCCGGCGCGGCCGCAATGCAGATCGACGATCAGGAATCACCTCGCCGCTGCGGGCACACCGACGGCAAGCGGGTCGTCCCGATTGCGGAGATGAGGGTCGTCCCGATTGCGGAGATGACACAGCGCATCCGCGTCGCGCTCGATCATCGCACTCGCGATGGCATGCTGATCATTGCCCGCACCGACGCGATCGCACCCGAAGGCTTCGATGCCGCGTTGAAGCGTTGCGACGACTATGCGAACGCTGGCGCCGACATCCTGTTTGTCGATGCGCCTGAAACCGAATCCCAGCTTGCGCAGCTCGGCAAGCACAGCGACATCCCGATGATGGTCAACGTTGTGCCCGGAGGCCGCACACCGGTCTTGCCGGCAAGCGTCCTGGCGGAAATGGGCTTTGCCTTTGCGATTTATCCCAGCATTGCATGGCTTGCATCGGCTGGCGCGATCCAGGGCGCGTTTGCTGGCCTTCGCCGCGGCGAGGTTTCTGCCGCGCTTTCGGGGCCGCCACTGTCCGCCAACGAAGGCCACGCGCTGGTCGGCTTTCCGCAGATGTGGGCGTTCGAGAAACACTATGCGGGTCATGACAGGCCGGAGCGCGAATGACAGAGCGTCCCCAGACATTGCTCGACAAGCTCTGGTCACAACACGTGATCAAGCAGCTTTCGCCTGCGGAAGACCTCATCCACGTGGACCGCTTCTTCCTGCACGATCTCAGCGGGCTGATCGCCATTCCGGATTTGCGCAAGCGCGGGCTGACGATGCAGTCACCTGCGCTCAACTTCGCAGTCACCGATCATGCGGTTTCAACGGCGCAGGGACGTGAGCATCACGTCGATGCCAAGAGCCGACGCTATGTGTTCGAAATGCGCGATCTGATGCGTGAAGCGGGCATCCGTCACTTCGATATCGGTGATGCCGACCAGGGCATCGTGCATGTGATCGGCCCGGAGCTTGGCCTGACCCTACCCGGCACCACGTTTCTGTGCACCGACAGTCATACCTGCACTCATGGTGCGTTGGGCGCTCTCGCCTGGGGCGTCGGGCAAACCGATGCACTTCACATCCTTGCGACGCAAACCATCGTGCAGGGCAAACCGAAATCGATGCGCATCCGGCTTGATGGCGCATTGCCGTCATCGGTGTTCGCCAAAGACGTCATACTCGCCGTGATCGGCCGCTTCGGCGCCGGCGCCGGCGTCGGTTACGCGGTGGAATTCTGTGGTTCTGCCGTTCAGGCAATGCTCATGGAAGAGCGCTTGACGCTGTGTAATATGGCCGTCGAACTCGGTTCCAGGACCGGGATCATCGCGCCGGACTCGGTGACCGCCGATTTCCTGCACGGTCGCCCCTATGCGCCATCGGGCGCGCTCTGGGACAGCGCCGTCGAGGCGTGGCGAGAGCTTCACACCGACGACGACGCTGCGTTCGACTGCGAACTCACAATGAACCTGACCGAATTGCGGCCGCAGGTCACCTGGGGCACCAGTGTGGATCAGGTGCAACCGATCGACGGACGTGTGCCGGACCCCAACGCTGCGCCCGAAGCAAAGACGCGAGCCGCCGTGGCGGAAACGCTCCGATACATGGATCTGGTGGCGGAAACGCTCCGATACATGGATCTGCAGCCGCACCAGGTCCTGGAGGGCCTGCCGGTCCAGCACGTTTTCATCGGATCATGCACCAACGGACGGATGAGCGATTTGAAAATCGCCGCGGATATTGTTCGTGGCCGCACTGTTGCTCCTGGGATCAGGGCCTGGGTCGTGCCCGGCTCGAGCGCAGTCAAGCGCGCAGCCGAACGAGAAGGCCTCGATCGCGTTTTCCGCGACGCCGGTTTCGACTGGCGCGAGTCGGGCTGCTCGCTGTGCTCGGCAGTGAACGGAGACATCGTCTCGCCGGGCGAGCGATCCATCTCGACGACCAACAGGAATTTCGTGGGGAGGCAGGGCCCCGGCAGCCGGACTCATCTCGCAAGTCCCGCGGTCGTTGCCGCGAGCGCCCTGACCGGAACGATCACAGATCCGCGCAAGCTCAACCGATGATGCGAAAATTCACCACCGTGACGGGCGTCGCAGCGCCGCTGCTCATCGATGATGTCAACACCGACCTCATCATACCGATCGAACATTGCGTTTCGACGCCGCGCGGACAACTCGGGAGGGTCGCATTCGAGGCGATCCGATACCGAAGCGACGGCAGCGAAAATCCGGATTTCGTTCTCAATCAACACGCCTACCGAGGGGCTCCCATTCTCGTCGCGGGCGCCAATTTCGGGTGCGGCTCATCGCGTGAGCCCGCGGTATGGGCGCTCGATCAGCTGGGCATTCGCACCATCATCGCGCGCGATTTCGGCGACATCTTCTATGCCAATTGTCTGCGCAATGGCTTGCTGCCGAT
>Ga0180218_1001313_pt1 | contig 15460 bp, 17 predicted proteins | sample eDN3rd37CKraftBY_FD_151334 | JGI IMG/M metagenome (GOLD analysis project Ga0180218, IMG submission 151334) | Enriched backyard soil microbial communities from Emeryville, California, USA - eDNA 3rd pass 37_C Kraft BY (version 2) (version 2) | ecosystem: Environmental > Terrestrial > Soil >...
GAGAACCGCTCCAGCAGGTCGGCGTGGCCGGAGCAGACGAGCAGGTCGTTGGCGCTCACGCGCGTCTCGGGGGTCGCGTACTGGAACTCGACGCCGGGCGACTTCACGCCGATGACGGTGACGCCGTAGCGCTTGCGGATGTCCGACTGCGCGAGCGTGAAGCCCTGCATCTCCTTCGGCGGCCGCATCTTCACGATGGTGAAGCCGTCCTCCACCTCGATGTAGTCGAGCATCTTGCCGCTCACGAGGTGCGCCACGCGGGAGCCGGCGTCGGCCTCGGGGTACACGACGTGGTGCGCGCCGATCCGGGTGAGGATGCGGCCGTGCTCCGCGGAGATCGCCTTGGACCAGATCTGCGGGGTGCCGAGGTCCACGAGGTTGGCGGTGATGAGCACCGACGCCTCGAGCTCGGTGCCGACGCCCACCACGGCGACGCCGAAGTCCTTGGCGCCGAGCTGGATCAGCGCCTCCGACTCGGACGCGTCCGCCTCGACCAGCGGCAGCCGACCGGACCACTGCGCGACGAGCTTCTCGTCGCGCTCGACGGCGAGCACGTCCTGGCCCAGCCGGTCCAGCGTCGTCGCGAGCGAGGAGCCGAAGCGGCCGAGGCCGATCACGAGCACGCCCGCGTCGCGCGCGGGAGCCTTCTTGTCCGCCACGGTTCTCCTCTTCCAGACAGGTCGGTCAGGCAGGTCGGTCGGGTACGCCGGTCCGAGGTCACCCGATGATCGGGCGCTCCTCGGGGAAGCGTACGATGCGTCGCCGGTCGCGCAGGGCCAGGGCGCCGAGCAGCGAGATGACGCCCACGCGCCCGACGAACATGAGGCCGGCGAGCAGGTACTTCGCGCCGTCGGGCAGGGACGCGGTGACGCCGGTGGACAGCCCCACCGTGGCGTAGGCGGAGATCACCTCGAACAGCGCCTCGGACAGGCGCAGGTCGGTCATGCGCAGCAGCGCGAGGCACGAGACGAGCACGGCGGTGGCGCCCACGAAGACCACGGCGATGGACAGCCGCAGGGTGTCGCGGGGGATGCGCCGGCCGAACACCTCCGTATCGGCGTCGCCGCGCGCCTCGGCGACGATCGCGAGCAGCATGACGGCGAACGTCGTGACCTTGATGCCGCCCGCGGTCGACGCCGACCCGCCGCCCACGAACATGAGGGCGTCCGTGAGCAGCCACGTCTCCTGGGACATCTCGTGCACGGGCACGGAGCTGAAGCCGGCCGACCGGGGCATCACCGACGCGAAGACGGACGACAGGATCTTGGTGGAGAAGCTCTGCTCGCCGAAGGTGGCGGGGTTGTTCCACTCCAGCGCGCCGATGAGGATCGCCCCGGACACGAGGAGGGCGAGGCTCGTGGTCACCGTGAGCTTGGTGTGCAGCGACAGGGCCCGCACCCAGTGCTTGTGCTTGCGGCGACGGTTGGTGATGACGTTGAGGATGACCGGGAATCCGAGCGAGCCGATGAAGACGCCGAGCGCGATCGGCACCAGCACGAACCAGTCCGACGCGAAGGGCAGCAGGCCCTCCGGCGTCGGCACGAACCCGGCGTTGTTGAACGACGAGACCCCGTAGAACAGGGCGTGCCACGCCGCGGTCCCGGCGTCGTCGCCGAGCACGAGGAACCGTGGGAACAGGAGCAGCGAGAGGGCCAGCTCGATGCTGGTGGCGGTGACGATGATCGTCTGCAGGAGGGCGCCGACCTCGCCGAGCCGCTCCGTCTTCGTCTCCGAGGCGGTGAGGAGCTTCTGCGTGAGGCCCAGCCGGCGCGACACCGCGAGGCCCAGCAGCGAGGCGAGCGTCATCACGCCCAGGCCGCCCACCTTGATGCCGACGAGGATGACGACGTGCCCGAACTCGGACCAGTAGGTCGCGGTGTCCTGCACGACGAGGCCCGTGACGCAGACGGCCGACGTCGCGGTGAAGAAGGCGTCGACGACGGAGGCGCCGCGGCCGGACGCCGTCGCCCACGGGGTGAGCAGCAGCAGCCAGATGACGGTGATGACGGCCGCGAAGACCGTCATCGCGAGCCTGGCGGGGTACTCGCGGGCGGCGCGGTTGGCCCATCCGCGCAGCGCGAGCGCGCGACCGCCCCAGCTCCCCGGCACCGTGCCCCCTCTCGCCCCTCAGTCGCTGGGCACAGCCTGCCACGCCGTCGGCTACCGTGACGGGATGCGCGTCGCCCGGCTGCTGTGGAGCCCCGAGCTCCTGCGTTACGACTTCGGCCCCGGGCACCCCATGGCGCCCGCCCGCCTCGACCTCACGATGCGGCTCGTGGCGGAGCTCGGGCTGCTCGACGAGCCCACCCTGGAGGTGGCCGACGTCGAGCCCGCGCCCGACGCGCTCATCGAGACGGTGCACGACGCCGCGTACGTCGCGGCGGTGCGTCGTGCGGCCGCGGACGGCACCCCCGACCCGGCGCGCGGTCTCGGCACCGAGGACGACCCCGTGTTCCCGGCGATGCACGAGGCCGGGGCCCGCCTGGTCGCGGCGTCGGTGGACGCGGCGGAGTCGGTCTGGTCGGGGCGGGTCGCGCACGGCGTGAACATCGCGGGCGGCATGCACCACGCCCAGCGGGGCGCGGCGTCGGGCTTCTGCATCTACAACGACGCCGCCGCGGCGGTGCAGCGGCTGCTCGACCTCGGCGCGGAGCGGGTCGCCTACGTCGACCTGGACGCCCACCACGGCGACGGCGTCGAGGCGATCTTCTGGGACGACCCGCGCGTGCTCACCGTGTCCGTGCACCAGGACGGGCACACCCTCTTCCCGGGCAGCGGCAACGCCGGCGACACGGGCGGGACGGCGGCCCAGGGCACCGCGGTGAACGTGGCGCTGCCGCCGCGCACCGACGGAGCGCACTGGCTGCGCGCCGTGGACGCCGTCGTGCCCGCGGTGGTGCGCGAGTTCCGCCCGCAGGTGATCGTGTCGCAGCACGGCTGCGACGCGCACGGCAACGACCCGCTCACCGACCTGAACGTGGGGGTGGGCGCCCAGCGGACCGCGGCCCGGTGGGTGCACGACCTCGCGCACGAGCTCGCCGACGGCCGCTGGGTCGCCCTCGGCGGCGGCGGGTACGCGGTGGTCGACGTGGTGCCGCTGGTGTGGGCGAGCCTCGTGGCGGAGGCGGCCCACGCGCCGCTGGCGATCGGCATCGAGCTGCCCGAGTCCTGGCGGCGGGAGGTCGAGGAGCTGTCCGGGCTGGACCCGGCCGAGCGGCTCGGCAGCGGCGACGTCGAGTGGCGGCCCTGGTCGGCCGGCTACGACCCGGCCGACGACGTCGACCGCGCCGTCCTCGCCACCCGCCGGCACGTGTTCCCCACCTGGGGCCTGGACCCGTACCGCGACTGACGTCACGGCGGCGGCCGGAGGGGCGCCGGTCGGGAGGACGCCGGGCATCGGGTACCCTGGGGGACGGACTTTTCCGCGTTGGTCGGCTGCGCCTGGAGACAGGGCTCCTGGGACCAACCGTGTTCCACCGACCGACAAGCATTGTGAGGACCTCATGGGCTCCGTCATCAAGAAGCGCCGCAAGCGCATGGCGAAGAAGAAGCACCGCAAGCTGCTGCGGAAGACGCGTCACCAGCGTCGCAACAAGAAGTGACGTCGTCCGCCTGACGGCGGACAGCGTGCGCGAACGGGCCCGGCACCTCCACGGAGGTACCGGGCCCGTTCGCTGTGTCCGGCCGACGCCGTCAGCGGCCCTGGAGCCGCCGCCGGATGCTGCGCAGCACGAGCCCCGCCACCCACGCGGCGCCGGCCCACGACGCCGTCTTCATCCCGCGGCCGGCCACGCGCCGTCCGCGGCCGCGGAACTCGCGGATGGGCCAGCCGACCTCCTTGGCGTGCCGGCGCAGCCGCGCGTCCGGGTTGATCGGGCACGGGTGCCCGACGGTGCGCATCATCGGCAGGTCGTTCAGCGAGTCGCCGTACGCGTAGGAGGCGGACAGGTCGATCCCCTCGCGCTCGGCGAGCTCGCGCACGGCGGCGCCCTTCGCCTCGCCGTGCATGAGGTCGCCCACGAGGCGGCCGGTGTAGAAGCCCCCGGAGTGCTCGGCGATGGTGCCGAGGCAGCCGGTGGCGCCGAGGCGGCGTGCGATGAGCCCGCCGATCTCGACCGGCGTCGCCGTGACCAGCCACACCTCGTCGCCGGCGGCGAGGTGCTCGTCGAGCAGCCGCTTGGTGCCGGGGAAGATGCGCAGCTCGAGCACCGTGTCGTAGACGTCCTCGCCGACGGCGGTGATCTCCGCCACGGAGCGGCCGGCGATGAGCGACAGGGCGCGGCTGCGCACGGTCTCGATCTGGGTGCGGGACTCCCCGAACACGAGGTACTTCGCCTGGATCAGGGCGAACCGCAACAGGTCGCGGGTGCCGAAGAACCGGCGCTGGTACAGGGCGCGCGCGAGGTGGAAGGCGCTGGCGCCGCGGATGATCGTGTTGTCGACGTCGAAGAAGGCTGCGGCGCGCGCCGGCGGGGACGACTCGGCGGGCGACGGCATGCGGTCCACTGTATCGGCGCCGCTAGTCTTGGCAGGTGAGCATGCCGCAGGGATCCGAAGGTGAGCCCCGGGTGCTGCTGTACACGCGTGCCGGCTGCCACCTGTGCGAGGAGGCTCGGGCGGTGGTCGCGGACGTGTGCGGCGCGGCGGGGGAACCGTGGCGGGAGGTCGACATCGAGGTCGACGGCCCCGGCGGTGACCTGGTGGGCAAGTACGGGGACTACGTGCCCGTCGTCGAGGTGGACGGCGTGCAGCAGGGCTTCTGGCGGGTGGACGGCGCGCGGCTGGCGCGGCGGCTGGCCCGCTGAGCCCGGGAGAGGACGACAGGGTGATGCAGCAGTGATCGAGCTCGGTGAGGCGACGGTGCCGGCCGCGACGGTGGCGAGGCTGCCCTACTACCTGCGCGCGCTGCGCGACCTGGCGGAGGACGGCGTGACGACGACGTCGTCGTCGGAGCTGGCGGAGCGGTCCGGGGTGGGGTCGGCGCAGCTGCGCAAGGACCTGTCCTACCTCGGGTCGTTCGGCACGCGAGGCGTGGGCTACGACGTGCAGTCGCTGGCGCAGTACATCGCGACGGCGCTGGGCCTGGAGTCCGAGCACCGGCTGGCGATCGTCGGCATCGGCAACCTGGGGCACGCCCTGGCGAACTACTCGGGGTACGCGGCCCGCGGGTTCCAGGTGGTGGCCCTGCTCGACGCCGACCCCCAGGTGGTCGGCAACTCCGCGGCCGGGCTGACGATCGAGCACGTCGACGCGCTGGAGGACGTGCTCGCGCGCACCGGCGTGTCGATGGTGGTGCTGGCGACGCCGGGGCCGGTGGCGCAGGCGATCGCGGAGCGGATCGTGGCCTGCGGCGTGCGGGAGATCCTGTCCTTCGCGCCCGTGGCGCTGCAGCTGCCCGACGACGTGGTCGTGCGCTCCGTGGACGTGGCCGGCGAGCTGCAGATCCTGGCGTTCCACGCCGCGGCCCGCGCCGCGACGAACGGCACCCCGGCGAGGTAGTGCCGAGATCGCCGAGGTAGTTCGAATCTTGCCGAGGTAGTTCGAAGGGGCGGTCCGCACATCTGCGGACCGCCCCTTCGAACTACCTCGGCAAGATTCGAACTACCTCGGAGAGGTTCGGTCAGTTCTGCTTGATGGCCGAGACGTCGAGGGCGATCTTGACCTTGTCGCCCACGAGGACGCCGCCGGTCTCGAGCGCGGCGTTCCAGGTCAGGCCGTAGTCCTTGCGCGAGATCTCGATCTCGGACTCGAAGCCGGCGCGCGGGTTGCCGAACGGGTCGGTGGCGGTGCCGGTGAACTCGGTCGGCAGCTCGACCGTGTTGGTGACGCCGTTGATCGTGAGGTCGCCGGTGATCGTGTAGTCGTCACCGTCGGTGGAGATGCCCTTGGAGGTGAAGGTCCAGACCGGCTTCTCCTCGGCGTGCCAGAAGTCGGCGCTCTTCAGGTGGCCGTCGCGGTTCTCGTCGCCGGTGTTGACCGACGCGGCGTCGAGCTCGGCGGTGACGGCCGACGACTCGAGGTCGTCGCCCACGGTGATGGCGCCGGACGAGATGGCGATCGTGCCGCGCACCTTGGCGATCCCGGCGTGGCGCACGGAGAACGAGGCGGTCGAGTGGGCGGTGTCGATGGCGTAGGTACCGGCGGTCAGGCCTGCGGGCAGCGCGGTCATGGTGTCTCCCTCGGGTTGGGTCGTGCTGACGTTCACCAAGATAGTTGATGAATCAACTATCGTCACGGGGGGTGGAACACGGCGCTCTCGTAACCTATTCCCGTGGGTGCGACGAAGGCGCGGGAGCGCGACGACGAGGGCCGGGCGGACGTGCGCTGGCTCGACGACGAGCAGCAGTGGGCGTGGCGGCGGTTCCTCGAGGGGACGTCCCGCTTCTTCGAGGCGCTCGGGGACGCCCACGACGAGGGGCTGCCCGTCACGCTCGGCGAGTACCACCTGCTGGTGCAGCTCTCCGAGGCCCCGGACAGGACGCTGCGGATGTCCGCGCTCGCGGAGTTCCTCGCCCTGTCTCGCAGCCGCCTCACGCACACCGTCGACCGCATGGAGAAGCGCGGGCTGGTGGTCCGTACGCCCGTGCCGGGCGACCGTCGTGGCGTGAACTGCGTCATGACCGACGCCGGGTACGCGGCGCTCGTCGACGCCGCCCCCGGCCACGTCACCGCCGTCCGCCGCCTCCTGGTCGACACGCTCACCGACGAGGAGTTCATGGTCCTGGGCCGGGCGATGGCCAAGGTGGCCGACGCGACGAGGGGTCGTCCCGGCGACGCGGAGTGAGGGCCGTCACCCCATGCTGGACGGGACCTGGGTACCCCCGAGTTCTGGGACACTGGGACCCATGGCCACCACCACCGTCCATCTCGTACGGCACGGCGAGGTCCACAACCCGGACGGCGTCCTCTACGGGCGCATCCCCGGCTACCGCCTGTCCGACCGCGGCCAGGCGATGGCGCGCCGCGTGGCGCAGCACCTGTCCGGAGCGGGCCGCGACGTCGTCGCCGTCGTCGCCTCCCCGCTGCAGCGCGCGCAGGAGACCGCGACGCCGACGGCCGAGGCCTTCGGGCTCGAGCTCGCCACCGACCACCGGCTGATCGAGGCGGGGAACCACTTCGAGGGCACGACGATCGGGAAGAACCCGGGGCAGCTCGCCCACCCGAAGTACTGGCGCTACCTGTGGAACCCGCTCCGCCCGTCGTGGGGAGAGCCGTACGCGGACCAGGTGACCCGGATGCGTGCCGCCGTCGACGACGCGCGCCGCGCCTACGAGGGCCACGAGGTCGTGCTGGTCAGCCACCAGCTCCCCGTCTGGGTGACCCGCCGGTCGTACGAGGGCGGCGCCCTGGCGCACGACCCGCGCCGCCGGCAGTGCGCGCTGGCTTCGATGACCTCGCTGCGGTTCGACGGCGAGACGTTCGTCGGCCTGCACTACACCGAGCCCGCCGCCGACCTGCTCGCCGGCGCCGACCCCGTGCCGGGGGCATGATGCGCGCCGCTCGCCCGCGCGCGCCCCGCCGCGCCACCGCGGCCGCCGGCGCCGCCGTCTCGCTGGTCCTGCTCGCCGCGTGCGGCGCCCAGGACTCGGGCGCCGGCGACGTCGTGGGGCAGGGCTTCGTCTCCGGCGACGGCTCCGTGAAGCAGTGGGACGCCGGCGACCGCGAGGACCCGGTGACCGTCGAGGGCACGTCGTTCGAGGGCGACGAGGTCAGCACCGCCGACTGGCTGGGCGACGTCGTCGTCGTCAACACCTGGTACGCCGGGTGCGCCCCGTGCCGCGCCGAGGCGCCCGACCTCGTGGCCCTCGCCAACGACCGCGAGGCCGACGGCGTGCGGGTGCTCGGCATCAACACGGAGGACGAGGCCGGCGCCGCCACGTCGTTCCAGCGCACCTTCGACGTGCCCTACCCCTCGATCGAGGACCGCAGCGGCCAGGTCGTGGCGAAGCTGTCCGGCGTCGTGCCGCTCCAGGCCGTGCCGTCCACCGTCGTGCTCGACGCCGAGGGCCGCGTCGCGGCCCGCGTCATCGGGCAGGCGGAGGCGTCCACGCTCGACGCGATCGTCGACGAGGTGCTCGCGGAGTCCGGCGCCGGGTCGGGCGACGACGCCGCGAAGGACGCGTGATGGGCGACGCCTTCGCCACCACGGTGTGGAGCGGGTCGATGCTGCTGGCGCTGCCCGTGGCGCTGGTCGCCGGCCTCGTGTCCTTCGCGTCGCCGTGCGTGCTGCCGCTGGTGCCCGGCTACGTCGGGTACGTGAGCGGCATGGCCGCGGCGTCGGCGGGGACGGGGGCGAAGGGCCGCCCCGGGATCCCGCAGGACCCGGGGCGCCGGCGCGTCGTCGCGGGCGTCGCCCTGTTCGTGCTCGGCTTCACCGCGGTGTTCGTGGCCTTCATGGCCGCGGCCGGCGCGCTCGGCGCCTACCTGGTGCAGTGGGAGGCCACGATCATGCGGGTGCTCGGGGTCGTCGTGATCCTCATGGGCCTCGCGTTCCTGGGGGCCGTCCCGTTCCTGCAGCGCGAGCGGCGCATGCACCTGAGCCCGCGCGCGGGCCTGTGGGGCGCGCCCCTCCTGGGCGTGGTCTTCGGCCTCGGCTGGACGCCGTGCATCGGCCCGACCCTCACCGCCGTGCAGGCGCTGTCCCTCGACCAGGCGTCGGCGGCCCGCGGCATCGTGCTGGGGATCGCGTACTGCGTCGGGCTGGGCGTGCCGTTCCTGCTGGTCGCGCTCGGGTTGCAGTCGTCGCAGCGCATGCTCGGCTTCCTGCGCCGCCACCGCCTGGCCATCCAGCGCGCCGGCGGCGCCCTGCTGGTGCTGATCGGCCTGGCGCTGGTCACCGGCCTCTGGACCTCGTGGACCAGCCAGCTCCAGGGCTGGATCAGCGGATTCGTGACGGTGGTGTGATGAGCGAGAAGGCGACCTACCGCCCCGAGGGCATCAACGACGCCTTCGTCGAGGGCCGCGCCGGCGACGCCCCCGCAGCCCCGCAGGGCGGGCCGGGCAAGCCCGCCGGCCCGAACCTCCCGACGCTGGGCTGGCGCGGCATGCTGCGCTGGACGTGGCGCCAGCTCACGAGCATGCGCGTGGCGCTCATGCTGCTCATGCTGCTCGCCGTCGCGGCCGTGCCCGGCTCGGTGCTGCCGCAGCGCGGGCAGGACGCCGCCGCGGTGCTCGAGTACCTCGGCGACCACCCCACGCTGGGGGAGTGGCTCGACCGGTTCGGGTTCTTCGAGGTCTACAGCTCGGTCTGGTTCTCGGCCATCTACATCCTGCTGTTCGTGTCCCTCGTGGGCTGCATCGTGCCGCGCACGATCGCGCACGCCCGCGCGCTGCGGAACCGGCCGCCCAGGACGCCGGTGCGGTTCGGCCGCTTCCCCGCCACGGCCCGGGCCCGCACGTCGGCGTCGCCCGACGAGGTCGTCGAGGCCGTGGCCGACCACCTGCGCGGCCCCGTGCGCCGACTGCCCACCTTCCGCGTCGACGTCGGCTCGGAGGAGCCGCGTCTCGGCCGGCCCGCCACCCGCACCGTGGCCGCGGAGCGCGGCTACCTGCGCGAGACCGGCAACCTCGTGTTCCACCTCGCCCTGCTCGGCCTGCTCGTCTCCGTCGCCCTCGGCCAGCTGCTGCACTACCGCGGCCAGGCGATCGTCACGGAGGGCCGCGGCTTCGCGAACGCCGTCGTGGACTACGACACCTTCGACAAGGGCGCCTGGTTCCGGCCGTCGTCGCTGTCGCCGTTCTCGATGACGCTCGACTCGTTCGACTCCGAGTTCGCCTCCGACACCGTGGCGTTCGCGCAGGCGCGCGACTTCACCGCCCACGTGACGGTCACCGAGCCCGACGGCGGGCAGCACTCCGACCAGATCAAGGTCAACTCCCCGCTGACGGTCGACGGCGCCAAGATCTACCTGCAGGGCAACGGCTTCGCCCCGGAGATCACCGTCAAGGACGGCGCCGGCGAGATGGCGTTCTCCGGCCGCGTCCCGTTCCTGCCCGAGGACACCATGTACACGTCGCGCGGCGTCGTGAAGGTGCCCGACGTCTCCGACGGTCAGGAGCAGATCGGCCTGGTCGGCTACTTTCTGCCGACGGCGGTCGTCGAGGAGGACGGGTCGGCCCGCTCCGTCTTCCCGCAGCCGCAGAACCCGCTCATGGTGCTCGAGGTGTACCGCGGCGACCTGGGCCTCGACGACGGCGTGCCGCAGAACGTGTACCGCCTCGACACCGCGTCCCTCACGCCGTCGGTGGACGAGGACGGCGAGACGATCAAGCTGCTCGTGAAGCCGGGGGAGACGGTCGAGCTGCCCGACGGCCTCGGCACCGTCACCCTGGGCGAGGAGGTGCCCCGCTACGTGGCCCTCGACCTGCGCTACGACCCGTCGCTCGGCTGGGTGCTGACGTTCTCCCTGCTGGCCCTCGCCGGCCTCGCGGTCTCGCTGTTCACGCCGCGCCGCCGCGTGTGGGTGCGATCATGGGAGGCCACGGACGACGACGGCCGGTCGTTCACGCACGTCGAGCTCGCCGGTCTCGCCCGCGGGGACGACGCCGGCCTGCAGCGCGAGGTCGACAAGGCACTGGCAGCGGTGCCGGGGGTAGCCGACGAGACTGACGACAAGACCGACGACGACACGGTCGCCGCCGACCACCAGAGAACCGCCACGGAGGACTGACCATGCAGATCGCCGAGCTGAGCGTGCTGCTCGTGTGGGGCGCCGCCACGGCGCTCACGATCGCGCTCGTCGCGTTCGCGATCGACCTGGGCCGCCGCACGGAGGCGCGGGCCGAGGCGCACGCGGAGGCACGCACGCCCGTCGCGGTGGGGGCCGCGTCCGCGAGCCCGTCGACCGGGGACGCGCCGCCGTCGGGCGGGGACGCCGTCACGCCCGTGCGCCGTCGCGCCGCCGGCATCGCGATGTCCACCACCTGGCTGGGCACAGCGATGCTCCTCGTGGCGATCGTGCTGCGCGGGCTCGCCGCGGGCCGCACGCCCTGGGCCAACATGTACGAGTTCACGCTGGTGGGGTCGTTCATGGCCCTCGCCGTCTTCCTCGGCATGAACGTGCGCAAGGACTTCAAGTTCCTCGGCGCCTTCGTCACCGGCCTGGCCGTGCTGTTCCTCGTGCTCGGTCTGAACGTCTTCTACGTGGCCGCCACCGGCGTGCAGCCGGCGCTGCAGAACTACTGGCTGGTCATCCACGTGGGCGTCGCGATCAGCGCCACCGGCATCTTCACGGTCGCGTTCGTGGCCTCGGTGCTGCAGCTCGTGCGCGACAGCCGCGACTCCGGGTCCCCGTACCTGCTGCGCCCCGGCTTCCGCTGGCTCGACCGCGTGCCCACCCCGACGTCGCTCGAGGCCCTGTCCTTCCGCCTCAACGCCGTCGGCTTCGTGCTGTGGACGTTCACCATCATCGGCGGCGCGATCTGGGCCGAGCACGCCTGGGGCCGCTACTGGGGCTGGGACCCCAAGGAGGTCTGGAGCTTCGTCATCTGGGTCGTGTACGCGGCGTACCTGCACGCCCGCACCACCCGCGGCTGGGACGGTCGCCGTGCCGCCTGGTTCGTGATCGTCGGCTACCTGTGCGTGCTGTTCAACTTCACCGGCGTGAACCTCATCTTCAACGGCAAGCACTCGTACTCGGGCCTCAACACCGACACCACCGGCGGCGCCTGACCGCACCCGGCCGTCGTGAGGACGGAAGAGGGGACCATCCGGTCGCGGATGGTCCCCTCTGTCGTCCTCACCACGCCCCGGGCGGTCAGGGGGTGTCGCCGTTGCCGCCGCCCTCGCGCTCGCGACGGCGCTTCTCCTGCTCGAGGCGCCAGAGGAACTCCGGGTCGTCGTCGGGCGCCACGGGGCCGGACGGGCGGCGCGGCCCGGAGGGGCCGGGGCGGCGGGGGCGGGACGACGGCCCGCGGCCGCCGGAGGCCCGGCGCGCGGACTGCTTGACGACGATCCACGCGACGGCGCCGAAGATCGGCAGCAGCACGATGATCACCGCCCACAACCAGCGGGGCAGACCGCCGCGCTCGTCCTCCTCGGAGCCGAACAGGTCGAGCAGGGCGTAGAGGGCGAGCCCCACCACGAGAAGGGGCAGGATCACACGCGCGAACATGCCTCCAGCCTAGTTCGGCGGCCGAGTGCTCAGGAATCGCGCCTACCCTGGTTCCGTGCCCCTCGTCATGTACACCGTCTGGCGGATCCTGCTGTTCGTCGCCGCCCTCGGCGCCGGCTACCTGCTCGGCCTGCGCAGCTGGCTCCTCGTCCTGGTCGCCGCGGTCGTGGCGTTCGCCGTCTCGTACCTCGCGCTGAGCAAGCCGCGCGACGCAGCGGCGCGCTGGCTCGCCCAGAAGGAGCAGCGACGCAAGGACGGCGCCGACAAGCACGACGTCGACACCGACTACGAGGACTCCGTCGTGGACCGGGAGAATCCCGCCGCGGGCTGACCGGGCGGCCGACCTCGACGCGGCTTCCGGCTCAGAGCGCCAGGCCGAGGGCGAGCAGCACGCCGTAGGCGAGCTCGAACATCCCGGTGCCGGCGAGCACCTTCACCAGCAGCGGCCCGCGCGCCCCGGCGATCACCGGGGCGACGAGCAGCGCGGCGGGCAGCAGCAGCACCGTGACGAGCAGCGCCCACGGCGACCAGGCCGCGCACACCATGCCCAGCACCACGGGCAGCAGGATGCAGGCCGCGTACCAGCGCCGGGCGCGGTGGTCGCCGAGGCGGACGGCGAGCGTCCGCTTGCCGGCGACGACGTCGGTCGGGATGTCGCGCACGTTGTTCACCATGAGCAGCCCGCACGCGATCAGGCCGACGCCGACCGCGCCGAGCACGGACGGCCACGTGAGGGTGTCCGCCTGGGTGTAGGTGGTGCCGAGCGTCGCGACCAGGCCGAAGAACACGAAGACGCCGACCTCGCCGAGCCCCGCGTAGCCGTACGGGTGCTTGCCGCCGGTGTAGTACCAGGCGGCCAGCACGCACAGCACGCCCACCGCGAGCAGCCACCAGTGCCCGCTGACGGCGCACAGCGCGAGGCCGAGCACCCCGGCGACGCCGAACGACGCGAACGCGGCCCCCTTGACGTGGCGGGGCGGCGCGATGCCGGACGCGGTGAGGCGCAGCGGGCCGACGCGGTCCACGTCGGTGCCGCGCACGCCGTCGGAGTAGTCGTTGGCGTAGTTGACGCCCACCTGCAGGGCGAGGGCGACGCCGAGCGCGAGGACCGCGGGCAGCCACGCGAACGCGCCGACGTCCGCCGCGGCGCCCGACCCGATCAGCACCGGGGCGGCCGCCGCCGGCAGGGTGCGGGGGCGTGCTCCGGCGATCCACTCGCTCGTCGTGGCCATGGTTCTCCGTCCGTCGTGCGGCGCCGGGGCGTCGCGTGCGCGAGCAGGTCAGGCGTGCGCCTCGTGCTCGCGGACGAGGGCGACGACGCCGCTGCGGTCCACCTTGCCGGGGCCGCGCAGCGGGAGCGCGGCCGCGGCGTACACGCGGCGGGGCGCGGACGGCGCACCCAGCCTAGTCGCCGCCGCGGACCGGACCGCCGCCAGCGCGGCGTCGTCGACGGGCGAGATCCGCGGCCCCTTCGAGGCGGACGGGAGCGCGACGACGGCGACGAGCGCCTGCCCCCACTCGGCGTCGGGCACGCCGACGACGCACGCCTCGCCGCCGAGCAGCTCGCCGACCAGCGCCTCGACGGGGGCGGGGGCGACGTTCACCCCGCCCGTGACGACGACGTCGTCCGCCCGGCCCAGCACCTGGAGCGTGCCGTCGGGGGCGAGCCGGCCGAGGTCGGACGTGCGGAACCAGCGCGACCCGTCGGCGTCGGTGCGGAACGCCGCGGCCGTGGCGTCGTCGTCGCCCAGGTACCCCGCCGCGAGCGTGGGCCCGCCCAGCTCGACGACCCCCACCTCCCCGGACCTGTCAGCGCCAGGGCGGGGTATACCCCGCTGTGGCTCTGACAACTCGGGAGGGGCGAGGCGGACCCGGACGTCGCGCAGGGGCGCACCGTCGTACACGCAGCCGCCGGCGGTCTCGGACATGCCGTAGGTGGTCACCACGCGCACCCCGGCCTCCCGGGCGCGGGCGAGCAGCGCGGGCGGGGAGGCCGCCCCGCCCAGCAGCACCGCCGCGGAGCGGGCCAGCGCCGTCAGCCCGCGGGGGGCGCCGTCCTGGGCGGCGGCGAGCAGCCGGTGCACCTGGGTGGGCACCAGCGACACGTACACCGGGTCGTCGCCGGCGGCGTCGAGGGTCGGCTCGAGCAGGTCGGCCAGGCCGTCGGGCGTGAACCGCGCGTCCGGGGCGGCGGCGGTGAGCGGCGTCCCGGCCAGCACCGAGCGCACCACCACCTGCAGGCCCGCGACATGCGTGGGCGGCAGCGTCAGCACCCACCGGCCGGGCCCGCCCAGGCGCTCGTGCGTGGCCGACGCCGACGCGCGCAGGGCGGCGGCAGGCAGCGCGACCTCGCGCGGCGTCCCCGTCGAGCCGGACGTGCGCACCACCAGCGCCGTACCAGGCGGCACGGGGGGCGCCGTCGTGCGGGGCAGCGGGACGACGGCGGGACCGCCGTCGAGCGCGGCGCGCACGGCGTCGCGGAGCACGCCGACGGACGGGGGGAGCGAGGGACGAGGCACCGCACCAGCGTAGGTCCGGGCCGGCGCGGGCCTGCCGTAGGGTGGCACGGTCCCGGCCCGGGAGCGGGCCGCACGTACGTCGAGGAGGACGCCGAGGATGCCCACGAAGCACGGACGCGCGCCCCGCGGCGCCCGGAGCGGAGCCGTCGGCGCGCTCGTCGCGCTCGCCCTGCTGACCACGGCGGCCTGCGGCGTCGGCGAGCCGACGGCGCCGCCCACCGTGACGGCCGCCCCGGACGTCGCCGTGCCGAAGGCGGCACCGCCCGACCCCGTGAAGCCGAAGCCCGAGCCGAAGCCCGCCGTCTGGCCGCTCACCGGGCAGCGCACCGGCACGACGAAGGTGCCGGCGCGTGCCGCCGTCGCCGTCAAGATCGAGAACTCCGTCGCCGCCCGGCCGCAGCGAGGGCTGCAGTCCGCCGACATCGTCTGGGAGCAGGTGGTGGAGGGCGGGATCAGCCGCTACGTCGCCGTCTACCACTCGACGCTGCCCAGCACCGTCGGGCCCGTGCGGTCCGTGCGCCCCATGGACCCCGCCATCGTCGCCCCGATGCACGGCATCCTCGCGTACTCCGGCGGGCAGCCCCCCTTCATCAGGGCCGTCGGGAAGGCGGGGGTGCAGTCCGTGACCATGGACAGCGGCGACCCCGGCTTCTGGCGCAGCGGCAACCGGCTCGCGCCGCACAACGTGTACGGCTCGGTCAAGAAGTTCGCCAAGCAGGCGAACGGGAGCCGCGCCGAGCCCCCGGCCGCGCAGTTCTCGTACGCGGCGAAGCGAGGGCAGGGGTCAGCCGCGAAGAACGACCGCAAGGGGCGTGTCGCCGACGTCCG
>Ga0180218_1001314_pt1 | contig 15456 bp, 16 predicted proteins | sample eDN3rd37CKraftBY_FD_151334 | JGI IMG/M metagenome (GOLD analysis project Ga0180218, IMG submission 151334) | Enriched backyard soil microbial communities from Emeryville, California, USA - eDNA 3rd pass 37_C Kraft BY (version 2) (version 2) | ecosystem: Environmental > Terrestrial > Soil >...
AGACCTGGATCGTGTGGAATGCGAACGGCGTCCCCACCAAGCAGATCTTCCAGCTCGACAAGAGCTATGGCGCGGACGGCATGGTCGTGAAGAACGACATCGCGTCGATCAAGGACATCAAGGGCAAGACCGTGGCCGCCTCCGCGCCCGGCACGTCGCCCTACTTCGCGCTCTCCTGGATGCTGAAGAAGAACGGCCTGTCCGTGAAGGACGTGACCGTCGTCAACATGGAGCCGGGCCCGGCGGCTCAAGCCTTCATCGCCGGGCAGAACGACGCGGCCATGACCTATGAGCCGTATCTCTCCTCCGTGCGCGCGGCTCCGCAAGCCGGCAAGATCATCGCCACGACGCTCGACTATCCGATGGTGATGGACACCTTCGGCTGCACGCCGAAGTTCCTTGCCGACAATCCGAAGGCTGCCAAGGCCTTCGCAGACAGCTATTTCGAGGCTCTCGACATGATCGCCAAGGATCAGGCGAAGGCCTACGAGATCATGGGCGCGGACGTGAAGCAGACAGGCGAGGCCTTCGGCAAATCGGCCCAGTTCCTGCGCTGGCAGAACCGTGAGCAGAACAAGAAGTTCTTCGCCGACGAGTTCAAGACCTTCTCGGCCGAAGCCGCCGACCTGCTGCTCGAGACCGGAGTCATCAAGCAGAAGCCGGATATGGAAGCGCTGGCGGATACCAGCTTCATCCAGTAAGCCCTTTGCCAAGGCCATGGCCTGCTTTTGCGTGGGCCATAGCCTCATCTTTTCCTCGAGAACAGCATCCGGCATGCAACGCCCGGATGACAGAACAGATTCTTCATGCCCCGTCCTCTAGAACCCGTCAGCCAGGGCACGCGCATCACGCTCGGCATCTCCTTCTTCGTCCTCTTCTTCGCGGCCTGGGCCTTCGCGACCCTGGGCGGCTTCGTCTCGCGCACCTTTCTGGCCGATCCGATCACCATGATGCAGGACGGCTGGCTGCTCCTCACCCGCTTCGGTTTCCTGAACGATATCGGCGTCACGGTCTGGCGCGTCGTCGGCGGCTTCATCCTGGCTGCGCTCATTGCCGTACCGCTCGGCATCATGATGGGCGCCTACAAGTCCTTCGAGGCGTTCCTCGAGCCCTTCGTGTCCTTCGCCCGCTATCTGCCGGCCTCCGCCTTCGTGCCGCTTCTCATTCTCTGGGCGGGCATCGGCGAGATGCAGAAGCTCCTCGTGATCTTCATCGGCTCCGTCTTCCAGATCATCCTGATGGTCGCAGTGGCTGTCGGCAACACGCGCCGCGATCTCGTCGAGGCGGCCTACACGCTGGGCTCCAAGGATCAGGGTGTGGTGAAGCGCGTGCTCATCCCCGCCAACGCGCCCGAGATCGCCGAGATCCTGCGTCTCGTGCTTGGCTGGGCCTGGACCTATGTGATCGTCGCGGAGCTGATCGGCTCCTCGTCAGGCATCGGGCACATGATCATCGACAGTCAGGCGCTCCTTGCGACGGGCCAGATGATCTTCGGCATCATCGTCATCGGCGTCATCGGCCTCATCTCCGATTTCCTGTTCAAGGCCCTCAACCGCTCGCTCTTTCCGTGGAGGCTCGCATGACCGGCACGATCCTCCAGATCGACAACGTTTCGCGCGTCTTCCCAGGCGTGCGCGGCGGCGCGCCCGTGCGGGCGCTCGAGCCCACGAGCCTGCAGGTGGCGCAGAACGACTTCATCACCATTCTCGGGCCTTCCGGCTGCGGAAAATCGACCCTCCTGCGCATCGTGGCAGGCCTGGATCGTCCGAGTAGCGGGCACGTGATGCTCAACGGACGCGAGATCAAAGGCCCGGGCGCGGACCGGGGCATGGTGTTCCAGTCCTATACGCTGTTCCCCTGGCTCACGATCGCCGAGAACATCGCCTACGGCCTGCGCGAGAAGGGCATGCCGAAGGCGCGCCTGCGCGGTTTCGAGAACCATTATCCAAAGCAGCTCTCCGGCGGCATGCAGCAGCGCACGGCCATTGCCCGCGCGCTCGCCAACGATCCGGAAATCCTGCTTCTCGACGAGCCCTTCGGCGCCCTCGACAACCAGACCCGCGGCCTGATGCAGGAACTGCTGCTCGGCATCTGGGAGCGCGAGCGCAAGACCGTGCTCTTCGTGACCCACGACATCGAGGAAGCGATCTTCCTCGCCTCCCGCGTCATCGTCATGTCGGCCCGCCCCGGCCGCATCAAGGCCGACATCCCCGTCGACCTGCCGCATCCCCGCCATTACACGATGAAGACCACACCGGAGTTCTCAAGCCTGAAGGCGCAGCTGACGGAAGAGATCCGCGCGGAGGCGCTGCAGGCGGAAGGCGTGCATTGAGGCGATCGATATGCCCGCGAGCTCAAAAGGCTGAGTTCGTCGAGGCCATGTAGCATTTGCGGTACTCTTCCGGGTGAATTGACGCTTCCACCTCCTTCGGGCGACGCTTCGTGTCTCTCATGCGGGAAGGCACGATGCTCAAGCGCCTATTAGCCGGATCCATCCTGATCGTCAGCGCCACACCTGCCATGGCCGACATCGTCGTCGATCAGGCGATGATCACCGCCGGCGAGTTGCGCGTCATCGGTCGGTTGAGCAAGCCAAGGCAGGTGTCGGTCTTCCTCGATGAGCGCTTCGAGGCGAAGACCGATGCCAACGGCAGGTTCACCTTCCGGATCCCTTATCATCCCGCCACCTGCATCGTGAATCTTCAGGCGGAGACCGAGCAGCGACAGGCGGTTGTCGGCTTCTGTGGCCAGCGCGGTCCCGAAGGAGCGAGCGCGGCCCAACAGGAGGCAGCCGTTGCTCCGACGCAGCCCGGACCTGCAGGACCACCCGGTCCCCAAGGGGAACCCGGACGCGACGGAGCGCCCGGTCCGCAGGGACCGGCGGGCCCCGAAGGACCTCCTGGCCCACAAGGCTCCCCTGGCGTGCCTGGTCCGCGCGGTGAGACCGGACCGGCTGGGCCGCAGGGACCCGCTGGACCTCCAGGCCCTCCAAGCAACGCGGAGGCGCAAACCGTTACGGAGGGGCAGGCTGGTCCCGCGGGACCGACGGGGCCGATCGGACCGGAAGGGCCCGCAGGGCCGCCCGGGCCACAGGGGCCGCAGGGACTGGCGGGTCACCAGGGACCGCAGGGTCCTCAAGGTGCGCCGGGGCCACGAGGCGAGCCTGGACCGGTTGGTCCGCCGGGGGCCATGGGACCACCCGGCCCCGTGGGAGCCGTGGGTCCTGTCGGGCCTCAAGGCCCGCAGGGGATCGCCGGCGAGATCGGCCCCATCGGTCCTCCCGGTCCCGTCGGGCCGATAGGACCCGCCGGTCTGACGGGTCCCGTGGGCCCCCCTGGTCCTGCCGGCCCGGAGGGCAAAATGGGGCCGGAGGGCAAGCCGGGACTCGCTGGCACGATCCTGAGGGTGTTCGTGCAGGAATGCGCGGCGCAGGGCCGCTGCATGGCGCGCTGCGAGGAGGATGAATTTCCCGTCAGCGGCACCTGCAGCAGGGGCGACCGCTTCGACATGGACGAAACGAGCGTCTACTGCTTCTCCACGAGCGACAGCTCAAAGGGCATGACCGCCCGGGCAATCTGCGCGAAGAAATGAAGGGAGTGGGTCGAGGTTGCCCGTCGTTTCAGATGGCTCCTTGCGCCTACCCCCAGCGACAGGAACCTGCTCCAGTATTGGGATAGGGTCGGCGTCATTCGGGAGGCTTGAAACCGGCCTGCATCTGCGATCCTCAAAGCCAGCTGCGGCTGATCAGCGTCCCCGACCAAGGGCCGAAGGAGGAGCGCCAGGAGATGACACCTGGAAAAAATCCTAGAATCCTTTTTGCTCAAAAGCGGTATCGCAACCTGTAATATCAATGACTTGGATCATATCTTAGGCAGCAATACCAAAGTACTAGGGAACGAATGCCTCTCCTGTTACCTATCTGGTTAATAGGTGCAGGGAGACTTGCATGACTCCGAACCAAGTTGAACTTGTCGCGCAGGCTTTTTACGCCAGCGAGTATTCCAGCGATTGGCGCGATGCTCCCGACATCTTGCAGGAGGAGTTCAGGGATCTGGCGCGCATGGCAATCTCGCTCCTCCAACAGCAGACTTCCGACGGTCGAGCCTGTCTCGCGGCGAAACCCTTCGAGGCTGGGCGCGAGGCGGAAATCGCCCGCGACCTATGTGACACTCGCGGGTGAAGTCCCACTCTGGCTGAACTTGTCTTTTCTCGACCAGCACTCGCTTGCCTAAGCAGGCGCGGCTCTCTACTCAAATCCGCACGATGACGTGCTACGATCATCGCGAACGACCGCGTCGTGACCTTCCGGCTCACGCGAAGAAAGAGCGATGACACAGGATCTGACGAAAACCCACCTCAACTGGCGCCAGTTGCCGCTTATCATTGTGACCGGGCTCATCATCGGGGCGCTTTTCGGCCAGATCGGAGCAGCGTTGGCTCAGTATGAGTATGGCAAGCTCGAAAACCTGAAGCTGCACAAGGCGGCGAAGAGGGCGGGATAGACACAAGCCTACACGGCTCGGAATGCCCTAACGCCTACGGTGATCGAAGCACCGCGAGCCTTCAAACCCTTGAGATTTCGGAGGGAGGAGTGGTGCCCAGGGGCGGAATCGAACCACCGACACTGCGATTTTCAGTCGCATGCTCTACCAACTGAGCTACCTGGGCATCCGATGCGCGGCGAAGCCGTGCGCGTCGTGGAGGGGTGTATAGTCAGACCTGAGCCGCATGTCCAGCGGTTCGGACGACAAAAATTCCGGAAAGACGATTCAGGCTTCCCGGTTGTCTTCATCGCTGCCGTCTTCCTCACTTTCGACAGGCGGAATCGCGTAACTGCCGGACAACCAGCGGTTCAGATCCACGTCGGCGCAACGCTTCGAGCAGAAAGGCCGGTACTCCGGCTGGCCGGGCTTGCCGCAGATGGGGCATTTTCCGGATGAAGCGAGGGGCTTGTTCTCATTGGCGGCGTTCATCGCGCACCTCCTTTCCTGCTGAACGGCAACGTGGTTGCGGGCGCCCCCACGTGCAAGGCAGCTCTCACGTCAAAGGAACGAAGTCAGGCCGCGTCGAGCCAGCTGGACCGCACGGGATAACCCTCCCCGTCGAGCAGGGCCGCTGCTTCGTAGAGGGGCAGGCCGACGACGTTGGAATAGGAGCCGACCAGCTTGACCACGAAGGTTCCGGCGAGGCCCTGAATGGCATAGCCTCCTGCCTTGCCGCGCCACTCGCCGGAGGCGAGATAGCGCTCGAACTCGTCGCGGGAGAGGCGCTTGAAGCGGACGCGGGTTTCCACCAGACGCTCGCGAACGGAGTCTTTGGGCGTGATGAGGCAGATGGAGGTATAGACCCGATGGGCGCGTCCCGAGAGCAGCCTCAGGCAACCGGCCGCCTCATCGACAACCTCCGCCTTGGGCAGGATCCGCTTGCCGACGACCACGACGGTGTCCGCCGAGAGGATATAGGAGTCCTTCAGGTCGTCGCGGGCGCGGGCCACCTTGCGGGCCACCTCCGCCTTCGAACGAGCCAGGCGTTTGGCCAGATCCTTGGCGCCCTCATTCTTCAATGGCGTCTCATCCACATCGGCGGGCAGCAGGGCCTCGGGCTCGATGCCGGCCTGCTGCAGGAGGGCAAGCCTGCGCGGCGAGGCGGACGCGAGAACGAGCTTCGGACGCCCGCTGGGATTCGACACCTCGGAAGAAGACGCCACTTTTCTCTCCACGCTCCGGGATCCCATGGGATCCTTCCATGATATTCATAAACGCAAACGGCCACGCTGGGTGCAACATGGCACCGGGCAGGCTCGAATCAAGTCGATCAGACGACGGAAGGCGGCTCGACATCGGGTGAGGAGGCGCCCTCGCTGGCCGCACCCGAGACACCCTGCCGGTCCAGCTTGCGGTACCGCATCACGCTGATGGGGATCGTCACCAGGAAGGCAACCGTGATCAGGCTCAGCATCTCCCACGGAAAGCTGATGAGCAGGCCAAATGCCGCGACCGACAGAACGAAGATCGGCAGAACCCACTGGCGCGGCACATACTTGCCCATGGTCTTTCCCGAATAGGTCGGGATGGTCGAGACCATAAGGAAGGCTATTCCCACCACATAGATGAGGATGATGGGCCCTACGGAGGAACCCTGTATCGGGAGACCAAGGAACGACAGGTAGAGCGGCAGCAGGGCGCACATGGCCCCCATGGGTGCCGCCATGCCCACGAAGAAGTTCTTCTTCCATTCGGGCCGGTTCGGGTCGTCGATCATGACGTTGAACCGTGCCAGGCGAAGCGCCGCCGCGATCGCGAGCACGATGGAGCCGATCCAGCCCACCCGTCCCAGCTCGTGCAGGACGAAGCTGTAGATGATCAGCGCCGGGGTCACGCCGAAATTCAGGAAGTCGGCCAGGGAATCGAGTTCCGCCCCGAAGCGTGAGGTCCCCTTCAGCAGGCGGGCGATCCGACCGTCGACCCCGTCCAGGAAGGCGGCCACGATCACCGCCACGACGGCCTTTTCATATTGCCCGTCGAAAGCCAGCCGAATGGCCCACAGCCCCAGGCAAAGGGCGATCAGGGTGATGATGTTGGGGGCGATCATCCGGAACGGAACCGGCTTGAAGAGCCGCTTGCGCGGCTCGTTCGGATCCGGAGCGAAGGGCGGGAAAAGGTCACTCATGGCACCAACCTAGCGCATCGTGCGGAAAAGTGGATCCGGTCTTCCGCCTTGAACGATGAGCTCATCAAGAGGAGAGCGGCAAGCAGAGCTGGGCAGTTCGCACGTGACGGGAAAAGCGAAAACCGCATCAACGGTTCCGCCTGAAGAGCCCACCGGGAAGGCTTTCCTCCCAGTGGGCGCAAGGGCATCAGCCCACGCGGTACTCGCGTGCCGGCTCGTTGGCCGTGAGGTCCGCGAGCACCGTCTCGCCGGCGACCGCCGTCTGGCCGAGGCCCACGAGAACCTGGGCGTTGAGCGGCACGAAGATGTCGAGGCGCGAACCGAACCGGATGAGGCCGAAGCGCTCCCCGGTGCTCAGATGCTCGCCCACCTTCACGAAGGACACGATGCGCCGGGCCACGAGGCCGGCGATCTGCACAACGCCGATCTTGGTGCCCGCCGTCTCGATCACGAGGGCATTGCGCTCGTTGTCCTCGCTCGCCTTGTCGAGTTCGGCATTGAGGAAGAGGCCCGGCGTGTAGAGGATCTGGGCGATCCGACCCGTGACCGGCGAGCGGTTCACGTGGCAGTCGAACACGTTCATGAAGACCGAGATGCGGGTCATAGGCTCGGGCGGCAGGTCGAGCTCGGCCGGCGGCACGGCGGTGGTGATGAGGTTCACCCGGCCGTCGGCGGGAGACACCACGAGGCCTTCCCGGATCGGCGTCACCCGCGGAGGATCGCGGAAGAAGTAGCAGACCCATACGGTCAGGATCGCGCCGATCCAGCCCAGGGGCGACCAGAGCCACGCCAGGACGATCGTCGCAAAGAGCGCGATCAGGATGAAGGGATAGCCCTCCTTGTGGATCGGCACGAAGATGCGGCGCATCGATTCCAGGATATCGGTCATATTTTCTCAAGCCTTAAGAGCATTTGTTTGGGGGATGGCAGGCGAAAGAGCTTCTTGTCAACCTGCCACGCTCTCGGGGCTGCGTTCTTCCTCCTCGGCCCGCTTGAGGGTCTCGCGGGCCTGATCCGCCTCGCGCTGGCGGTTCCACATGGCCGCATAGACCCCGCCAAGGCTCAGAAGGTTCGCATGGTTGCCGCGTTCGACCACCCTCCCCTGGTCGAGGACGATGATCTCGTCGGCGCCGATGACTGTGGACAACCGATGGGCGATCACCAGGGTGGTCCGGCCCCTGCTGACCCGGTCGAGGGCGTCCTGGATCTCCTTTTCGGTAAAGGTGTCGAGCGCCGAGGTCGCCTCGTCCAGCACCAGGATCGGGGGGCTCTTGAGGATCGTGCGGGCGATGGCCACCCGCTGCTTCTCGCCGCCCGAGAGCTTCAGGCCGCGCTCGCCCACCGGCGTGTCGTAACCTTCCGGCAGGAGGCCGATGAAGCGGTCGATCTGGGCGAGCCGCGCGGCCTCCCTCACCTCCTCCGGGGTCGCGTCCCAGCGGCCGTACTGGATGTTGTAGCCGATGGTGTCGTTGAACAGCACCGTATCCTGCGGAACCATGCCGATGACCTTCCGCAGAGAAGCCTGCTGCACCTCGGCGATGTTCTGCCCATCGATGAGGATGCGCCCACTGGTGGGCTCGTAGAAGCGGAACAGGAGGCGCGAGATGGTCGATTTGCCCGCGCCGGAAGGACCGACGATGGCCACGGTATGCCCTGCCGGCACCTCGAAGCTCACGCCCTTGAGGATGGGCCGCTCGGGGTTATAGGCGAAATGCACGTCCTCGAAGCGCACCACGCCCTCGCCGACCTCAAGCGGCTTGGCGCCGGGCTTGTCCTGGATTTCGGGGTTGCGCTCGATGATCGCGAACATGTCGTCGATGTCGATGAGGGCCTGTTTGATCTCGCGGTAGAGCATGCCCATGAAGTTCAACGGAATGTAGAGCTGCACCAGCATCGCGTTGACCAGAACGAAGCTGCCGATCGAGGCGCGCCCCGCCATGATGTCCCGGGCCGCCAAGACCATGACGATGGCCATGCCGATGGAGAAGATCACGGCCTGACCGGCATTGAGCACGGCGAGCGACGTATAGGTCTGGGTCGAGGCCTTCTCGTAGCGCTCCATGGAGCGGTCGTAGCGGGCCGTCTCCCGCTGCTCGGCGCCGAAATACTTTACCGTTTCGTAGTTCAGCAGGGAATCGACCGCCTTGGTGTTCGCATCCGTGTCGGAGTCGTTCATCTGCTTGCGGATCGAGATCCGCCACTGGGTCGCCTTGTAGGTATAGGCGAGATAGACGACGACCATCGCGAAGACGACGGCGGAATAGATCCAGTTGAACTCCCAGGCGAGCAGTCCCAGCACGAGGACGAACTCGAGGATCGTCGGAACGAGGGTCAGCACCACGAGGCGGGACAGCTCCTCGATGCCTTCGCGGCCACGCTCCAGCACCCGGGTCAGGCCGCCGGTCTTGCGCTCCAGGTGGAAGCGCAGGGATAGGCGATGCATGTGCTCGAAGGTCTGCAGCGCGAGGTTGCGCACCGCATGCATGGCCACCTTGGCAAAGAGGCCGTCGCGCATCTGGGTCAGGACGGCCATGAGGATACGCGTCAAGCCATAGATCGCAGTCAGCAGGATCGGGGCCTTCCAGAGCCAGGAGCCCGAGGTCGCAGCAATCTCAACGCCCTGACCGCCGCTGCCGGTGACCGCCACGAGAGCGTCCGTCGCCCATTTGAAGGCGAAGGGCGTCACCATGGTCACGCCCTTCGCCACCAGCAGCAGACCGAAGGCCAGGAAGACCCGTCGCTGGAGATCGGGCCTGCCGTGGGGCCAAAGATAGGGCCAGAGCTTCGTCCAGGTGGCCGCCAAGCCGCCAGGCTTCGGCGCGGCGGCTCTTGTCGTCGGGACGGCGGTGGAGGGAGGCATACGCGAGAATCCAATCGTAATGTCGGACCTCGATATAGGCGATCATCGGGATGAATTCACCCCGAGTCTGGCATTGTTCCAGTTTGTGCGGAGCGTGTGAACGCTTCAGTTGCTCTTCGGGTCCTGCTCGCCCGGCAGGACGAAAACCTGCCCTGGATAGATCAGGTTGGGATTTCTGATCTGCTCCTGGTTCGCACCGTAGATCACCGTATAGCGGAGGCCCTTGCCGTAGATCCTCTGGCTGATGCGCCAGAGATTGTCGCCCCGCGAAACGATCGTCGTATTGATGTTCGGGACCACGACCGTGCCGACGCTGGCCATCTGTCCATCAGGCAGGGCGGAGGCCACCTCTCGCGAGGGTTGGACCCGTGCTGCCGGCTGGGCCGGTTCCGGGGCCTGAGGCTGCCCGGAAGCCACCTGGACCGGGACGTTGAACCCCACTTCGGCCCGCGACCTGACCTGCCCCGAGACCGGATCCACGTCGTCGAGTCGGATCCGGTAATCGCCGGGCTTCACCCCGTTGCCGATCGAGAAGGACACCTTGCCGTCGCCACCTGCCCCGCCGGGAGCGATGAAGCTCTCGTTGAGGTAGAGGCGCACCGTCGCGCCCGGCGCCGACTGGCCGGATACGAAGAGCTTCCCCTCTTCCGCCTCGACGGTCATGATCTTGATTTCGGGCCGCGGGGCCGGCTGCGCGGGGGCAGTCGACGCAGGGGGCGTCGATGGCGTGACGCTTGCCTGCTGCTGCGGTGCCGGCTGGGATGGTTGCGGCGCGGCTGTGGGGGCTTCGGCCGTGTTCGTCTCAGGCTTCGTCTCAGGCTTGGTCTCCTCGGCCACCTTGGCGGGCGGCTCGGGATTAGAGAGGACCACCGTAGGCTTGTCCGGGGCCGTCAGGGTCACGAGCGGCCTCGTCTTGGCGTCGGCGATCACGACCGTCACGCTCTGGGACGAGCGCTGGCGTGTGCCGTCCGGCGCAATCGATTGCAGCACCACCAGATGGGAGCCCGGCGGCAGGGGCGGAGGCACGATGGCGAACAGGCCCGAGGCATCCGCCGCGGCACGGGCATGGACCTGATCGCCCCTCAACAGCTCGATGGTGGCCCCGGGCGCGGCACGTCCTGCGATCACGCTCTCGCCGTCCGGCTCGACCCGCACCAGATCGAAGCTTGGCGCGACCGGCCCATCCTTGGGCTTGGCTGCGGGAGTTTCACCAGGATTTGCCGGCTTGGCAGCAGCCTGTTGGCCGGGAGCCGCCTGGGATGCAGGGGCCGGCTGGGCGGGCATGGCACTCTGGGTCGGGTCGGACCTGCCGGTCCAGGACCAGTAGAGCACCCCGAGGAGGACTGCGACAACGGCTGCAGCGGCAACGCCGAGCAATGCGATTGTACCCTTGATTTCCTTCGGATCCGCCATGGTGGTTTTCTCGAACGCGGCACTTTCGTGCATTTAAACCGTTTATCTTTCAAAAGGCTACGGCCATAAAGGACAATTAATGCGTCACGACTCAGCGCGGGAGGCTCCCCGCCTCCCCAGAATTGACATGTCATCCATCAGACCGATCAAATCCATCTGCGTTTATTGCGGCTCCGGCTTCGGGGACGATCCCGTTTTTGCTGAGAATGCGGCCGTATTGGGCCGCTCCATGGCCGAAGAGGGCATCAATCTGGTCTATGGTGGTGGGAATGTCGGCCTCATGGGCACCGTGGCCCAATCGGTGCTCGACCATGGCGGTTATGTCACAGGGATCATCCCCGACTTCCTGAAATCCCGCGAGAAGCTCCTCGACGATGTTCAGGAAACCATCGTCGTGCCCGACATGCATACCCGTAAGCGTCTGATGTTCGAAAAGGCCGATGCCTTCGTGGCCCTGCCCGGCGGGATCGGAACCCTCGAAGAGCTCGTCGAGCAGATGACCTGGTCGCAGCTCGGCCAGCACACCAAGCCGATCCTGATGCTCAGCACCAAGGGTTTCTGGAAACCCCTGCTCACCCTGATCGCCCACATGCGCGAACAGGGCTTCATTCGCCCGGGACTCGAACTCAATTATCTGGTGGCCGAGCGGGTGGAAGAGGTCATTCCCATGCTCGAGAACGCCGCGCGTCGGGTCGGGATCGTCAGCAACGAGGACGAGATCGAAACCCGGTTTTGAACCTCGTCATCCTGCGCGGGACAGAACCAGCCCGCCCAGGATCATACCTGCCGCAACGAGCCGCTGCCAGGTGATCGCCTGCACAGGAAGGCCGAAGGCCCCCACGGCATCGAGGAGCAGCGCGGCCGCCACCTGACCGAAGACCAGGGCCGCCACGGTGCTGACCACACCGAGCTGAGGCACGCCCCAGATCACGATGGCCACATAGAAGGCACCCAGGAAGCCGCCGAGCCAGGACCACCAAGGGGCTGCCGCCATGCCCGCGCCGGATGGCCAGGAGCCCCGGGCGAGGCTGACCGCCGCCAGAATGACGAAGCCGATTCCGAACGAGATGCAGGCGGCCAGGATCGGATCGCCGAGGGACCGCGCCAGCGCGGCGTTGATGGGCGCCTGAGACGCGAGGAATACGCCGCCGAGAAGGATTCCGAGAAGCGGCAGCAGGATCGAGATGTTCATGGGATTGCCTGAATGAAGCTCGGTTTCAGCGACGTCGAATTCATGCACGGCCCTCGCCTTGGGAGCGTGGGTCATAAATGTCCGGCACAAGGCCGGCCTTGTCGGCGAAGGAAGCGCATGATGAACCGGCCTCTCAGAATGAAGGCCGGGATTTGCGGTTCTCAGAGCGATGCACCGCTCTTCAGCAGCTTGTAGATCATGGAATCCGTCAGCGCCTGGAACGAGGCATCGATGATGTTGGCCGACACGCCGATCGTGGTCCAGCGCTCGCCGGAGCCGTCCATGAACTCGATCAGCACGCGCGTGACCGCATCCGAACCGCCCTGGTAGATGCGGACCTTATAATCCACCAGCTCGAGGTCCTGGATCAGGTGCTGGTACTTGCCCAGATCCTTGCGCAACGCGACATCGAGCGCGTTCACAGGACCATTGCCCTCGGCGGCGGAAATCAGCACCTCGTCGCCCACGCGCACCTTCACGATGGCTTCCGAGGCGGTGACGAGTTCGCCGACCGCGTTGAACCGGCGCTCCACATTGACGGAGAAGCGCTCCACGTCGAAGAAGGCCGGCACCTCGCCGAGCATGCGCTTGACCAGCACGTAGAAGGACGCGTCCGCGCCCTCGAATGCGAAGCCCTGCGCCTCCTTGCGCTTCACCTCGTCGAGCACGCGCGCGATGCGCGGATCGCCCTTCTCGAGCTCGAAGCCGCAGCGCTTCAATTCGGCGAGGATGTTCGATTGCCCACCCTGATCCGACACCAGGACCTTTCGCGCATTGCCGACGACTTCCGGCTCCACATGCTCATAGGTGCGCGGATCCTTCAGCACCGCCGAGGCATGGATGCCGGCCTTCGTCGCGAAGGCGCTGGAGCCCACGAACGGCGCATGGCGGTTCGGCTGCCGATTGAGGATCTCGTCCACCTGCCGCGATACGTGGGTGAGCTGGCTCAAGGCATCGTCCGTGACGCCGAGATCGAAGCGGGACGCATAACCGTCCTTCAGCTTCAGCGCGCCGATGAGCGTGATGAGATTGGCATTGCCGCAGCGCTCGCCGAGCCCGTTGAGCGTGCCCTGGATATGTCGCGCGCCCGCTTCCACGGCGGCAAGGGAATTCGCAACCGCGCAACCGCAATCGTCATGGGCGTGGACGCCGATATGCCCGCCCGGCACGACATTCGTCACAGCCGTGACGATCTCCCTCACCTCGTGAGGGAGCGTGCCGCCGTTGGTATCGCAGAGCACGATCCAGCGCGCGCCGGCCTCATAGGCCGTTGTCACGCAGGACAGGGCGTAATCGGGATTGGCCTTGTAGCCGTCGAAGAAATGCTCGCAATCGACGAGTACCTCGCGGCCCTTGGCACGAGCCGCTTCGACGCTTTCCCGGATGCCTGCGAGGTTTTCCTCAGGCGTCGTCTCGAGGGCCACGCGCACGTGGTAGTCCCAGGACTTCGCCACGAAGCAGATCGCATCGGCCTGCGCCTCGAGCAGCGCCGCGACGCCGGGATCGTTGGAGACCGACCGCCCTGCCCGCTTGGTCATGCCGAAGGCCGTGAACTTGGCGCTTTTCGTGCGCTTCTCGGCGAAGAATGTCGTGTCGAGCGGGTTCGCACCCGGGTAGCCGCCCTCCACGTAGTCGATGCCGAGCTTGTCCAGGAGCGCGGCAATCGCCTTCTTGTCCTCCAGGGAGAAATCCACGCCGGTGGTCTGCGCCCCGTCGCGCAGGGTCGTATCGAAGAGAGTGATGCGTTCGCGGCTCATGACGACAACTTCCTGTCTTCCTGCGGCGTCAGGCGCTTTTCCATGGTCGTGGTGCCGAGCCATTCATCCCCAAGCGGCATCGTGTTGCGGCGCTGCGGCTGGAAGCCGTGCTTCTGGAAGAACGGCAGCGCATTGTCGCTCACTTCCGCCACGAGACGCGCGGCGCCGCGCGCGCCGGCAAGCTTCTCCACCGCATCGTAGAGCATCGTGCCGATCCCCTGCCCGGCCGCGGCCGGATGCACGTAGAACAGGTCGATCAGCTCGTTGTCCTTGAGCCCGATGAAGCCGACGGGCGAACCCTCGACGGTTGCGATCAGCGTGAGGCTCTGCGTCAGCCTCTCGGCAAAGGAATCGTCCTCGGCACGGGCGATCCAGGCTTCCTGCTGGCTTTCGCTGTAATCCTCGCCCGTCAGCTCCGCGATGCTCTCCTCGTAGATGTCGACGAGGACCGGCAGATCCGCCGGCAGGAAGGGACGAAGTCCCGGTTTCGGCAAGGCCTGTCCCATCAGCGTGCAACCTCCCAGGTGGTCGTTCCGTCCTTGTTGTCCTTCACGACCACGTTGAGCGCGGCGAGCTCGTCGCGGATACGGTCGGACTCGGCCCAGTTCTTGGCCGCGCGGGCTTCCTTGCGCGCGGCGATCAATGCCTCGACCTGCGCGGGATCTACGCTGAGCGAAGCATGCCTGCGGGCCTTCCAGGCCTCGGCTCCTTCAAGCAGGAAGCCGAGCGCACGAAGGTTGGCGCCGAGCTCCTCGTGAGCGCCCTGCCCGTCGAGGGCATGAAGCTCCGCCAGCATCTTCGGCGTGTTCAGATCGTCCGCGAGCGCGTCGACGATGTGATCCGAGAGAAAAGCGTTCTCTCCCCTGCCTGCGAGCTCGTACCAGCGGTCGAGGGTCTTCTCGCTTTCCTCGAGCCCTTTCACCGTCCAGTCGATGGGCTGGCGGTAATGGGTGCGCAGCATATTGAAGCGCAGCACCTCGCCGGGCCAATCCTTCAGGAGGTCATTGATCGTGAAGAAGTTGCCGAGGGACTTCGACATCTTCTCGCCTTCCACCTGCAGGAAGCCGTTGTGCATCCACACATTGGCCATGCGGGGGGTATCGAAGGCGCAGCAGGATTGGGCGATCTCGTTCTCGTGGTGCGGGAAGACGAGATCGATGCCGCCGCCGTGGATGTCGAAGATCTCGCGCTCCGTCGGATCGGAGCAGGAAAGCCGCGTCTCGAAGGCCTGGATCAGGTGCTTCCACGACATGGCCGAGCACTCGATGTGCCAGCCGGGACGCCCCGGCGTCTCGATGCCGGCCGGCGACGGCCAGGCAGGGTCCTGCGGACCCGAGGGCTTCCAGAGCACGAAATCCATCGCGTCGCGCTTGTAGGGCGCCACGTCCACCCGGGCGCCGGAGAGCAGCTCGTCCAGGGAGCGCTTCGAGAAGGCGCCGTATTTCGGGACGTTCGGCAGGCTCTGCATGGCGGCGACGGAAAAGAGCACGTGCTCCTCGGCCACGTAGGCGGCGCCGCGCGCGATCAGCCGCTCGATGATCATGCGCATCTCGTCGATGTGCTCG
>Ga0180218_1001315_pt1 | contig 15448 bp, 10 predicted proteins | sample eDN3rd37CKraftBY_FD_151334 | JGI IMG/M metagenome (GOLD analysis project Ga0180218, IMG submission 151334) | Enriched backyard soil microbial communities from Emeryville, California, USA - eDNA 3rd pass 37_C Kraft BY (version 2) (version 2) | ecosystem: Environmental > Terrestrial > Soil >...
TTCGCTGCCGGATATGATGCAGAATTTTAATGCGGCGCTCTCCATCGGAGAAATCGGGACTTGGGCATGGAACCTCACCGAAAACCGCAACGAATGGACGAACAATTTTGCGGAGCTGCACGGCCGCAAGGCAAACCAGTTCAATGGTTCGCTATCGTTCTTTGAGACGAGCATTCATCCCGAGGATCGCAACTCCGTGAAGTCCGCGATCCAGCGCGCAATGCAGGAGCGCAGCCCCTATCGTGTGCATTATCGGCTTCCTTCCAAGCCGGGTCAGACCGTGCGGTGGATCGAGTGCCGCGGCGACGTGCGGGAAGGAAGCGACAATACTTCCCGGATGCTGAGCGTCTGCCATGATGTGACGGACCGGGTCATGGCCGAGCGCGAATTGCTCAACAGGGTGCGTCAGCAGGAACTGGTGGCGAAGCTCGGTTCGGAGGCCATTACCGAGGCCGATCTCGACAGCTTTCTGAACAAGGCATCTGTGCGCATCGCGCAGGAACTCGGCGTTCAGTTCATCAAGATTCTCGAACTGCTTCCCGGGGACAAGGAGTTGTTCCTGCGCGGCGGGGTCGGCTGGACCGCCGGCCTCGTCGGGACCATGCATATTCCCGCCGATCAGCAGTCCCAGGGCGGCTATACGCTGATGAGCGGCACACCGACCATCGTCGATGACCTGCGGATGGAGAAGCGCTTCACCGGCCCCGCCCTGCTCCATGAGCATGGCATCATCAGCGGCCTCAGCGTGATCATCGCCGGTCCGGACGGGCGCCCATTCGGCGTGATCAGCGCCCACACCACCGAGCACCGCCAGTTTTCCGCGCGGGATATCTCCTTTCTCGGCTCAGTCGCCAACGTTATCGCGGGAGCGGTCGAGCAGAGACTATCGGATCAACGTCAGAATCTGCTGATCCGGGAACTGCGGCACCGGTCAGGAAATCTGTTCTCACAACTTCTCGCCTTGTTCTCGCAAACCGCGCGAACCTCCGTTTCCATTCAGGACCTCGCCACGAAATTCGAGGCGCGGGTGATGGCGCTTGCCAACGCTCACAAGCTGATCGCGGAGGGTGGCTGGCAGGCGACATCGCTGCGGCAGGTGCTGAGCGTCCTGCTCACGCCATTCGGCGAACGCATCCATCTCGCTGGGCCAGACCTTTACATGGATCCGGATCCTGCCTTCGGCCTCAGCGCCGCCATTCACGAACTGGCGACGAATGCCAGCAAATACGGCGCGCTCTCAACCTCCGAGGGACATCTGGATCTCTCGTGGTCCGTGGACCGTACCGATCAGGGCCCGACACTGCATATCGCGTGGCGGGAGCATGGCGGTTCCCAGCCCGGGCCGGACCGCATCCTGGGATTTGGCTCACGGTTGATCCGTGCGGTGATCGAGCGTCAACTGAGCGGACGAATCGAACAGAATTTCACTGCAACCGGCCTTCATGCTGATATCGCCATTCCGCTGGGCCACGAGCGATGGCCCCAGAACAGACAGCCTACCGATGCCGCAGACGAACGCCTCCTGTCCTGACGGCGGCATTTCCTTCAGCCGACGCGCGGTCATGGGCGGAGCATTCGGCCTGCTGTGTCTGCCCCGTTCCGCCCTCGCCCAGTCCTCTTTCGACGCATGGGTGCAATCCTTCCGACCTCGCGCACTGGCGCGCGGCATCTCGGCTGCCACCTACGATCGCGTGATGGGCAGCATCCAGCCCGACATGAAGGTGCTGGAACAGCAGCGCGCGCAGCCCGAATTCACCGAATCCCTGTGGCAGTATCTGTACCGCCGCGTCTCCGATTTCCGGATCAGGACCGGCCGGGACCGCGCCCGGGAACTGTCCAGCCTGCTTGCACGGCTGGAACGCGACTACAGGGTGGATCGATATACTCTGCTGTCCGTCTGGGGCATGGAGTCCAGCTTCGGGGACGTCGTGGACAATCCCAAATACATGAAGCCCGTGTTCCCTTCGCTGGCGGCACTGGCATGGCGGGAACCGCGTCGCCGCGCCTATTGGGAGCAGGAACTGATCAACGCCCTGCGCATCGTGGAGCGCGGCTGGGCGACGCCACAGCAGATGATCGGCTCCTGGGCCGGCGCCATGGGTCACACCCAATGGATGCCGGAAGCCTGGTTGAACATCGGCGTCGATTATGACCGCAATGGCCGCGTCTCGCCGTTCGAGGTCGACGATGCCCTTGCCGGCACGGCGCGTTTCCTCCTCCAGCGCGGCCGCTACCGTATCGGCGAGCCCTGGGGACATGAGGTTGCGGCCGGAAATGGTTTTCCAGCCAGCGCGGCGGACAATTCGACATGGCGAACGGCGGCCGCATGGCAGGACATGGGCATACGGCCGGCGAATGGCTCAGGCTTCAGCCATCCGGGCGCACGCATGCGCCTGTGGCTGCCGGTGCGCGGCGGGCCGGCTTTTCTGGTCGGCCAGAACTTCCTTGCGGCACGAGCCTATAATCCATCCTCCAGCTATGCGCTCGCGGTCGCCCATCTGGCCGACCGCATTCGCGGCGCGCCTCCTCTCGCCCAGCTCTTCCCCGGCGCGGAGGAGCGCATTCCGACCCTCGCGGAGATTCGCGAGATACAGCAGCGTCTCACCGCAGCCGGCTACGATACCGGCGGCGTGGACGGCCGGGTGGGAAGCGACACGATGCGGGCGGTGCGCGCTTTTCAGCAGCGGGCCGGCATGAACCCTGCGGACGGTTATGCCGGGCTCGAACTGCTTGGCCGGTTGCGTCAGGGCGGCTGATCGGGTTTGGATCGCGCAACGCTTCCGATGGGAGCGCTCATGAATTCTATGGGGGGAAATTCCGTATGACGTCTTCGGCTTCGCGCGCGTCCTCGAACAATACCAAACCGGATGCGCCGGACACCGGCGCGATCGAGCGCCCGGTCGGCATCACCGCGAACGCGCCCGTTTTCGGCAGCGACGTGGTGGCGGAAACCCTGCGCGAACTCGACATCGAGTATATCGCCCTCAATCCCGGCGCGAGCTATCGCGGCCTGCATGACAGCCTCGTCAACCACATTGGCAACAAGACGCCGCAGATGCTGCTCGTCCTGCATGAAGAAGCCGCTGTCGCCATCGCTCATGGCTATGCCAAGGTGAAGGACCGCGCGATGGCGGCCGCCGTGCATTCCAACGTTGGGCTGATGCACGCAACCATGGCCATCTTCGACGCCTTCTGCGACCGCAGCCCGGTGCTGGTGATCGGCGCAACGGGGCCGGTCGATGCCGCCAAGCGCCGGCCGTGGATCGACTGGATCCATACCACCGCCGATCAGGGCGCCATCGTCCGCAACTACACCAAGTGGGACGACCAGCCCGCCTCGCCACTCGCCGCGCGGGACTCGCTGATGCGCGCCGTCTGGATGTCCAATTCGCTGCCGCAGGCGCCGGTCTATGTGAATCTCGACGCCGAGATGCAGGAAATGAAGCTGCCCGAGCCACCCAGGCCGGTGGACATGAAGCGCTTCATGCCGCCGGTCGCCACGGGCATTCCACCTGAAACCCTGAAAACGCTGACGGACCTGCTGGCCGGCGCGAAGTCCCCCATGATCTTCTTCGGGCGCGGCTCGCGCAGCACCGACGCCTGGGCCGACCGCATCGCCTTGGCAGAACTGCTTGATGCGCCGGTCGCGACGCGCATGGGCGAAGCCACCGTGTTCCCGACCGACCATGCGCTGCATCTCGGCAACCCGACCGGCCTCGGCCCCAATGCCGACGTCGTCGCCGCCGCCAAGGAGGCCGATGTCATCGTCAGCTTCGGCTGGGTGGATATCGGCGGCCTGTTCCAGAGCATGGGCGAACCGCCCAAGGGCACCATCGTGCATGTCTCGCTGGACCACACGGTGCATAACGGCTGGAGCATGGACTATCACGTCCTGCCGCCGGTCGATCACTATGTCGCCGCCGATCCCGATGTGGCGATCCATACGCTGCTGCAAGCCCTCAAGGCCGCCAATGTCAGCCGTCCGGCAAAGCCCCGCCCGGCGAAGCCGGCGCCGAAGCCGCTGACGCGCGAAAAGCTCTATGTGCCCCATATCGCCGAGTCGCTACGCGCGGCGACGAAGGATCGCGACGTCTCCCTCGCCTATCTGCCGATCTCCTGGGACGCGACGCGCTGGCCGTTCCGCCATCCGCTCGATTATACCGGCGCAAGCGGCGGCGGCGGCGTCGGGGCGGGACCGGGCATCGCAACCGGCGTTGCGCTGGCGCTGAAGGGCACGGGCCGGCTGCCTGTCGCGATCCTCGGTGACGGCGATTTTCTGATGGGCGTGACCGCCATCTGGACCGCGGTGCATTACCGCATTCCGCTGCTGATCCTCGTCGCCAACAACCGCTCCTTCTACAACGACGAGGTCCATCAGGAGCGCGTTGCGAAGATCCGCAAGCGGCCGGTCGAGAACAAATGGATCGGCCAGCACATCAAGGATCCGGAAGTCGATCTTGCCGGCATGGCGACGGCACAGGGCGCGCTCGGCATCGGTCCGGTGGAGGATGTCGATGCGCTGGACGCGGCCATCGCCAAAGCCATCGCCCATGTCGATGCCGGCGGAGTGGCCGTGGTCGATGTGCGGATCGAGCCGGGCTATCTGGAGGAGGTTTCTTCCGCCATGCTGCGCAAGACCTGATCGCGACAGCGTCAGCAAACAAAAAGCCGGCGGCGCCACCGCCGGCTTTTCTTTTCAAAGATCATGCTCCGGAACGCGGCGCGGCTCTCGCGTCAGAACGGCGTCGCGGTCGCCACGTCGAGCAGACGGAACTGCACCCGCTCGGTGCCCTGCCAGCGGTCGATGGCGATGCAGCCGGCCGCATGGATCGCCCGGCCCCGGCTGTCCAGCAGCGCGCGCCCGAGTGGCTGGCCCGCGGCGCGGAAGGCGATGCCGCCCACCATCGTGCCGTCGCCCGCCCGCAGCCGGACACGGATGTGGTTCGCCCCGACGGGATCGGCATAGGCCAGCGTATGGCCGGGCAGCGCGACGACGGGTTCCGGATTGCCCGCCCCGAACGGCCCGGCCTTGGCCAGCGTCGTGACAAAGTCGGGCGTGAGCGCCGGCCCCGCCACCGCGCCGTCGATCCGCAGGCTGCGGTCGCGCCGCGCGGCCACGACGCTGTCCCGCAGCGCCTCCTCGATATAGGCGCGGAAGGCGCCGAGCCGGTCCTTGGCCACGGTGATGCCGGCCGCCATGGCATGGCCGCCGCCCTTGGCCAGCAGCCCCTCGGCCACAGCCTCCCGCACCACCTTGCCGAGATCGACGCCGGGAATGGAGCGGCCCGAGCCGGTGCCCATGCCGCCGGGCTCCAGCGCCACGGCAAAGGCCGGCCGGCCGAACTTCTCCTTCAGCCGCGCGGCGACCAGCCCCACAACGCCCGGATGCCAGCCCTCGCCGGCGGTGACGACCACCGCGCCCTTCTCTTCCAGCCCGAGCGCGGCCGTCGCCTCCGCTTCGGCCTGGGCGACGGTCTCGGCCTCAATCGCCTGCCGCTCCTGATTGAGCCGGTCCAGCTCGGCGGCGATGCGGCCGGCCTCGACGGGATCGCTCTCCATCAGCAGGCGCACGCCGAGATCGGCGCGGCCAATGCGGCCCCCGGCATTGATGCGCGGCCCGAGCATGAAGCCGAGATGCCAGGGCTCCGGCGGCCCGCCGAGACGCGCGGCGTCCATCAGCGCGGTGAGGCCGGTATTCTCCCGGCGGCGCAGCGCCACCATGCCCTTGGCGACGAAGGCGCGGTTGAGCCCGCGCAGGGGAACGACATCGGCCACCGTGCCGAGCGCGACAAGATCGAGCAGCGCGAGCAGGTCCGGCTCGGGCCGGCCGCCGCTCCAGAAGCCGCGCCGGCGCAGTTCCCTATTCAAGGCCACCAGCGTCAGAAACGTGACGCCGACCGCCGCGAGATGCCCGAGCCCGGAGAGATCATCGAGCCGGTTCGGATTCACCACGGCCACCGCGGTCGGCAGCGTTTCGTCCGCCTGATGATGGTCGAGCACGACGCTGTCCATGCCGAGGCTGCGCGCCTCCGCCAGCGGCGCAAGGCTGGTGGTGCCGCAATCCACCGTCACCAGCAGGGTCGCGCCTTGCCCGGCCAGCCTGCGGATCGCCTCGCTGTTGGGGCCGTATCCTTCGAAGATACGGTCCGGAATATGGATGAAGGGGTCAAGCCCGCATTGTTGCAGATAGAGCGCCAGCAGCGCCGAGGACGTCGCGCCGTCCACATCATAGTCGCCGAAAATGGCGACCTGCTCGCCCCGCATGACAGCGTCGGCGAGGCGCGCGGCGGCCTCCGCCATGCCGGAGAGGGTCAGCGGGTCCGGCATCAGGTCACGGATCGCCGGATCGAGATAGCGCGCGACGTCGTCGGGATCGACAGAGCGGCCGGCGAGCACCCGCGCCAACATTTCCGGAACGCCATGGCGCTGCACCATCGCCAGCGCGACATCTGCCCCGCGCTGGTCCAGCCGGTCCCGCCATGCCCGGCCGGTCAGCGATTGCTCCACGCCCAGAAACGCGCGCTCCAATGTGCGCGCCCCGCCGGGCTCAGCAATGATCCGTGCCGGTTCCACCATACCCATCGACTCGCCCGTCCTGCTGCCAGCATGGCGCGGAGGCACCGGCGGGGTCAAAGCCGCATCCCGCCTCAGTCGAGATGGAACTTCTCAAGCTGGCGATGCTCGGCGCGGATATAGCGCACCGTCCCGGTCGCGGAGCGCATCACGACCGTCTCGGTCTCGATCACGTCGCCGCGGAATTTCACGCCGCGCAGCAAATTGCCGTCCGTGACGCCGGTGGCCGCGAACAGGCAGTCGCCCTTCACCATGTCCTCGATGGCGTATTTCTTGCGCGGGTCGCTCACGCCCATCTTGGCGGCCCGGGTGCGCTTCTCCTCGCTGTCGAGAATGAGCCGGCACTGCATCTGCCCGCCGATGCAGCGCAGAGCCGCGGCGGCCAGCACACCCTCCGGCGCGCCGCCGATGCCCATATAAATATCGATGCCGGTCGTCTCGGGATCGGTCGTGTGGATCACGCCGGCGACATCGCCATCGGTGATCATCGCCACCGATGCGCCGGTGGCGCGCAGCGCCGCGATCAGTTCGGCGTGGCGGGGACGGTCCAGCACCAGCGCGGTGATCTCGTTGGGCTTCACGCCCTTGGCCTTGGCGAGGGCGTTGATGTTGTCAGCCACGGACGCATCGAGATCGACGATGCCCTTCGGATAGCCCGGCCCGATGCCGATCTTCTCCATATAGACGTCAGGCGCGTGGAGCAGCGTGCCGCCATCGGCCATCGCCATGGTGGCGATCGAGCCGCTCATGTTCTTTGCGCAGAGCGTCGTGCCTTCCAGGGGGTCGACGGCGATATCGACCTGATAGCCGGACTTGGTGCCGACATTCTCGCCGATGAACAGCATCGGCGCCTCGTCGCGCTCGCCCTCGCCGATCACGACGGTGCCGTCGATCGGCAGCCTGTTCAGTTCGCGCCGCATGGCGTCGACAGCGGCCTGGTCGGCGGCCTTCTCGTTGCCATGGCCGCGCAGCCGCGCCGCGGAAACCGCCGCACGCTCCGTCACGCGCACGATCTCCATGGAGAGGATGCGTTCCAGAATCTGGTTCGGCTGTACGGTGATCGATGGCATGTCCTGTTCGTCCCCTGTCCTGATCTGCGGCGCCGGCGCGGTCCGGATGCGCTCCGGCTACGCCAAATCACATCCTGCGCCTGTCATCCTGTTCAAGCATGATCTCATCCGAAAGCCGATATCCACTTTAGGGGATCATGCTCTAGTTCTTCTCGATCCGCAGCACCTGCGGCCGCCCCGAAATCACCCGGTCCCGCCGCACTTCCGCCAGCGCGCGCCGCACGGCATCCTCGCTGGTCGCATATGTCATCAGAATGACAGGCACCGCGCCCTTGGCCCCGCCCGGCACCGGCGCATCGAGCTGGCGCTGCATGATGGATTCCAGAGAGATCCCCTGTTCGGCGAGGCGCGTCGCGATGGCGGCGGCGCTGCCCGGACGGTCGCGCGCGTCGAGACGGATATAATAGCCGCCTTCGTGGCGCTGCATCGGCGCCTTGCGGCTCGCCGCGAGCTTGGCGACCGGCTGGCCGAAGGGCAGCACCCGGTCGCCACGGGCGATATCGGCGATATCGGCCACCACGGCGGAGGCTGTGGCCATGCCGCCCGCGCCGGGGCCGACCAGCGTCACGGGCGGAATGCCCCGGACGTCCAGTGTCACCGCGTTGGTCACGCCCATCACCTGGGCGATGGCGGCATCCTTGCGCACCATGGTGGGGTGGACGCGCTGCTCGATGCCCTTGTCGGTGCGCACCGCAACGCCGAGGAGCTTGACGCGATATCCGAGCTCGTCCGCCGCGCGCAGGTCGGCGGCAGCGATGGACGAAATGCCCTCGACATAGACCGCGCTGAAATCCGGCTTCACGCCGAAGGTCAGGCTGGCGAGGATCGCCAGCTTCTGGGCGGTATCGAAACCCTCGACGTCGAAGGTCGGATCGGCTTCGGCATAGCCGAGCCGCTGGGCATCGGCGAGGCAGTCGGCGAAGGACAGGCCCTCCTGCTCCATCCGGGTCAGGATATAGTTGCAGGTGCCGTTGAGAATGCCATAGACGCGGTCGATCTGGTTGCCGGCAAAGCCTTCCCGCAGGGTCTTGACGACAGGGATCGCCCCGGCGACGGCCGCCTCGTAGTTCAGCGCAACCTGCTGCCGTTCCGCCGTAGCGGCAAGAGAGGCCCCATGGCGGGCGATCAGCGCCTTGTTGGCGGTGACGACATGCTTGCCGGCGGCCAGCGCCGCCTGGATGGCGGACAGGGCGGGCTCGCCCTCCCCGCCGATCAGTTCCACCAGCACGTCGATCTCCGGATCGACCGCCAGCGCCAGCGGGTCCTTGACCCAGCGGATGCCGCGCAGGTCAGCGTCCCGCTTCTTGGCCCTGGAGCGGGCGGTGACGGCCACGACCTCCACCGGACGGCCGCAGCGCGCCGTCAGCAGCGCGCGCTGATCCGCAATCGTTCGAACGACCGCCGCGCCGACAGTGCCGAGCCCGGCAAGTCCGATTTTGAGGGGGGTGACCATGAAATCCAGCAGATGTCGGGAGGGGTCTCGCCGTCAGCGGTGCTGCGCGAGCGGGACCACGTTGTGCAACTGATCCGGTCCCGTTTCAAGGAACCGGCGGATGTTGCGCGCCGCCTGCCGGATGCGCTGTTCGTTTTCCACAAGCGCGATGCGGACAAAACCCTCGCCATATTCACCGAAGCCGATGCCCGGGGACACCGCCACCTCCGCCTTCTCGATCAGCAGCGAGGCGAACTGCACGCTGCCCAGCTCGCGGAAGGCCTCCGGGATCGGCGCCCAGGCGAACATGGAGGCTGCCGGAGCCGGCACCTTCCAGCCGGCGCGGGCGAAGGAATCCACCAGCACGTCGCGCCGGCGGCGGTAGATGTCCCGCATTTCCCTGATGCAGTCGTCCGGCCCGTTCAGCGCCGTGGTCGCCGCAACCTGGACCGGCGTGAAGGCGCCGTAATCGAGATAGGACTTCACCCGCGTCAGCGCGCTGATGACCCGCTCGTTGCCGACGGCAAAGCCCATGCGCCAGCCCGGCATGGAATAGGTCTTGGACATGGAGGTGAATTCCACCGTCACGTCCATGGCGCCCGGAATCTGAAGCACGGAAGGCGGCGGGTTGCCGTCGAAATAGACCTCGGAATAGGCGAGATCGGACAGCACCAGCAGTTCGTGCTTCTTCGCGAAGGCGATGAGATCCTTGTAAAAATCAAGGTCCGCCACATAGGCGGTAGGGTTGGCAGGATAGCACACCACCACGGCGATCGGCTTCGGAATGGAGTGGATCACCGCCCGTTCCAGAGTATGGAAAAATGACGGGGTCGGCTCCGACGGCACGGAGCGGATCACACCGCCGGCCATGAGGAAGCCGAAGGCGTGGATCGGATAGCTGGGATTGGGCACCAGCACGACATCGCCCGGCGCGGTGATGGCCTGGGCGACGTTGGCGAAGCCTTCCTTGGAGCCGAGCGTCGCCACCACCTGCGTTTCAGGGTTCAGCTTCACCCCGAACCGGCGCTCGTAATAGGCCGCCTGGGCGCGGCGCAGACCGGGAATGCCGCGGGAAGACGAATAGCGGTCCGTCCGCGACCTGCCGATGGTCTCCTTGAGCTTCTCGATCACATGGGCCGGCGCGGGAAGGTCCGGATTGCCCATGCCGAGGTCGATGATATCGGCCCCGGCGTTGCGGGCCTGCGCCTTGACCTTGTTGACCTGCTCGAAGACGTAAGGCGGCAGACGCTGAATCCGATAAAACTCATCCATCGCAGTGGCTCCTTGGCCGCCCACCCTGGGACAACCGATCGCAGGTGCGTTCTAAAGCGCTTTCGGCCCGGAGGGAATCAGAACCAGCGCGCCGCCGCCTTGTTTAACGCGTTTTCGGCGGCGGCAAGGCCGGCGCTGCCCGGGCCGGAAATTTTTACGGCCGCTGGTGGGGAGGCGAGCCGCCTCCGCCCGCCGGGCCGGCCACGCCCGCCGCGGGGAATTCAGCCCGCCCAGCGGCAGCCCAGCGCCGATGCCGGAAGCTATCGCCCGGCGGTTCCGCCCGTCCGGGCGTTGCGGTCGCGCGCGGACATCAGATCCTGTGTCAGGCGAGCCTGTTCGTCGTCGGTCAGCGGCCGCACCGCGCGCCGTGGCGGCAGATCATGCACCGCCGGGTATTCCGCGCGCGCGGCGGGGCGGGGCGGGGCACCTTCCGGGGCACCTCCGGCCCAGTTCGGCGGGTTCGAAAAGGCCGAGCAGCCAGCCAGCGGCATCAGCAAGGCAAGGATGAGCCCAACGCGTCCCGGCGCGATTGCCCGATCACGAACTGACGCCTCTTCGACCATCTGACCTGCCCCGGCTATGGCTCAAGGATACAAAAACCGCTCCGACCGCACAGAACGTTGCGTCAGTGTCGGGGTAATCCGATAATATGACTGAAGCAAGGAATGTCCCTAACCGGTGCCCTTGCCGGCGGAACAGCCGCCCGCCATCTTCCCGGCGAAATGACAGCAAAAGGCACTGCGGTGAGCGCCCCTTCCGACCCCGTCCGTATCGAGACCGTCGATATCGAGGCTTTCGCCACCAACCTCGCCCGGATGATCGAGGAAGGGGGCAAGGCCCTCGCGGCCTATCTGAAGCCGCGCGAGGACGGCAAGCCCGGCGGGCTTTTCGCCGACGATATCACCGATGCGGTGCGCACCCTGGGCCAGGTCGCCCAATACTGGACGTCCGATCCGCAGCGCGCCTTGGCCATGCAGACCAGCCTCGGTCGGACCTATCTGGACCTCTGGGGCAACGCCATGCTGCGGATGACCGGCCAGCCCCTGCCCCCCGTGGCGGAGCCGGACCCCAAGGACCGCCGCTTCGCGGACCCGGAATGGTCGAACAACCAGTTTTTCGATTTCATGAAGCAGGCGTATCTGCTGACCGTGAAATGGGCCGACCATCTGGTGGAGCAGGCCGACAGCCTGGACCCGCACACCCGGCAGAAGGCGGAATTCTACATCCAGCAGATCAGCAACGCTGTCGCACCATCCAATTTCGTGCTGACCAACCCCGAGCTCTGGCGCGAGACGCTGACCTCCAACGCCGAGAATCTCGTGCGCGGCATGAAGCTGCTGAGCAAGGACATCGAGGCCGGCGGCGGCGATCTCAGGATCAGCCAGACCGACGCCACGATGTTCAAGGTCGGCGAGAATATCGCGGCGACGCCCGGCAAGGTGGTGTTCGAGAATGAGCTGATGCAGCTCATCCAATATGCGCCGACGACCGAGAGCGTCCACAAGGTGCCGCTGCTGATCGTACCGCCATGGATCAACAAGTTCTACATTCTCGATCTCACGCCGGAGAAATCCTTCATCAAGTGGTGCGTGGATCTGGGCCTGACGGTCTTCGTGATCTCCTGGGTCAATCCCGACGCGCGCCACGCCGCCAAGTCCTTCGACGACTATATGCAGGACGGCCCCCTCGCCGCGCTCGACGCCATCAAACAGGCGACGGGCGAGGCCAAGGTCCACGCCATCGGCTATTGCGTCGGCGGCACGCTGCTGGCCATTACACTGGCCTGGCTCGCGGCAAAGCGCAGAAATCGCGTGATCTCCGCCACCTTCTTCACCGCGCAGGTGGACTTCACCCATGCCGGCGACCTGAAAATCTTCATCGATGAAAACCAGATCGCCGCGCTGGAAAAACAGATGGCCGAGACCGGCTTTCTCGACGGCGCGAAGATGGCCAACACCTTCAACATGCTGCGCGCCAACGACCTGATCTGGCCTTACGTCATCAACAACTACCTCAAGGGGAAGGAGCCTGTCGCCTTCGATCTGCTCTACTGGAACTCCGACTCGACGCGGATGCCGGCGGCGAACCATTCCTTCTATCTGCGCAGTTGCTATCTCGAGAACCGGCTGGCGAAAGGCGAAATGGAGATCGCGGGCGAGCGCATCGACCTCGGCAGGATCAAGACCCCGGCCTATATGCTCGCGACCCGCGAGGACCACATCGCCCCGGCGAAATCCGTCTTCATCGGCGCGCAGATGTTCGGCGGGCCGGTGAAATTCGTGCTGTCGGGCTCCGGCCACATCGCCGGCGTGGTCAATCCTGTCGCGAAGATGAAGTATCAATACTGGACCGGCGCGAAGCCCAAGGGCGACGACATCGAGCCCTGGCTCGCCAAGGCCAGGGAACATCCCGGCTCGTGGTGGCCGGACTGGCTGAAATGGGTGACGGGCCACGATGCGGCCAAGGTCAAGGCCCGCATTCCGGGCACGGGCAAGCTCAAGGCCATCGAGGACGCCCCCGGCCGCTACGTGAAGGGCTGAAACGTCAGCGGAATCCGGCTCCCCTCGCCGTCTGTTTGGCGAAGCCTGCACGACAGCCATAAAGCCGAAATGGCCGGGACAAGCCCGGCCATCACGATGCGTCGCCGCTTCCTCATTCGTCAGGGGAACAGCGCGACCTGTTCGATGCCGGTCGCCTCCGGGAAACCGAGCATCAGGTTCATGTTCTGCACGGCCTGCCCGGACGCGCCCTTCACGAGATTGTCCAGCACCGAGCAGATGATGGCGCGGCCCGCGATGCGATCCTTCGCGACGCCGATGAAGGTCATGTTGGAGCCGCGGACATGGCGCGTCTGCGGCATCTGCCCGAACGGCAGCACATGCACGAAGGTCTCGCCGGCATAGACCTGCGAGAGCAGGCCATGCAGATCCTCGACGGACTTGCCGCCGACAGCCTGCACATAGATGGTGGAGAGAATGCCGCGGTTCATCGGCAGCAGGTGCGGCGTGAAGCTCACGACCACCTCGCGGCCGGCCGCCAGCGAGAATTCCTGATCCAGCTCCGCCATATGGCGATGCCCGCCGACACCATAGGCGTGGAAGCCTTCAGACACCTCGGAGAACAGCATCTCCTCCTTGGCGGAGCGGCCCGCCCCCGTCATGCCGGACTTCGCATCCACCACGATCTGGTCGAGGTCGATGGCCTTGGCGCGGATCAGCGGCAGCAGAGGAAGCTGGGCGCAGGTAGTATAGCAGCCGGGATTGGCGACCAGCCGCGCGGCCTTGACCTGCTCGCGATAGACCTCGACCAGGCCGTAAACCGCCTGGCTCTGCAATTCGAGCGCGTGATGCTCATGGCCGTACCATTTCGCATAGGCTGCCGGGTCCCGCAGACGGAAATCCGCCGAGAGGTCCACGACTTTCAGCTTCGCATTCTTCGCCAGCACATCCTTCACCACCCGCTGGGTGGTGGCGTGGGGCAGCGCGGCGAAGATCAGGTCCACGCCGGGATTGGTCCAGTCCACCGCGTCGATGGAGACGAGCCTCGGCAGATCGAAGGGCGCGAACTGCGGGAACACCTGCCGCATCTCCTGGCCGGCCTTGCGGTCCGCCGTCAGCAGGGCGAGCTTCACGCGCGGATGGCGCAGCAGCAGGCGCACGAGTTCGGAGCCGGTATAGCCGGACGCTCCGAGAATGCCGATCTTTACTGCTTCAGCCATGGATAATTCTCCTCAACCAATTCCTTATTCTGGAACCGGGCGGAGCCTGATAGCGCGGGATTTTGACAAATAGAAGCGCCGCGGGCTCACGTCCGGCGGCACGAGAGACGACTACTTAACGTCGCCGCTCATGCCTGTGGGCATGGCGCGGCGGCGCAGGCTGCAATGGTGAGCCGATGTCGTCATGGTCAGGCGTATAGTCCCGGCGCGCAGGGCCGTCAAATCGCGCTGCGGGGGCCGCCGGCAGGCGACCCGGACACGCCGGCGCGTCAGAGCACCGTGCTCCACTGCGCTGGCACCAGCCGATAGCCCTGCCCGTCCTTTTCCAGATGGCCATGGGCCGGGAACGGGAAGTGATAGCCCTGAAGCAGGGTGCGGTCCGCCACGACCTGATCGTAAAGCTTGCGGCGCGAAGCTTCCGCCATCTGCGGGTCCATGTCGAACATGGCGTGCCAGCCGGGGTTGCGCACGAACAGCGCCGGCAGGTTGGAAACGTCGCCCTGCACCATGACGCTGGCGTTGCCGTCCGCCACGAGGTGAGACATATGCCCCGGCGTATGACCAGGGGTCCCAACGGCGGTGATGCCGGGCACGACCTCCTTGCCGGCTTCATATTGCGTCACCTTGCGGCCAAAGGCGTCGAACACGCGGCGCGCGTTGGCAAAGCCGCCGCGCGCGGCTTCCGGCGCGCGGTTCATGTTGCCATCGTCCATCCAGAACGCCCATTCGGGCGCCGGCACCAGCACTTCGGCATTGGGGAAGGCGAGCTTGTTCCCGGCATCCAGCAGGCCGCCGATATGGTCGCCATGGAAGTGCGAGATAATGACCGCATCGACGGTCTTGGGGTCGATGCCGGCGGCGGCGAGATTGTCATGAAACTGGCCGGCCGTACCGCCCGACTGCTGCAACGCGCCGCGCCCGTTGCCAGTGTCGATGACCACGAGTTGCTTTCCGGTATTCACCACCAGCGGCGTGAAGACGAAGGGGAACTTGTCCTTCTCCAGAAACGCCGCCTCGAGCGCGGTGTTGACCTCGTCCTTCTTGGCGTTGCGGACGAAATTGTCAGCCAGCGGCACGACCCGCCCGCCATCGGAAACGGCAGTGACCTCGAAACTGCCGATCTTGTAGCGATAGACGCTCGGGGCCTGCTTGCCGGACGGGGGCGCGGCCGCCACGGCGTCGCGCAGTCCGGATGTCACCGCGGCTGCGGCAACGGCGGCGGTTCCCGCAAGCGCGGTGCGGCGGGTCAGCAAGGTCATGCGGCTCTCCCTCGGTTGTGATTGGTCCGAAGGACTATTCCGCACCGACGCCGGTGCGTCACATCAAGAATTTGAGACCGAGCACGCCCGGCGACAGCAGCACGCCGGCCCAGAGAAAGGCCGA
>Ga0180218_1001316_pt1 | contig 15441 bp, 14 predicted proteins | sample eDN3rd37CKraftBY_FD_151334 | JGI IMG/M metagenome (GOLD analysis project Ga0180218, IMG submission 151334) | Enriched backyard soil microbial communities from Emeryville, California, USA - eDNA 3rd pass 37_C Kraft BY (version 2) (version 2) | ecosystem: Environmental > Terrestrial > Soil >...
TGCTCGCCGCCGGACAGCGTGCGCGCATATTGATTGCGACGCTCTTCCAGCCGCGGAAACAGCTTGAACACTTCGCCCAGCGTCCACGGATTCTTGCGCTTCAGGCGATTGGCCGATGTCGCGACCAGATTCTCGAACACCGTCAGCAGCGGAAACACCTGCCGGCCCTCCGGCACAAGCCCGATGCCACCGCGCGCGATCGCTTCCGGCGTGCGGCCGATCACCGCCTGCCCTGCGAACTCGACGCTTCCGCCCGCGGGCGGCGTCAGTCCCATGATCGAACGGATCGTCGTGGTCTTGCCCATGCCATTACGGCCGAGCAGCGTCACGATCTCGCCCTCGCCGACCGACAAATCGATATCGAAAAGAACTTGGCTGCGGCCATAGCTTGCCTGCAGCTTCTCGACCTTCAGCATCATGCGTCGCCCTCGCCGAGATAGGCGACCCGAACCGCCTCATTGGCGCGGATATCGTCGGCCGAGCCGGTCGCGATCCGCTCGCCGTTGACCAGCACCGAGATGCGGTCGGCGAGCGCAAATACCGCGTCCATATCGTGCTCGACCAGGAGGATCGTGACCTCGGTCTTCAGCACCTTCAGGAGATCGATCATGCGCGCGCATTCGGCGGTGCCGAGGCCGGCCATCGGCTCGTCCAGCAGCAGCATCCGGGGCTTTGTCGCGAGCGCGATCGCAAGCTCGAGCTGCTTCTGCTCGCCGTGCGACAGCTCCGACACCACGATATTGGCGCGGCTGCCGAGCCCGGCGCGCTCGAGATGCTGGCGGCCCTCATCGCGCAGATCGGTTTTCTTCCGCGCATCGGTGAAGAACTGATACGAGTGGCCACGCCTCACCTGAACCGCGAGCGCCACATTGTCGAGCGCGGTGTAATCCGGCAGCAGCTGCGTGATCTGGAACGAGCGGGCGAGTCCGCGCTGCACGCGCACCGGCGTCTTCCATTGCGAAATTTCGTTGCCGTCGAAATGGATCGACCCGGAATCCTGATGCAGTTCGCCCGCGATCTGCGAGATGAAGGTGGTCTTGCCTGCGCCGTTCGGCCCGATCAGCGCATGCAATTCGCCTTCGACCACATCGAGCGAGAGATTGTTGGTCGCAACCAGGCCGCCAAAGCGCTTGATCAGACCGTCGACCTTGAGGAGCGGCTCACTCACGTTTGCGGCTCCAGCCTTGGAACAGCGATGTCAGCCCGCCTGATGAGAACAGCACGATCACGATCAGGATCGGACCGAGGATGAACTTCCAGTGCTCGGTCCAGGATGTCAGGAACGTTTCCAGCCCGATCAGCACCACGGCGCCGAGGGCCGGGCCGAGCAACGTGCCGGTGCCGCCGATGATGATCATGATCATAAGGTCGCCGGACTTGGTCCAGTGCAGCATGTCCGGCGAGACGAACTTCGAGTAATTCGCCATCAGCGCGCCCGCGAGCCCTGCCCCCATGCCGGCGATGACGAACGCGGTCAGCTTGTACTGATAGGTCGAGACGCCGATCGCCGCCATACGGCGCTCGTTCTGGCGGATGCCGCCCAGCACGAGGCCGAACGGCGAGCGCACCAGCCGCGCAAAGGCGATGAAATAGAGGATCGCCAGTCCGATGGTGAGGTAGAAGAACGTCGTGTCGTCGGCCATGTTCAGGTCGAACAGCACGTTGCGCCGCCGCACGATCAGTCCGTCGTCGCCGCCATAGGCCTTCAGGGACAGGAACAGGAAGAACAGCATCTGCGCGAAGGCGAGCGTGATCATGATGAACGGCACGCCGCTCGTTCGCAGCGACAGCGCACCCAGCACGAGCGCGAACAGCCCGCTGATGATGATCGCAGCCGGGATCGTGATCAGAAACTGGTTCGTACCCGGAATGAAGCCGAGGAACGGCGAACCCTCCACGAAGTGGTGATAGAGGATGCCGACCACATAGCCGCCGATGCCGAAATAGGCCGCATGTCCGAAGCTGATCATGCCGCCATAGCCGAGGATCAGATTGAGGCTGGCCGCAGCGATCGCATAGATCGAAATGCGGATGGCAAGGCCGATCAGCGAGGGATCGCCGATCGCTTTGGCGAAGGCTGGAAACGCGGCCGCGCACAGGACAAAGACGACCGTGCCGATCACCGGCCACCAGTTCCGGCTGGACGGCATGTCCACCTGCCCGACGTATTTCTCGTCAACCTTGAGCATGGAACAGCCCTTGCGGCCGGATCAGGAGCACCAGCGCCATCACCATGTAGATGCCCATCGACGAGAGACCGGCCCCGAGGGCATCGGCTTCCGACGCATTCATGAAAGTCTTGAGAAAGCCCGGCAGGAACGCACGCAGCAGCGTGTCGGTGACGCCGACGATCAGCGCGCCGTAGAACGCGCCGCGGATCGATCCGAGCCCGCCGATCACGACGACGACGAACGTGAGAATGAGGATCTGCTCGCCCATGCCGACCTGCACCGCGAGCAAGGGACCGGCCATCAGGCCCGCAAGGCCGGCAAGCAGGGCGCCGAGCGCGAACACGATTGTATAGAGCATGCGAATGTCGACGCCGAGCGCACGCACCATCTCGCGATGGGTCGAGCCCGCGCGCACCAGCATGCCGATCCGGGTCTTGTTGACCAGCAGATAAAGCCCGAGCGCGACCAGAAGGCCGACCACCATGATCGCGATGCGATAGGTCGGATACGGGATGCCGGGAATGATTTCGACCGAGCCCGAGAGGAAAGGCGGCATCGACACGAAGAGCGGCGTGCGGCCGAACAGCATCGTGGTGCCTTCGTTGATGAACAGGATCAGTCCGAAGGTCGCGAGCACCTGCTGCAGGTGGTCGCGGTCGTAAAGCTTGCGAATGACAAGGAATTCGATGATCAGCCCGGCGAGCGCGCCGGCGATCAGGCCAGCCGGCACGGCCAGCAGAAAAGAGCCGGTCCGCGCCGCGACCAATGCCGCAGCATAGGCTCCGATCATGTAGAGCGAGCCGTGCGCGAGATTGATCACGTTCATGATGCCGAAGATCAGCGTCAGCCCTGCCGCCATCAGAAACAGCATGATGCCGAACTGAAACCCGTTCAGAACCTGTTCGAGAGCCAGCGTCATCGCGGGCAACACATCATAACGGCAATCCCCCTCGCGCCCTGCACGGAGATCCGGGAGGCTTACGCCTCCCGGATACCTATCTCAAGCTTAGAGCTTGCAGTCCTTGGAATAGACGTCACCCTTGTCGGTGAACACCTTGCCGATCGTCTTGATGATCGGGGTGCCATCCGGGCCCTTCTCGACACGGGTCGCAACCCAGTCCTGGACCGGGTGCTGGTTGTTGCCGAACTTGAAGGGTCCACGCACGGCCTGGAAGTCCGCCTTCAGCATGGCCTGACGGAACTTTTCAGGATCCTTCAGGTCGCCGTTGACGGCCTTCAGCGCCGCACCGATCGCGAGCGCGGTGTCATAGGCCTGGCCGGCGTAATAGGTCGGCAACCGGCCGGGATACTTCTTCGTCCATGCGTCCATGAACTTCTTGTTGGCCGCGTTGTCGAAGTCGGTGTTCCAGTGGGTCGTGCCGTTGGTGCCGATGGCAGCATCGCCCAGCGCCTTCACGATATTGGCGTCAACCGACGGAGCCGCGACGACAAGCGGGACCGTGCCGAGAAGGCCGGCCTGCTGATACTGGCGCGCGAAGGTGATGCCGAGACCGCCCGGGTGGAAGTGGAACACCATGTCGGGCTTGGCGGCGCGGATCTGCGCCATCTCGGGAGCAAAGTCAGTCTGATCGAGGCGCGTATAGACCTCGCCGACAATGTCGCCCTTGAAGAAGCGCTTGAAGCCAGCGAGCGCGTCCTTGCCGGCCGGGTAGTTCGGCGCGAGAATGAACGCTTTCTTGTAGCCGAGATTGGTGGCGTTCTGCCCTGCGCTTTCATGCAGCGTGTCGTTCTGCCACGACACGACAAAATAGTTCTTGTGGCAGTCCTTGCCCGCGAAATTCGACGGCCCGGCATTGTTGCTGACATAGATGCCGCCGGCGTCGAGGATGTCGGGCGCGGTGGCGCCGAGCACGTTCGAGAAGATAATGCCGGTGAACAGCTTGATGCCGTCGGTCTTCAGCATGCGATCGGCGATCTGCTTGCCCTGGCCGGGCTTCAGGCCGTCGTCTTCCACGACCACCTGCACCGGCACGCCGCCGAGCTTGCCGCCTTCCATTTCAACCGCGAGGTTGAATGCGTCGCGCGAGTCGGCGCCGATATAGCCACCGGGTCCGGACAGCGTGGTGATGAAACCGATCTTTACGGGCTGCTGCGCGGCGGCACCCGTCGCGAGCAGCGCGGACAGCGCCAATCCGGCGCCAAGCTTGGTTAATCTCACTAGTTCCTCCTTCTGGTCATTTCATTTCATACAGCATCGACGGGATTGAGCTTGTAGCCCTCTCCCGCTTTCACAATCGTCCCGAACACAGGTGGCGGAAAATGGTAGGTTGCAACGATTGTGTCCGTCCCCGCGCAGGCGTCAAGCAATCTCCGCCGCGTGGCGCACGCCTGCGCCGGATCGACGCAGAAGTTCGAGGTCAATTGGGGCGTCGCAAGCTGGACCGGACTGTGCAACACATCCGCCAGGAATAGCAACTGGCCGCCATCAGCAATAAGGCGAACCACCGCCATGCCGCCGGTGTGCCCGGGCGCCGGCTCGAGCCGGAGGCCGGGCACGATTTCCGAAGGCGTGTCGACGGCTTCATAAAGCCCGGCGTCCAGGATGGGCTGCACGCTGTCTGCGTAGGCTCCGTGCAACGTGTGCTTGTCCGACGCGAACAGTGCACTCCAATGCGCCAGTTCCTGCTTCGGCACGATGTATCGCGCGTTGGGAAATGCGGGGCGCCAGTCCTGTCCACTGCCCGTCGTATTCCAGCCGACGTGATCGGCATGCAGGTGCGTGTTGATGACGAGATCGAAATCATCAGGCTGATAGCCGAGCGCGCGCAGGCGTTGCATGAAATCGCCGGTTCGCCTGTGCCAGGCCGGACGGTCCGGCCGCTCCTTGCCGTTACCGATGCCGGCATCGATCAGAACAAGATGTCCCGGCATGTCGATGATGTAGGAGTTGAACGTAAGGGCCAGTGTCCCGGCAGCGGCGTCGACCGCGCCGGGATATGACGCAGCTGCATCGGCGAGCGCGGTGCCGGTCAGATCGCGGAAAATCGCAGCCGCCGGCCAGCCAATGCGTTCGATATCCGCGAGCCGGTGAATGACGGCGGTCCCGAGCCGAAGCGTATCGGGACCCGCCATTTCAGCGCGAGCGGCAACAGCCGTCACAGTTTGCAATCCGCAGCGTAGGGATCACCGTAGTCCGTCAGAATCTTCTCACGGGTCTTGAGCGTGATCGTGCCCGCCGGGTCCTTCTCGACCTTCATCGCGAACCAGTCCTGAACCGGGTGCTGGTTCTTGCCGAACTTGAAGCTGCCGCGGGTCAGCTTGTAATCCGCCTTCAGCATCGCTGCGCGGAAGCCTTCGGTGTTGTCCATCTTGCCACCGATGGCCTTGAGCGCGGCGCCGATCGCGATCGCGGTGTCGTAGCCCTGTGCCGCATACATGGTCGGTGTGCGGCCGTATTTCTTGGTGAAGGCCGCCACGAAATCCTTGTTCACCGGATTGTCGAAATCGGCATTCCAGGCACCCGACACGTCGATGCCGAGCGAAGCATCACCGACGGTCTTGAGCAGCACGTGATCCATCGAGGGCTCGGCCAGCACCATCGGGATCGTGCCGAGAAGTCCCGCCTGCTGATATTGCCGCATGAAGGCAATGCCGAGCGCGCCGGGATGGAAGTGGAACACGACATCCGGCTTGGCCGCCCTGATCTGCGCCATCTCTGCAGAGAAATCGGTCTGATCGAGACGCGTGTAGATTTCGCCGATCACCTGCCCCCTGAAGAAGCGCTTGAAGCCCTCGATCGCGTCCTTGCCGGCGACGTAGTTCGGAGCGAGCACGATGGCGCGCTTGTAGCCGAGCGCATTGGCATTCTGCCCGGCGCTGCCCTGCATCGTGTCGGTCAGCCACGACATCACGAAGTAATTCTTGTGGCATTCCTTCCCGGCCAGGTTGGACGGACCGGCATTGGGGCTGACAAAGATAGCGCCGTTGTCGACGATGTCGGGGACGATGGCGCTCGCTACGTTGGAGAAGACAACGCCCGTGAACAGTTTCACGCCGTCGCTTTTCATGAAGCGTTCCGCGATCTGCTTGGCCTGGCCGGGCTTCAGCCCGTCATCTTCGATCATCAACTTCACGGGAACGCCGCCCAGCTTGCCGCCCTCTGCCTCGACCGCGAGCTGGAACGCGTCGCGGATATCCTGACCGAGATAGCCGCCCGGTCCGGACAGCGTGGTGATGAACCCAATCTTCAGAGGCTGCTGAGCAGCCGCAGGTGCCAATCCAAGTGCAGTCAACACCAAAACAAACGCAAAACGCATCATCGTCCTGAGACCTCCTTCGCGCAGCGCGCGCCACTTCACGTTGATCAAATCTGCCAGTCCGACGATTACGCGGCCGAAGACTTCAACTCGCCGGAGTTGCTAGCAAGTTTCAAGCCACAGCCCGCGAGCGCGGCGCGAACGTTGGCTTTTTCGGCCTCCGTCAATTCGAGCATCGGACGGCGCACCGGTCCTGCCGCCTGACCGAGCAGCGATTGCCAATATTTTGCGTGCGCATGCGGCTTCTCGGCTGGACGCGTCTTCTTGAACGCTTCGCGCACCGGATTGAGGCTGTCGCGAATCTTGCGAGCGCCTGCGGCATCGCCCTTGAAAGCGAGATCGGTGTATTCGCGAATCCGCTTGTCGGCCGCGGTTTGGAACAAATAGGGCGGATTCGAGCACAGGTAGAGCCGCCAGTTCAGCTCGAGAATGTTGTCGAGCCACTCCTCTTCGGATGCGGTCGAAACCAGAATTTTGTCGCCCGCGAGCTTCGTCAGCTTGGCGTACATCTCGCGCGGCACCGAATACTTGATCGCGACCACGGTCTCCAGTTCGGCGATCTTTGCACACAGTTCCGGGCTCATCAGGTAGCCCGAGTCAGGATGGCTCCACATCGCGATGCCGATATTGGTCTGCTCGCTGATGTACTTGTAATATTCGTACAGCGTCTCGTCCTGCGATTTGAAGAAATGCAGGACCGGCGCATGCACCACGATGTAATCGGCGCCCACCGCTTCCGCGTGTTTGGCGAGGTCGATCACCACGTCCATGTTCTGGTCGGAGCAGGACATGATGGTCTGGAAGCCGTTCTTCTTCGCCGCATCGACCGCGATCTCGAAGGTGCGCTTGCGCTCCGGCACCGACATCGAGAAGAACTCGCCCTGCTTGCCCGCAATGAAAACGCCGTCGATACCGAGATCGTTGCTCCAGTGCGCGAGATTGGACGAAAGCCCCTTCTCGTCGATCTTGTAGTCCTGCGTGAACGGCGTGAGCGCCGCGGCCCAGACACCCTTCATGTGTTCGCGGGAATAGGCCTTCGCGTCTTTTCTGCCGTACTTCATCGCTTCGTTCCTTCTTCCGTCATTCCGTTTTGCATCGCCGACCAGAGCTTCTCGCCGGTCAGGGGCATGTCGAGATGCGTCACCCCGAAAGGCTTCAGCGCATCAACCGCCGCGTTCACGATCGCCGCCGGCACGCCGACGCAGCCGGCTTCGCCGATACCCTTGGCCCCGAGCACGTTGAACGGGCTCTGGGTCTCGATCTTTCCGAGCACCAGCTCGGGCATATGGGTCGCGCGCGGTATAGCATAATCCATGAAGGATGCCGTCACGAGCTGCCCGTCCTCGTCATAGACGAGCCGCTCCAGCATCGCCTCGCCGAGGCCCTGCGCCAGCCCGCCGATCATCTGCCCCTCCGCCAGCATGGGGTTGACGACGGTGCCGGCATCGTCGACCCAGACGATCCGGTCGACGGTGAGCACCCCGGTCTCGGCATCGATGGTGACGAAGGCGATGACGCATCCGCTCGACCAGGCCTCGCCTTCGGCCTCGTACACACAATGCGTGCGGAACCCCTTACCAAACTCCGCGGCAATTTCGGCATCGGCCCGGGCAATTCGCGCGAGATCGCGCCAGGTCAGTCCGCGGCGGACCGGAATCGCGGTTTCGAAGCCGCTCTCGGTCAGCGCGAGTTGTTCGGGATCCGCCTGGAGCAGCCGCGCGGCACACAGGCGCGCCTTTTCGCGGAATTGTTCCGTCGCCTTCAGAAGCGCGCTGCCGCCGATCGGGGTGGACCGGCTGGCCAGCGCGCCGATGCCTGTCGGACAGCTTGCCGTATCGCCGTGATCGATCTTGATCCGCTCCGGCCGCGTGCGAAGCGCATCGGCGACGATCTGCGCGTAGGCTGTCTCACGTCCCTGCCCTTGCGCGCTCGCTCCCGTGGCGGCGACCAGCGTGCCGTCCGGATCGAGCCGCACTTCCGCGCTCTCCCAGCCCTGTCCGCAGGGCTCGGTATAGACCGCGATGCCAACGCCGCAGACCTCGCCTTCCGCGCGCCGTTCGTTGCGCAAGCGCAACGCGTCGTCGTAGCCGGCCTTCTGCTTCGCCAATTCGAGGAGTTGCGGATAGTCCCCGGAATCGAGAACCGAACCGGTCGCGGTCCGGTACGGGAAAGCATCGGCCGGAATCAGATTGCGGCGGCGGATCTCCGCGGGATCGAGACCCAGAGCCTGCGCCGCCTTGTCGGCGAGCCGCTCCATCAGCATCGCAGCTTCCGGCCGGCCGGCACCACGATAGATGCCGACAGCCGCGGTGTTTTCAGCGCGGCCTTCAAGCACGATGTCGACATCGCCACAGACATAGGGCCCCGGCAGACAACGCGCGGCATTCTTGCCGGGCACCGCGGCGCTGTAGGGCAACCAATGCCCGAGCGGATAATCGAGCCTTGCGCGCAGCCCGAGGAATTTGCCGTCGCGATCCAGCGCAAGCTCGCCGGAAATCGTCGCGCCACGTCCCTGCGTTGCCGCGAGGAAATCCTCGGTGCGTGAGCCGCGCCATTTGACAGGCCGTTTCAGCTTGAGCGACGCCAGCGCAACCAGCGCATCTTCCGGATAGAGCGAAGCCTTGCCGCCGAACGCGCCGCCGACATCGGGCGCAATCACGCGGATCTTCTTCTCGGACAGGTTGAGGATCGCAGCAAGATCGCTGCGCGCGCGATGCGGGGTCTGGGTGGACAGCCACACATTGAGCATCTGCGCGCCTTCATCCCAGAACGCCATCGCGGCGCGCGGCTCGAGCGCGACCGGCGCCACGCGTTCGTGTTCGACGGTGACACGGACGATATGCTCTGCGGCGGCAAACGCGGCGGAGACATCGCCGGCCTTGTGTTCATGGCGATAGACCGGCTCCTCGTCCTCCCACAGCGGCACCGGCTCGATCTCGGCCTCGATGAGAGCCGCCGCATCCGCAGCGACGGAGGCGCGGGTTGCGACCACCGCGGCGATCGGCTGGCCGACCGCGTTGATCTCCGAAACGGGTAGCACCGGGAACGGAAGCGTCCGCATGTCGGGAAGGACGCGATTGACCGCGGCATGTCCAAGGGTGCCGGGCTCGGGCGCCCGTAGCACCGTGATCACGCCGGGCATGTTTTCGGCATCTGTCGTATTCAGGCTGACGATCAGCGCCCGCGCATGATTGCTGCGGGCGAATTCGATAAAAAGCGTCTCGGGCAGCTTGATGTCGTCGACGAACTGGCCCTTCCCGGTGACGAGCGCAGCGTCCTCGAACCGCCGAAGCGGCTGGCCGACCCATTGCGTCCGTAGCACCTGGTCCCGCGTGCGATCCATGAGGTGGAAGAGGCCCTGCCGCGGCGTTCCGGCCGCGCGGATGCCAGTCTCCGTCCGCCGCATTCATAGAGCAAGATGACATTATCATATCTATTGATATACTGAAATTATGAATATCACGCTGCGTCAGATCCAGGCCTTCAAGACCGTCGCCGAGTTCGGCTCGTTCACCCGCGCCGCCGAACGGCTGAAGGTGGCGCAGCCGGCGCTCTCGCTGTCGATCCGCGAACTTGAGCGCGAACTGAACCTGCGCCTGTTCGACCGGACCACGCGGCGGGTGGAACTGACCGGCGCCGGACGCGAATTCCTGCAATCGGCTGACAAGTTGCTCGCCGACCTGGACCGTGCCATTCGCGACGCGCGCGACCTGTCCGAAAGGAAGCGCGGCCGCATCGTGGTTGCCGCGCCACCCCTCCTCGCTGCCATGATCGTGCCGGCGGCGATTGCCGAATACAACGCCGCCTTCCCCGGCATCGATGTCGGGCTGATCGACGCCCGCAACGACCAGATCCTCGACCGTTTGCGCGCGGGTGAAGTCGACCTCGCCATCGGCACGTTCGACGAACGCGCCGACGGCATCCGGCGCGAGGTTCTGGCGCAGGATGCGTTTTCGCTGTTCTGCGCGCCCTCCTCGCCGCTGGCAAGGAAGCGCCGCATCCGCTGGACCGACCTGAACGACCAGAAGCTGATCATGCTCACGCGCGATTCCTCGATCCGGTTGCTGACTGAACGCACGCTCGCACAAGCCGGCCACGATGCCGGCAAGCCGCTCTACGAGGTTTCGCAGATGACGACCGCCGTCATGCTGACCGAGGCTGGCATCGGCGTCACCGTGCTACCGGCCTATGCGTGGTCGTTCGCGCGCGGGCGCGATGTGGTGTCGCGGCCGATGGCGGACCCCGTGGTGACCCGCGACATTCATCTGATCCAGCCGGAGGGGCGCTCGCTATCGCCGGCGGCGGAAGGCTTCGCCCGCACCTTGCGCAAGCACACCCGCGCCGCGGTCGCGAAGATCGTCCCGCGGTAGCGCCACCATCACGATTGCGAAAGCACCTGGATTTTCTGCTCGCGACGGCGATCGGTCCGCCTATCATCATCCGAGCCAATCATGCTGGAGAACAGTGATGATCCGCCTCGGCCTTTCGACGCTTGTCCTTACACTCTTCGTATCCGCCGCTTCCGCGCAACATCACTCAAGCTATGCGCAGTTGCAGGACCGCGCCATCAAGGCGCTGTCCGAGCAGCAGATTGCCGACCTCAGGGCCGGCCGCGGCATGGCGCTGGCGCTGCCGGCCGAGATGAACGGCTTTCCGGGGCCCATGCACGTGCTCGAACTGGCTGACAAGATGGATCTCAGTCCGGACCAACGGCAGCGGACCGCCGACCTGATCGAGCGCATGAGAAGCGAGGCGATTCCACTCGGCGAGAAGCTGATCGAGAACGAGGCTGCACTCGAGCGCCTGTTCGCGAGCCGCGAAATCACGCCTGCAAGCCTGAGCCGAGCGACACAGGATATCGCGCGACTGCAAGGCGAACTCCGGGAAACCCATCTCAAGTATCACCTGACGATGGTGCAGCTGCTTACCCCGGATCAGACCGTGCGCTATCGAGAGCTGCGCGGCTATCGTCCCGCTGCCGACTCGAAGCCCCACCATCACCGCCGTCACCACTGAGACTGAAATCCATACAACAATCATATCAATCCATAACATTTTGTCGTCTTGCAGAATGAATGCCGTCACGGTGAGATATCCGTCAAACTGACGGAGAACCCGAATGGCCCGCATTGAACTCGCCGACCGTCACGCCCTGCCGGAGGAGTTCAAGGAACGTTTCGACGTCATCGAGAAGTCGAACGGCTATATCCCGAACAGCTACATGCAGCTCGCGCACCGGCCGCCGATCCTCAAGGCGCTGATGGATCTGTCCAAGGCGGTGATCCGCGACGAAGGCACGCTCGACCGCGGCTTCCGCTTCCTGATCGCCTATATCTCCAGCCGCACCGCCGGCTGCCAGTTCTGCCAGGCGCACAACATCTCAAGCGCGGCGCGCTGGGGCATCTCCGACGAGAAGCTGAACGCGATCTGGGATTACGAAACCTCCCCGCTCTTCACTGAGGCAGAGCGCGCGGCCTTCGACTATGCGCGTGGCGCGTCGGTCGTTCCGAATGCTGTCACGGACGATATCTTCGCGCGCGTGAAGCAACACTACACGACGCCCCAGATCGTGGAGATGACGGCCGTCATCGCATTGTTCGGCTGGCAGAACCGTTTCAACGATACGCTGCACACCGATCTCGACCAGCATACGCTCGACTGGGCCGCGCAATTCGACCTCGCCGAAAAGACCGGGTGGGATCCAAGCGATCACGTTCCGGGTTCACCCGACAAAGCCGACTGAAGGAGCCACTCCATGGCACAAGCCGCAGCCGTTCAGACCACTGAACAGACATCCGGCCCCACCTCGTTCAACCTGATGAAGTGGATTGCCGAGAACCCCGACAAGCTGAAGCCGCCGACGGGCGCCAAGACCGTCTTCACCGGAGATGATTTCATGGTCACGGTGGTCGGCGGACCGAATGCCCGCACCGACTATCACGTCAATCCGACCGAGGAATTCTTCTTCCAGCTAAAGGGCACGGTGAACGTCCGCATTCAGCACGAGGGCAAGCCGCATGACGTGGTGCTGCCGGAAGGCTCGATCTATCTGCTTCCGGCCAATGTGCCCCATTCGCCGATGCGTGGCCCGGACACCGTCGGCCTGATCGTCGAGCGCATCCGCAAGAACGGCATGAAGGACACCCATCGCTGGTACTGCGAGAAGTGCAACAACGTGCTGTTCGAAAAGACCGTCGCGATCGAGGTTCTGGAACGCGACATGCCGCCGGTCTTCAACGCCTATTACGGCGATCCTGAAAACCAGCACTGCAAGAAATGCGGCCACATGAATCCCGGCCGCCCTGCGAAGGGATGATCCTTACCTCTCCCCGCCACGCGGGGAGAGGAAAAGAAGCAGGCTAATGCCTCACCCTTTTCAGCGTCTCCGACGGCTTTTCGCCGAAGCGCGACGCATAGGCCTGCGCAAACCGGCCGAAATGAGCGAAGCCGAAAGCAAGCGCGACCTGCGTCACCCCGCCTCCATCGCCAGCAAGCAACGCCGCGTGCGCGGTGTCGAGGCGGACATTGCGCGCATAATCCAGCGGCGTGCACCCGCGATAGCGCTGGAAGGCCTGCTGCAGCGTTCGCTCGCTGACTCCGGTGACTGCAACCATTTCGGATACGTCGATGCTGCGTCCGACATGGGCGCGAATATGACCCTCAGCGCGCCGGAGATATTCGGGCGCGTCGTCGTCCGTGTCGCGCGGCTGGGTCGCGATCAGGGCCGACAGAAACAGGTCCTCGAGTTTGCGCCGCAGGCAAGCATGCGCGCTCAGCCCCCGCGCGTTGGCGAGATCGCGGCACAGATGGGCGATCAGGCCGATCAGGCCATCCGCCTCGTCCATCTGCGAGGCGACCGGCGCGAACCGGATCGCCCTTGTGGCATGCGCGGTGAGACGCTGCCGAGGAATCTTGATCATCAACTGATGCGCGTCGCGGCTCCACGTCTTCCGGTACGACACGCCCGGATTCATCACGAACAGCGTGCCGGGCTTGAGCCCGATCTCGAAGCGATCGGTGCGGAATGCCACCTCGCCCTCGAGCGTAAGCTGCGCCATGTAGCAGTCCAGCGGCGGCGCGACGATCTCGACCTCCGTGCCGTAACGCAGCATGCCGATCAAGGTGTCGCAAAGTCTTGCCTGACGGTGGCTGAAATCCACCCGCCCCGCGGACAGGCGCAGATCGTGGTCGGCGAAGATCGCGGCGAGATGCGAGCGCGCAATATCCGGTCGCGTCGTGCGGGTTGCAGGCAGGAACCGGTCAAGTTCGCGCAGATGCGGAATGTCGTAAGCCATGGCGGTCATCCTCTGGGCGGATCATGCCTGCGGATTGCGGACAAGTCATGCGGCTTCCGGCTAGCGGAGCGAAAGTTCCAGCGCTCTGATGGGGCAAACCTCCATCGGGATCCGCACACCATGCTCAAATCCGGCAAGGACTATCTGGAAGGCCTGCGCGACGGCCGCACCGTCTATATCGGCCGCGAACGCGTCGAGGATGTGACGACCCATCCCGCCTTCCGCAATACCGCGCGCGCGTTCGCCGAGTTCTACGATCTCAAGCGCGATCCGGCGCAGCGCGATGCTCTCACCTACGAGGAGGACGGCGGCCGTCATTCGATCTACTACATGAAGGCGAGGACCAAGGAGCAGCTGGCAAAGCGCTCCAATGCCCACCGCGTGCTGGCCGAGCCGAGCTTCGGCCTGCTCGGCCGCTCGCCGGATTACATCGCGAGCTTCGTCACCGGCATGAACCTGAAGGCGGAGCTGTTCGGCCAATATGCCGACAACGTCCGCAGCTATTACAAATTCATGCGCGACAACGACATTTTCGCCGCGCACGCGATCGTCTCGCCGCAGGCTTCGCGCGATCCCGATTTCTTCCAGAAGAAAAATCTGCCGAACCCGGCCTGCCGCGTGATTGCGGAAGAAGACGACGGCGTCGTGATCTCCGGCATGAAGATGCTGGCGACCGGATCGGCGCTCGCCGACGAAATCTGGATCGGCAACATCCTGCCGCTCTCACCGGAAGCCAGGGCGGAATCGATCACCTTCGCGGTGCCCTGCAACGCCAAAGGCGTGTCGCTGTGGTCGCGCAAGCCGTTCGCCTCGTCCGCGCAGTCGGAGTTCGAGGCACCGCTGACCTGGCGCTTCGACGAAGCCGACGCCATGGTGATGTTCGACAACGTCAAGGTGCCGTGGGAACGCGTGTTCGTGCACAACGACCCCGCTCTGTCGCGCGGCCTCTATATCGAGACCGCGGCGCATTCCTACGGCAACCACCATTCCAACGTGCGGCTGATGGTGAAGATGCAGTTCCTCGTCGGGCTGTGCAGCCGCATCGCGCAGGCGAACGGGGCCGCCGAAGTGCCGGCCGTGCGCGAGACGCTTGGCCGTCTCGCTGCGCTGGAATCGGTGCTGGAAGCCATCGTCGCCGGCCAGATCGAGGCCTGCGAGGAATGGCCGGTGAAAGGCTACGTCACCTTCAATCGCCGCATGATGTATGCGGGCCTGAACTGGGGCGTGGAGAATTATTCCGCCGTCATCGACACGCTGCGCGAACTCTGCGGCGGCGGCATGCTGCAGATGCCGGCCGACGGCTCGGTGATGGAAGATTCAGCGCTCGGCGAGCAGTTCCGCACCTATTGGCAGACGCCGCATATGAGCGCGCTCGATCGCATGAAGCTGTTCCGGCTCGCCTGGGACATCGTCGGGTCGGAGCTCGGCGGACGGCATCTGCAATACGAGAAGTTCTTTCCGGGTGCGTCCTTCGTGGTGCGCAACCACAACTATCGAGAGGCCCCGTGGAAGGCGTGGCAGGATCGCGTTGACACGATTCTGCAACGCATGACACCACCGGGCAAACAGGCTGAAGCAGCGGAGTAATCATGCAAGGGCGTTTGCGTCTCGTTTTCATCGGTTTTGGCGCGATCAATTCGCGCGTCGCCGATCTCCTGAAAGCACGCAACGCGCCCATGGACATCGTCGCAGTCGCGA
>Ga0180218_1001319_pt1 | contig 15426 bp, 12 predicted proteins | sample eDN3rd37CKraftBY_FD_151334 | JGI IMG/M metagenome (GOLD analysis project Ga0180218, IMG submission 151334) | Enriched backyard soil microbial communities from Emeryville, California, USA - eDNA 3rd pass 37_C Kraft BY (version 2) (version 2) | ecosystem: Environmental > Terrestrial > Soil >...
GACAGCAGTTCACGCGCGGTGGTGGACAACTGCTGGTAGCGGTCGCGTACCGCTGTCGGATCCAGCACGGCGATGTCGCCGGCTTCGACAGCCGCGATCTCCGCCTCGAGTTCAGCACGGCGACGACGAAGTTCGGCCAGCCGGACATCAGGTTTAACCTCGGTGCCGTGCACGATCTGGCGCAGCAGCGCGACCACGGTGTGCAGCCGGGATTCGGTTCCCACGAAGGACCTGCTCTGAAGGTTGACGACCCAGGCGTATGCCTTCTCGAAAGCCGGTGTCACCTCGTAGTGCACTTCGTCGTCACCCGACGGGTAGAACCGACGCAGATAGCCGGCATCGGTGGCCGCCCAGTCCTCCAGATAGGCGCGCGGCTCCTTAGGATAGCGACTCTCCCCGGATCCGGCACTGAGCGCGTAGAGATGGTTGTCCAGCGCCTCCGCGACCTGGCCTGCCGGGCATGCACCGCGATTGGCCTCCACGAAGAACTCCCCCAGGAACGACAGCACCAACGGGGCATTGCCCGCGCGCAACAGACGCCACGCGGGATGGCGGTCACGCAACGCGGTGATCTCGTCGAACTCCATCACCCTAGGTTAGATAGCGCGACCGACACGTAGGGATCGACTCTTGGGGGACGCTTTCGCTGCCCGGCCTCAGTAGACGTTGACGCAGGTACAGCGACCACGCGTCGTTCATCGTTGACGTGACGCCGGCGACGAACCGGCACCGAGAGGGCGCGGTGTTCACAACCCCTTGACGTCCAGAGCGGCCCAGTACTCCCCGTCGCACAGTGTGCGCATCACCGGCATTCGGCCCGACGCACGGATGAGGCCAGGAATCCTGTCCCGGACGAGTTTGGCCACGCTGTCGGTCCCCTCGTGATTATCGTGTCGAACCGTTGTATCGCCGAGCACCGACATGGAGATGATGTGACAACAGCATCCGATCCGCTGCTGCTCGGACAGCGCGTCGTCGCCATTCTCGAAACCGGCCTGCGCACGGCAACCTACAACTCGACGAGATCTCAGCGAGCGTCCAGTGGCCCACCCGGCACGCGCGGGTGGTCGCCTCAGCCCGTGGCATCTACCGCGGCCAACCCGCCGGGGTGCCGACGTGGGCGGGATACCGACGGCGGGAGCGTTTGGACATCAGCTTCCCGCCGCGGTGGGTATCGGGGTGAGCATCGGATTGTCGGTGCTCTGCACGACCGTGAGCTTCCTCAGCTCGATTCAAGGACTCTCAATGAAGAAGTCAAGCTGCCGGTTCGGTGGTCGGGGGTGAGTCGGGTTGCCAGGTGCGGTTGTCGCGGATGTGGGCGTAGAGGACGTTGGTGCGCCGTCGTGCCAGGCAGATGGTGACCTGGATCGGTTTCTTGCCCTGGTCGCGTTTGGATTGGTAGTACACCTTCGAGCGGGGTCGCAGCGGGCTGCGGTGAGTGCGCACATGTACATCACGCGGCGCAGTCGGCGACTGTAGCGCCGGGGAGTGTGCAGCCGTCCGCTGGCGTTTACCGGAGTCGCGTGGGACAGGAGCCAGTCCGGCCCAGGGCGACGAGTTGGTCGGCCGAGCCGATCAGAGTCGGGTCGCCGACGGCGGCCAGGAACTGTGCGCCGGGACGAAACCCGAAACCCGGGCATGCTGGTGATCACGTCAGCCAGACGGTGGCGGCGTCCTCACCGGGCAGACACACTGTTTGTGCTTTCGCGGCGGCCACCGCAGCGTTGGCGATCGATGCCGCGTTACGCACCCCGGCGTCGGTCAATGTTTTCGTCAGTCTCGAACATCGCAGTTGCGAATGGCTTTCGGGCATTGATGGCGCAACAACAAGACCATCCAGCCGCGGTCCTGGGTCAACGGCGCGACGCGTACCAATGCCCGACACACCGCCATCAATTGCCGGCGCGGCCGGTTGATGGTGCGGGTGCGGTCAGCGACGAGGTCTGCACGGTGGGCAGTGATCATCTGTAGTTCGGTGATCAGATCGTCGTCGGGCGCCAGCACCGACAGATCGGTTCCGCGCATCCGGGACTGATCGGCAATGAACCGAGCGTCCTTGACGTCGGTCTTCGCTTGGCCACCGCGGTAGACTCCCGAGGCTTGCCGGACCGCGCGGCCGGCCAGATACCGCACCGGTGTCTCAAAAGCGGCCAGCACCGTCAGCAACAGTGCGGAATAGACGGTGGTCAGATCGACCGTCCAGGCCACCTCACCAGCCAGCTCGTTGATCTCGCCAGCTAGTTGACGACGCACGTATCCCCTCCCCACCGCTAACTCGCGGCGAGACATTTCGTTGCCGGTATTGCGATTTCGTCGCGCCCAGCCCTGCGCTGCGCCGCGCCCTGGCGCCAAAGGCTTAGGTACGCAGCCCATTAAGAACGTAGGGTTTCACCGGATTCCCCGCGCGCCGGCGAAAGCTATCGTTACCGGTGTGGACAGGCGTGACGAGTCGGCGTGTTTCTTAGCCGAGTGGTACCTGCCGGAGTTCACCCAGCAGTCGGTCGATGACATCGTCGCGCGCCTGGACGCCGCGGCCGCCACGGCCACCGACGGGGGCACTCCGGTGCAGCTGTTGGTCACCCTCGCGGTACCCGAGGACGAGGTGCTCTACGGCGTGTTCGGCGCCGACTCCCCGGAGGCCGTCTCGCGTACGTGCCTGGCCGCCGGTGCCCCGCACCAGCGGCTGTCCGCACGGGTGGGCACGCGAATTCGCCGCTCCCCGCGCTGAAACCAAGATCACCCACCTCAAGTTCCGCTCAAGTTTTGAGCCCGCTCCTCGGGCGCGAACGGCCGTTTGTCGGCCAAACGGTGGATTTCGCCGCGCTGCGCCTGCGGTGTGTCCGGACGGCGCGGTATGGTCGCGATGCTTGCGCAAAGAGGGGTGGGGGTATTTGGCCGGCGGCGTCGTAGATCGGCCGTCTGAATTCCGGGCGGTGACGGAGTTTCTGGCGTCCGCCCGGCAGACCCCGTCGGCGCTTGTCATCGAGGGTGAGGCCGGCGCGGGCAAGACCACCGTGTGGCTGAACGGGGTCGCCGAGGCGCGCGAACTCGGCTTCACGGTGTTGACGGCGCGGGCCGCGCAGGCCGAGACCGCGCTGGCGTATGCGGCGGTCGCCGACCTGCTCGGCGGCGTGGCGCCGGAGGTCATCGACTCGCTGCCCGAGGTGCAGCGCCTGGCGGTCGACCGCGTGCTGCTGCGCGCCGAAAGCGGCGGGCCGGGCACCGATCAGGGTGCGGTGGCGGCGGCGTTCACCGAGACGGTGAAACGACTCAGCGCCGATGCACCGGTGTTGGTGGCGATCGACGACGTGCAGTGGCTGGACCCGTCGAGCCAGGCGGTGGTGGCGTTCGCGGCGCGGCAGTTCCGCAGCCGGGTGGGCCTGCTGGTGACCGAACGCGCCGAGCACGAGGGTCCGGGCGCTTCCGAGTGGTTGCGACTGGCCGAGAGTGTGCGGCCCGCCCGGGTGCACATCGGGCCGCTGAGCCTGGGCGCCCTGCACGCGATGATCCAGAAGCGGCTGGGCCGGTCGTTCCCGCGCCCGACGATGGTGCGCATCACCGAGATCTCCGGCGGAAACCCGTTCTACGCACTGGAACTCGCGCGGGCGATCGAGGCGGGCGGTTCGCAGACGGCGCTGCCGGGCACGCTGGCGGAGTTGATGCGCCGGCGTATCGGCCGGCTCGATCCCGACACCCAGGTGCTGCTGCTGGCGGCCGCGGCGGCGGCGGGCCCGACGGTCGAGCAGTTGGCCCGCGTCACCGACAACACCGTCGAACGCACGCTGGAGCTGCTGGGCGAGGCGAGAGACAAGGGCATCATCACGATCGACGGTGAGGGCGACGCCGCCACGGTCGCGTTCACCCATCCCCTGCTGGCGCGCAGCGTGTACACCGACGCCAGACCGGCGGCGCGGCGGGCGATGCACCGGGCGCTGGCCGAGGTGGTGCCGCTGCAGGAGTCGCGGGCCCGGCACATGGCGCTGGCGGCGGCCAGCGCGGACCCGAAGACGTTGGAGGAGTTGGACATCGCGGCCGCCTCGGCGTGGGCGCGCGGCGCCCCGGCGGCCGCGGCCGAGCTGCTGGAGCTGGCGATCGGGCTGGGCGGCGACACCCCGCTGCGCCGGATCTACGCCGCCGACCACTATCTGCACGCCGGGGATCTGGCGCGTGCGGAGCAGCTGCTGGAGGGCCTGACCGACCGGGTGCCGTCAGGCATGTACCGCGCGATGGCGCTGAATCTGTTGGCCAACATGCGGATTCACAACAACAGCTTCACCCAGGCGGTCGAGATGCTGCAGGAGGCGCTCGACAACGACGAGGGGCACCGCGAGGTGCGGGTGCGCACGCTGCTGCTGTTGTCGTATGCGCGGTTGAACTCCGGGGAGTTCGGGCCTGCGCTGCAGAGTGTGGAGCGGGCGGCGGCCTACGCCGAGGACATCGGCATCGACGATCTGACCAGTCAGGTGCTGGCGGTGCGGGCGACGATCGGGTGCATGTCAGGCCGCGGGGTCGACCTGGCCAGCGTGCGGCGGGCACTGGCGTTGGAGGACCCGAACAGCGAGGCGCCCATCGCGTTTCGCGCCGGCGCCAACTACGCGCTGATATTGTCCTGGCTGGGGCAGCTCGACGAGGCCGCCGAGCGGCTGACGGCGGTGCGCAGGCACTGCGAGGAGCGCGGCGCGGAGACCGATCTGATCTTCGTCGCGGTGTTCAGCGCGCTCACCGAGATCTGGCGGGGCCGCTACCGCGAGGCCCGCGAGTTGGCCGACGAAACCGTCCAGCGCGCACAGCAACTCGGCGGTGAGCACCTGCGGGTGATCGCCAAGACGATGCAGGCCGCGGTGGCGGCGTATCTGGGCGAGGAGGAGCGCACCCGCTCGGTGGCGCAGGCGGCGATCGACCTGGCGCAGGCGTGCGGGTCGCCGCGGCTGGCGGACTGGGCGGCGGTGAGCCTGGGGTTCCTCGAGGTGTCGCTGGGCAACAACGAGCGGGCGCTGGAGGTGATGGCACCGCTGCTCGAGCGGTTCCCGTTCCTGCCGGGCACGGAGATCATCACGGTCGGCTACATCCCCGACGCGGTGGAGGCGCTGGTGGCGCTGGGCCGGGTGGACGAGGCGACGCCGATGATCGAGGCGCTGGAGACCAACGGTCAGATGGTGGACCGGCCGTGGATGCTGGCGATGGGGGCGCGGTGTCGCAGCCTATGGCTGGCGGCGCGCGGGGAGGTGCCTGCGGCGCTGGAGAAGGCGCAGGAGGCGCTGCGCCAGCATGAGCGGCTGCCGATGCCGTTCGAGCGGGCGCGCACGCTGCTGCTGGTCGGGCAGTTGCAGCGCCGGCAGCGGCAGAAGGAGATCGCGCGGGCGACGCTGAGCGAAGCGGAGGCCGCGTTCGAGCGGCTGGGCACGCCGCTGTGGGTGGAGCGGGCGCGCGCGGAGCTGGCGCGGCTGAGCACGGCGCCGGCGGGCAACCTGGGGCTGACGGCCTCCGAGCAGCGGGTGGCCGAGCTGGTGGCGACGGGAATGACGACGAAGGACGTGGCCGCGGCGCTGTTCATCAGCCCGAAGACGGTGGAGTCGAACCTGTCGCGGATCTACCGCAAGCTGGGCATCAAGTCGCGCGCCGAGCTGGGCCGTTTGTTCGGGGAGGACGACGCGTAGAGGTGCCTGCGGTGCGCGCCAATTCGACGACATCTACAGTTTGCCGACCTAGGCTAAAGAACTGGCAGTGACCGAGGGGGATTTGATGAGGTCGTCATTGAAGGTGGGGATTGTCGCCGTCGCGGCGGTGGCGTTCGGTGTCGGTGTGGTGGGCTGCGGCTCGGACACCAAGACCGACGAGCCGGCCGCGAAGGAGACCACGAGCGAGGCGGTCGCGACTCCGGAGGAGACGCCGCCGGAGATGTCGGTGGCGGAGTACATCGCGGCCAACGGCATCACCGAAACCCCGGTGTTCCCAAACGATCCCAGCGCGCCGAAGATCGAGCTGCCGATCCCCTACCAGTGGGGCCGGCTCGCGAACCTGCCGCAGGGCGCGTACGACGCGGTGATCGTGGCGGACCCGAACGCCGGCGCCGACCGGCCGCGGATCATCACCACCGTCACCAAGCTGACCGGCAACGTGGATCCGGCCAAGATCCTGGAGTACGCGCCGGCCGAGATCCAGGACATGCCGAACTACGAGGGTGCGAAGGCCGGCACGCCGACGATGTTCGGCGAGTACGACGCCACGTCGATCGGCGGCTACTACACCAAGGAGGACGGTGTGAAGCGCGCCATCGGCCAGGTGACCGCGGTGATCCCGGCACCGGACGGCGTGTACATGCTGCAGATGAACGGCGTCGCCCCGGCCGAACCCGAGAAGCTTGAGGCGCTGGTGACCGCGAGCGCGGAGATCGCGAAGGGCGCGCGGGTCACGCCCGCGGTGTGAGCGCGGATGGCAACGATGTGCGGGCTGCGACGTCCTCTGTTCTCGTTCACAATCTGTTCACAGAAAACCGGGCCTGACCTGTTGACAGTCGAGCGCTGAAGATGGCAAGCTACAGCTAATTCTCTGGAGGGGGGAAATTATGACCACTGTTTCGTCCAGGGTTCGTATCGCTGCTGCCGCGTCGGCCATCGCGGCCGCCGGGCTCGTCGCTCCCGCGACGGTGGCCAATGCCACGCCCGCGATGGTGCCGGCACCCATGGCCGCGCTCGACATCGACTGCACGAATCCGGTCGAGTGCACGCTCGCCGAGATCAACGACTCGCCGACGCGCAACTCGGTCTTCTGGATCGGCAAGGCCAACCCGAACTTCCAGCCCATCGTCGGCTTCGTGTTCCCGAACCCGTTCGGGCTCAACTTCGAGGCCTGCTTCCTGGGCGGGGCGGTTCATCTGTCGCCGTACGGCGGCGGGTTCGTCGGCATCGGCCGCGGCTGCTGATCGGTCTGAAACCGTCTGAGTGCCAACCTTTCCTCGGAACCCGTTCCGGCGTGAGCTGAACGAGTTCGATGACAATGTTGTCGATTCCGGTGACACTCCGAGCTGGCGGGTAAGACTGTTCAATCGGCGCAATGCCAGCATTGCTGGCATTGCGCTGATTGTCTTAGTGGTCTTCTGCTGCTGGCTCGCCTACGAGGCGTTCACCGCGAAGTCGAATCTGGAACAAGCGCGTAGTGCAGTGAGCGAAGCGCGAGAGTCCCTCCTCAAGGGAGACTCCGCGAAGACCTCACAGTGGGTCGATAAGGCCGTGGTGCACGCCAACAACGCCAAGAGCGCCACGCACTCGTTGCCGTGGAACATCGCGGCTGCTATCCCGTGGGCTGGCAGTCCCCTGAAAACCGGTCAGCAGATCGCAGATGTCGTGCAGGGCCTGGCGGTGAAAGTCATGCAGCCGGCCGCAGATGTGGCGGAAGTACTGTCACCGGATCGCCTCCTCCAGGACGGGCGTGTCGACGTTCAACTCCTTCGGGACTCTGCACCAAAGCTGAACTCAATCGCCGAATCAGCTGCCGCACTGGAGAACCAGGCTAAAGCAATCTCAGAGCCGTCCTACATTTCCACGCTTGCCGACGCTCGTACTCAACTTCAGGAGCAGTCGGCCAAGGTGACCGGATTGCTTCGCTACACCGACCTTGCGGCCAAACTTGCGCCGTCGATGATGGGCGCGGATGGACCCCGAAGCTATTTTATGGCCTTCCAAACGAACGCCGAAGCACGCGGTACCGGTGGACTGTTAGGCGGCTTTGGCATCCTGCGATTCGACAATGGAAAGCCGGCTGTTGACGACCTAGGACCGAATACAGAATTACGCGGTGCAGCAACGTCGCTAGACCTTGGACTCGAGTTCGCAAAGCAGTATGGGTTCGCGAATCCGTTCACGGATTTTCGGAACAGCAACTTCAGCGCGCACTTCCCTTATGCAGCTCAGATCTGGCGGTCGATGTGGGCCGAACTATCTGGTGCGAATGTAGACGGCGTTATAGCGATCGACCCGATTGCCCTGAGCTACATATTGGGAGCTGTTGGTCCCGTCACGATGCCGACTGGCGAAGAAATCACGAATCACAACGTCGTCGAGCTAACGGAATCAGCCGTCTACGCCCGCTTTCCCACCGACCAGGTGGCCCGCAAGCAGTACCTGCAGGACATCGCAAGCGAAGTCGTAAAGAAAATGACTGGCGAGGTGAAGGCGCCCCGCCAACTTCTCGAAGCGCTCGGCAAAGCTGTCAACGAGGGACGCATCTCTGTGTGGAGCGCCGACGCTGGAGAGCAGTCGCTACTCGAACAAACGCCGCTTGCTCACATCATTCCCGACGACGACGCTCCTTACGCTGGCGTGGTTATTAACAACCTTGGCGGAAACAAGCTCGACTACTACCTCCGGCGAGATATCGAGTACGCCGCTGACGGCTGCACCGGTGAAACGCGAGAATCAACGGTGACGGTTCGCCTTACAAACACTGCTCCTGACGAACCCTTACCAGATTACGTTGCGAGCACCGGCGTCGCGTCGGTGCACGTACCGCCCGCGACCAATGTGGCGTCGGTTTCTCTTATGGCGACAAAGGGCGCGAAGCTCCGTGGCGCTATCGCAAATGGCAAGAAGGTGCCCGTATTTGCGGGATCTGATCGTGGCCGCCCTGTCTACGAGGTACAAGTCGCGATACCGAGGGGTCAGTCTGTGGAGCTGAAATACCTACTCGATGAGCCAACGGTTGCAGGCGCCCCAAGAGTCCCAGTTCAACCACTGGTAGATAACATTGATCCCACAATTGCGGTGCCTGAATGCAGCTGACCCTGCGCTACGCTCGCGAGTCCCCAATCAACGGGCCAGGAACTGAGACAACCAGTTGCGTACGAGTTCGCCGCAGTGAGATCGCTAAACTCGCGCGAACCACGCGACAGGAAGGCTTTCGTCCTAACGACCGAATGGCAATGAAGGGCCCCGCATGACATTGCAAGACTTCGTGAAGATGCTGCGTGCTCGATGGTTAATCGTATGCGTCGCTGCTGTGCTCGGCTTGCTCGGTGCTGTAGCGGTGAACCTTCTCACCACGCCTATGTATGAATCCTCGACGCGCCTTTTTGTATCAACGTCTTCCGGGTCATCGCTCTCAGACATCTATCAGGGGAACCGCTTTTCCCAGGAGCGTGTTGTGTCTTACACGGAGCTCCTTATGGGCGAGACACTAGCGCGTCGGACCATTGACAAACTCGGGCTGGAAATGGCCCCCGACGAGCTGCAGGACAACGTCAAGGCAAGCGCCAAGGTCGATACCGTCCTGATTGATGTAGCCGTCACAGACGAGTCTCCCGTCCGAGCCCGCGACATCGCTGATGCACTGTCTGACGAATTCGTCACTCTAGTACAGGAATTGGAGACGCCTGCAGACGGGGAGCGAGCAGACGCGCGCGTCGTTGTCGAGCAACGTGCGACCATCCCTGATGAACCAGTGGTTCCCCAGACGGGGCGCAATCTCGCCATCGGCTTAGCCGTCGGCCTAGCCTTGGGTATCGCGTTAGCTGTGGTCAGAGACCTTCTTGATAATACCGTTAAGGACCGCTCGAATCTGGAAGAGATCACCGGGGTAAGTCTCGTCGGCAGTATCCCTAACGAGAAGGAACGCCGTAAAGAACCCGCCATATCATTTGAGAGCGACAACTCTGCAATCGCTGAAGCGTTTCGGAAACTTCGAACAAACCTTAAGTTTCTCGCGGTTGACAATCCTCCACGTGTAATCGTGGTGACTAGTTCAATGGCAAGCGAAGGTAAATCCACAACCGCGATTAACATCGCTCTCGCACTCGCCGAGGCTGAACACAACGTAATTGTGGTTGATGGCGACTTGCGACGTCCACGCCTTGACAAGTATTTTGGCCTGGTTGGTGCTGTGGGCTTCAGTTCTGTATTGGCGGGCGGAGTCGCATTGGATGACGTCATACAAAAGTCTCGATTTTCTGGCTTGTCAGTCTTAACTTCGGGCGCAATCCCACCAAATCCCAGCGAACTCCTAGGGTCGATGGCAGCGAAGAAGGTCGTCGACGATCTTAGGGCTCATTTCGATTACGTGATCATTGACTCGTCGCCACTGCTGGCAGTCACTGACGCGGCCATTCTGGCTGCAAATGCGGATGGCGTTCTAATAGTCGCCAGATTTGGTCAAACTAAGCGCGATCAACTTGGGCACGCTGTAGCAAGCTTGCGGAGCGTCGGGGCTCCGTTGTTAGGGGCGGTGTTCACTCTCACCCCCGCGCGCGGCAACGCTTCCTACAGTTACAACTACAGTTATTACGGAGAAACGAACCCCAAAGGATCAAAACCACGCTTCCGCCGACGCAAGGCTCATGAATGAATTACGTAGCTTTGCCAATATCGATGCTCGGTACGTAACGTCACGAGCTTCGGCATTGCGGATGAGGGCGCCTTCCTTCACACCGGAATACGCAGACTCGGACTGGCTCTCAACCTGCCTTCGCACAAATTGCAGTTCGAAATTGCATTTCGCAAAGACCTCGGGACCACACTTGTCGCGACGAGGCCTCACTATCGCTAGCCGACAGATTCCGATTCTAGAGTAGGCGGCACAGCATTTGATCCGCTTGCACACCAACCGTTCCCAAGCCAAGTAGCGCTAGCCACGAATATAAACCAGGCGGTTGAGTCGAGATTCTTATCGATCAGGTTGATCATCAGAAACACGACAACTGCCTGCAGTGCCCAACGTGCTTCCCGGTCAGCAGTCATTGTGACTAGCCTGAAGAGCTTGAGGAATGTGACTGCCGTAATAGTCAAGAGTACGCTCGCCCCCACGATGCCGAGTTGAAGCAGCATCGACAGAAACCCATTGTGCGAGCTAGGAACCAACCATCCTGCGTAATGCTCAATTATATGTGCCGCCGGCGAACCTTCCGTGTACGTGAAGTACCAACCGTAACCGAGCAGCGGGCGATCTTGCCAGGCATCTATGGTTCCAGCCCAAATTCGATCCCGGCCGGACAGTGTCGCATCCCGCCCCACTGCAGCCAGCAGTGTGTCTTGATACTGCACGAGCAACCAAGCAAACAGGCCAGCGAGTATAGCCGTCAGGATTACGATGCGTTTGTCGTACCACCCTTTAATCAGTACGAACATGATGAGCATAAGCAACGAAAGCACCAGAGCTGACGATGAACTCGTAAGCATCACCAGAAGTACATACAGACCAACCCAACACGCCCGACGGAACCCACGCCCTGCGTAGAGTGCGCTGAGTAGCCCAAGTACCAAGAGAGGGCCAAGAAGGTTCTTGTGCGTGAAGGGTCCCGCCAAAGTGCCGGCGTTCGGCGCCCGTTGGTCGAAGGCTTCAGAGGGCACGATAGCGATCATGACGACCGTAAGCACGGCGAGAGATTTCAGCGCCGCATCGAAAAACCGCAATCCGCTCTTCGGGGTTGTACAGTGCGCGAACACTGCGCCTGCGATCGTAACCACCGCGAAGAATACGGACCACGAAAGCGTGAATCCTGAGGCTGTATAACCTGTCAATGCGGGTGCCCAAAGTGGCGATAACGCCGCTAGCACAATCAAGGCGACGGCAAGTGTCGGAATGGTAATTCGGGTCCGCGCGTTGGTCGCCAGTACCGCCGCGACGAGGAACGCCCCGCCAACAGTAGCGATCTGGATTGGCACAATGCCGGGATGGGTGAACGCCAAGACTGCCCAGAACGCGAGGAGTCTTAACCACACTTCTCGTACCGTCATCTGGCCTGAGGTCCTCAAAGTGGGTATTCGACTGTCACGCACTCGCCACATATCAGCGATAGCAACGGCCTCGGACGATGCGGAGGTAGTAGTTAAGGCAGGCTTACCGATATGCCCCCCCGCAGGAGTCACGACGGATCCCCAACGAATCCGCCATCCGCGGTGGCCGCACGACTTGCCCGCCAAGTACGTAAAAGGGCGAACTCGCGGCGCCATGATTTTGCAGGGACTAAGAAGAAAACCGCGTAAACAAAAATATACGGGTGGAAATCTATTCCCAGTAGCAGCCAGACACCAACATGAAATACGCCCATCAACAGAAGTCCACAGCGAAATAGAGTTGGAAAAAAGACTGCTAGCACTAACCAACCTTCCGCAAACAGCGTGACGTAGTCTAACAACTTCCAGATCAGGCTGTAATCAAGGTGCAAAAACCACTCGGTTAGAGGACCGCTCCTTGGGCTAACAGCGGCTTCGGCAACAAAAGCACGCGTCGCTTGCCGCGCTGGATTCAGCCATCCTGTAGCCGCCTTCGCAGCAGCGGCCGTAAACATGGCAAACGCAACGAACGTTCCATACAGAAAAATCACGTAACCACAGGTCTCGCCAGCTTTGCGTCGCCAACTATCAATTGAGTAAGCGCAGCCCCACCCTCCAAGTCCGAGGAAAATCGGAGCTAGGTCGAACAGGATCAGATGATCGACTTTCCCGTAGGAGTACGCCAATCCGCTACATATGACTAAAACCACGGACAACACCGCAGAGGAAAGCTTCGTCCTCCATCCCACGAGAACAAGTAGTGCAACCCCGAACCGGATCACCTCTAGAGATGTGGTGACGGCACTTGGTGGTGGTCCCGCGAGAAGCGCGAAAGGTCCCGGAGGGGGTGCATACGCCACTCGTGCCATTTCGGCGATCCACCCTATGTCCCTTGGCCAGATCAACACATAAATGGCGAATGCAATTCTGAGGACTGCGAATGCACGCGGAGCCGGGCGGTACCCCTCGCTTACCCAGCCAACGAACGGAACAGCTTTATCCAATAAGTTATTCACCAGCGCACCTCGCGCGTTGTTGAGTCGCCAGCTGGTATCTCCTCGAGCGACCTGACATCCAAAATTACGGGCTGCCATGTCACTCGAATGCCGACGGGTTCTGCAGCGGGCATCGCCATCTGCGCCTGACGCCTTAGGTACTCGATAGCCGCCTCGTCGATGTGATTCGCGCCTCCAGGTTGCTTCAGGAGTCCATCAATAGTCCCACCAGCAGGAACCGAGTAGAGCGGAGCGAGCAAATCCTCCGCCTTCAAAGGATGCAGCGTGCCGTCGCGCCCGACAATTTCGATCGTGCGTTTCGTGGAAGTCGCTCGGCCGTTAGTGTCGATGTGCTCCGCGCTGAAGGCCGGCATGGTGATTGTCGGAAAGGGCTCGCGATGGGTCAGAGTCAAGGCAGTGTCAACTGCCAGCTGCAGCAGAAGAAACGCCCAGACCGCTATTAGTATCGCTACGTGCCGTCTTCCAACACGATTGCCAGCATGACCTTCGATCGGCACTCGCAAGACGATCGTCTCCCCCCAAGATGAATCACACCCTGCCCCCAGGCTATCCGGCGCATTACCGGGTAGAGTTAAATCCTAACTCCGTGCGTGCAACTAATCGACGCACGCGTGATGGCAATCCAGGCCGTCATCAGGGGACCCGACTTAGGACAATTTAGTGCGCATGGTCCTCGTTGATCTTGGCGATGGCTTCGCGGAGGTCGTCGGGTAGTGGGTCGACGGCGGTCAGGAGTTGTCTGCCTGCTTTGATCTGCACGGTGCGGTAGCGGCGGGTGGTTCGCACGAATTTCTTGATGCTCCAGCCGGTTTGGGTCTCGATGTAGTGGCTGACGGCCAGCGCTGCGAACACGATGGTCAGGTGGGCGTCGATGGATTCGCGCTTGTGGTGATAGACGGGCCTGGCCTGCAGGTCGTGCTTGGACATCCGGAAGCTCTTCTCGATACGCCACAGCTGGTGGTAGGCGCCGATGACGAACTCCGGTGTTTGTTCGACGAGGTTCGTGGTGTAGCCCTTGAGCCCGGCCAGACCGCGGGCCTTGGCCTCCAGCTCACGGTTGACGCTCTTGGTGGCGCCGGTGAGCTTAATGAACCGATTGCGCTTGACCGGGGCTCGCCCGTCAACGGCCTTCTCGGCCTTGGCGACCTGATCGGCGATACCGCGCAGGGTGCGCCGAGCCCGATCGGCGCGGTACTGGTAGTAGACGACCCGGTCGGGAATCCCGCGGCTCTTCTCGCTGCTGGTCGCCGGCCAGGGCTGAACAAAGATCTGCCCGTCCTCGATCTCCTGGTCGGGGTGTTTGTCGCGCCACTCGCGGACCACATCGGGCACGAACGAAATGCGGGTGCCGAGGATGAACGACAAACCGGATGCCTTCAGCGCGATCTGGTTGGCTTCGGAGATCATGCCGGCATCGGCGACGACGATGACATCGGTGAGATTGTGGGCGGCCTTGAACGCGTTGATCACCGGCAGCATGGTCGCGGTCTCGGCCTTGTTGCCCTCGAACGCCTCCACGGCCAACGGGAAGCCCGACGCGTTGGTGAGCAAGCCGATGGTGATCTGGGGTTCCAGGCGACGTTCCTTGGAGAACCCGGGCTCGCGGAATCCATCACCGGTATCGGTTTCGAAGTACAGCGTCGACACGTCGTAGAGCACCAGCGACGTAGGCCCGAGTCCGGCGCGAGCTGCGCGTGCCGCTGACAGTGCCTGACGCACAGTGGGTTTGGCGAACTTCGGCAGGCGACGGGTGACCGTGCGGTAGTCGACGGGCTCGATGCCGGTCTCGGCGAGCACCCGCAGTGAGTCGGCCTTGCTAGTGTCCTGAGTCATTAATTCGGGAGCAGTAATTGGCGATGCTGGCCAGGATTTGGTCGGCAGTTTTGGTCCAGATGTAGGGCTTGGGGTTGTCTTTCCAGGTGTCGATCCAGGCGCGGATGTCGGCGTTGAGTTGTCGGACCGAGGTGTGGGTGCTGCGGCGCAATTTCTTGGTGGTCAGCTCGGCGAACCAGCGTTCGACGAGGTTGAGCCATGAGGAACTGGTCGGGGTGAAATGCAAGACGAATCTGGGATGGCCTGTCAGCCAACGCTTTACCGCAGGAGTCTTGTGTGTGGAGGCGTTGTCGAGGACCAGGTGTATGTCGAGATCATCGGGGACTTCGGCGTCGATCTTTTTGAGGAAGGCCAGGAACTCGGTGGCCCGGTGGCGCGAATGCAGGGCGCCGATCACTTTGCCGGTGGTGAGGTCGAGGGCGGCATACAGGCTCGAGGTGCCGTGGCGGATGTAGTCGTGGCTGGCACGCGCGGGCGTGCCGGGCAACATCGGGAACACTGGTTGGGTCCGGTTAAGGGCCTGGATCTGGGTTTTCTCGTCCACACACAGCACCAGCGCCCGCTCCGGCGGGTTCAGATACAACCCCACGACATCGCGGACCTTGGCCACGAACAACGGATCCTTGGATAGCTTCCACGAGTCCTGTTTGTGCGGAGTCAGTCCGAACGCCCGCCACACCCGCGAGACCATCGACTTGAAGCGCCCTGGGTTTCCCGGAGGCTCGGGCTATTGGATTCCGATCAAGGGTTGGTCGGTCCGGTATGCATCGTAGAACGCGGCTTCGAACTCCGTGGGTGGGATGTCGCCGAGGTAG
>Ga0180218_1001321_pt1 | contig 15420 bp, 18 predicted proteins | sample eDN3rd37CKraftBY_FD_151334 | JGI IMG/M metagenome (GOLD analysis project Ga0180218, IMG submission 151334) | Enriched backyard soil microbial communities from Emeryville, California, USA - eDNA 3rd pass 37_C Kraft BY (version 2) (version 2) | ecosystem: Environmental > Terrestrial > Soil >...
GAAGGTCGCCGCCAGGCCGCCGGAGCCGAAACCCGAACTCAAGCCGCGCGTGGCCGAGAACGACGAGCGGCCGGCGCACGCCGCCCTGCCGCAGACCCGCACCGCCTTCACCAGCACGCCGCCGAGCGGCGGCATGCTGACCGGCGCGCAGCCCGTGGTGCCGGCCGGCACGTTCGAAAGCCGCTGGTCCGGCCTGCGCAACTGACCCTTGCGCGCCGACCCTTGTCCACGCGCAAGACAAAGACGACAGTCGACAAAGCGGCCACAAAAGCGGCCAAGGAAAAGCCGGCTAAAAAGAAAAGGCCGGCCCGCAACGCCGGCGGCTCCGACAGCTTCGTCTATGTTCTCGGCACCATCGGCAAGGACGGCCGGCGGCTGACCTATGTCGGGTGGACCAACGACGTGGCGCGGCGTCTCGCCCGTCACAACGACGGCACCGGCGCGCGTACTACGCGCGGCCGGGTCTGGGTGCTGCTGCACGAGGAACCCTGCGCGAGCCGCCGCCACGCCATGAGCCGCGAATGGCACTTGAAGCGCGACCGCGCGTTCCGGAAGAAACTCAGCGAGGCGCTTGCCTGAACGACGACAACACCGAGATGCTCATGCCCGCGAAAGCGAGCGCCCAGCGTGTTTCAGTGCAGGCGGCCGCTTCGCCGCCCCGAGCTCGAAAGGTCACGTCGATCCGTCAGGGAGGTTTTCGATGGAAACGCCGCTTCGAATCCGCAACGTCCTGTTCAAGGCCTTCATCATCAATCTGCTGCTGGTCGTCCTCGTTTGGCTGATGTCGCTCAGCGGCGCCGTCGCGCATTTGATGGCGATATTTTTCGGCTTCAGCGCCGATCAAACGCGCGCCTACATGGCCGACATCATCGGCTTCTGGAAGGTGGCCAACGTCGTCTTTTTCCTTGTCCCCGCGATCGCCATCCATTGGGAATACCGGGCGAGACGATGAAGACGGCACCGGCCTGACGCATCTCCCGTAGGGATCGCGTTTCTCGTCCGATGGGTTTAAAGTCGCGCGAATTTATCGGTTCGCCGGTGTCGGGCGAACAACAAGGCCGCGCAACGTCATGCAGCAGCTCTGCTTTCACGGGTAGCGCGCAGACCGGCTGCCGGCACCGGCAATTCGCGCACGACAATCGCCGCGCGACAAAGCTTTCGATTGCAGCGTCAAGGCCTGACGGACAATCGCCACCAAGCGGCTTGCTAAGCCTCTAGGCGAACCGTCCGTGGCAGTGCTTGAACTTCTTGCCGGAGCCGCAGGGGCACGGCTCGTTGCGGCCGACCTTGCCCCAGGTTTCCGGATCGTTGGGATCGCGGGCGACCTGCGTGTCGTTGCCGGCGAAGGCCGGCGCGAGCGTCGCGCGGGCGAGCGCCATCTCGTCCTCGCCGGTCAGCGGATCGACCTTGTGGGCTTCCATATAGGGAAGCTGCTCGCTCGGCTGCTGCTCCTGCACGACCTCGACGCGCATCAGTTGCGCGGTCACCACCTCGCGCAGCCGGGAAATCATCGCCTCGAACAGGTTGAAGGCTTCCGCCTTGTATTCGTTGAGCGGATCGCGCTGGCCGTAGCCGCGCAGGCCGATCACCTGCCGCAGGTGCTCGAGCATGACGAGATGCTCGCGCCACAGGTGGTCGAGCGTCTGCAGCAGCACGGACTTCTCGACGTATCGCATGACATCCGGGCCCCATTTCGCGGCCTTGGCTGCCATCCACTCGTCGGCGCGGCGGTCGATGCGCTCGCGCACCTCCTCGTCGGCGATGCCTTCTTCCTTCGCCCAGTCCTGCACCGGCAGGTCGAGGGTCAGCACCTCGCGCAGCGCCTGGTCGAGGCCGGCGGTGTCCCACTGCTCGGGATAGGCGTTTTCCGGGATGTGCTTGGCGACCAGATCATGGACCACCTCGTGGCGCATGTCGGTCACGGTCTCTTCCGCGGTGTCCTCGCGCATCAGGTCGAGACGCTGCTCGAAGATCACCTTGCGCTGATCGTTCATCACGTCGTCGAACTTCAAGAGGTTCTTGCGGATGTCGAAGTTGCGCGCCTCGACCTTCTGCTGCGCCTTTTCCAGCGCCTTGTTGATCCACGGATGGACGATGGCCTCGTTCTCCTTGAGGCCGAGCTTGGTCAGCATGCCGTCGAGCTTGTCCGACCCGAAGATGCGCATCAGGTCGTCTTCGAGCGACAGGAAGAACTTGGAATGGCCGGGGTCGCCCTGACGGCCGGAGCGGCCGCGCAACTGGTTGTCGATGCGGCGGCTTTCGTGGCGCTCGGTGCCGAGCACGTAGAGACCGCCGGCGGCCAGCGCCTTGTCCTTCAGCTTCGCCACCTGCGCCTTGATCTCGGCGGCGCGCTTCTCGCGCGCCTCGCCTTCGACGCCGGCGAGCTCCTGGCGGATCCGCATGTCGGCATTGCCGCCGAGCTGAATGTCGGTGCCGCGGCCGGCCATGTTGGTCGCGATGGTGATCGCGCCCGGCACGCCCGCCTGCGAGACGATATAGGCTTCCTGCTCGTGATAGCGCGCGTTGAGGATGGCGAAGACCCGCGCCTTCGAGGCGCCCTCGTCGCCGGTATAGAGCTTGGCGAAAGCGTTCGGATCGGAGAAGTCGTGCTGCTCCCAGCCTTCCTGGCGCAGCATCTCGGCGAGCTGCTCGGACTTCTCGATCGACGTGGTGCCGACCAGCACCGGCTGGCCCCGCGCCTTGCAGTCCTCGATCAGCGCGACGATGGCGCGATATTTCTCGACCGTGGTGCGGTAGACCTCGTCGTCGTCGTCGATGCGCGCGAGCGGCATGTTGGTCGGCACTTCGAGCACTTCGAGGCCGTAGATGTCCATGAACTCGTCGGCTTCCGTCAGCGCCGTGCCGGTCATGCCGGCGAGCTTGTCGTACATGCGGAAGTAGTTCTGGAACGTGATCGAGGCGAGCGTCTGGTTTTCCGGCTGGATCGGCTGATGCTCTTTCGCCTCGAGCGCCTGGTGCAAGCCTTCCGAATAGCGGCGGCCCGGCATCATGCGGCCGGTGAACTCGTCGATGATGACGACCTCGCCGTTGCGCACGATGTAGTCCTTGTCGCGCTGGAACAGCTTGTGCGCGCGCAGCGCCTGGTTGACGTGATGGACGACGGAGACGTTTTCGACGTCGTACAGCGACTGCGCCTTGAGCTGGCCCGCCTCGCGCAGCAGTTGCTCCATCTTCTCCATGCCGGACTCGGTCATGGTGACGGTGCGCTGCTTCTCGTCGACCTCGTAGTCGGACTTGTCGAGCTTCGGGATGAAGGTGTCGATGGTGTTGTAGAAGTCGGAGCGGTCGTCGAGCGGACCGGAGATGATGAGCGGCGTGCGCGCCTCGTCGATCAGGATCGAGTCCACCTCGTCGACGATCGCGTAATGATGACCGCGCTGGACCATGTCTTCCATGCGGTACTTCATGTTGTCGCGCAGATAGTCGAAGCCGAGCTCGTTGTTGGTGCCGTAGGTCACGTCGGCGGCGTAGGCGGCCTTGCGCTCCTCGTCGTCCATGCCGTGCACGATCACGCCGGTGGTGAGGCCGAGGAAGTTGTAGATCTGGCCCATCCACTCGCTATCGCGCTTGGCGAGATAGTCGTTGACGGTGACGACATGCACGCCCTTGCCGGCGAGCGCGTTGAGATAGACCGGCGCGGTCGCGACCAGCGTCTTGCCTTCGCCGGTCTTCATCTCCGCGATCTTGCCTTCGTGCAGGATCATGCCGCCGATCAACTGCACGTCGAAATGGCGCTGGCCGATGACGCGCTTGGCCGCCTCGCGCACGGTGGCGAAGGCGGGAACCAGCAGGTCGTCGAGCGAGGCGCCGTCGGCGAGCCGTTTCCTGAATTCGGCGGTGCGCGCTTTCAGCGCATCGTCGCTGAGCGCGGCGACCTCGGCCTCCAGCGCATTGATCTGCGCGACCCGCGGCTGATAGGTGCGAACGCGCCGATCGTTGGCGGAACCGAACAGTTTGCGGGCGACAGCGCCGAGCATGAAATTTCCTTAACCTTCAACCCGTTCCCGGACCGCGCTCCCCGGCACGGGCGGGCGGGCCGTGACATCAGACGCTGCGGAAATACGGCACATTTCAGGCAATTAGAACGCGCGCGGCCCGCGCGACGAGCCGTTGGAGACATAGGAGGGGGTCCCATTGTTGTCAATTGCCGCAATTTCCGCTCACGCGGGCGTTAATGCTTCGCGCCGCTCTGCCGTTGCAATGGCGTGATGGTTGGGCGACAAGACCGCCGCAGCCCCTAAAGGGCACGAGAATCCCCCATTTCAAGGACAACATCATGTTGACCCCGACGACGACCGGCTTGGTAAAGACGGATTTTGCGCTCCGGATGCGCGCAGCCGGTGCGCTGGCCGCGACCTTCGCCGCGACTTTGGCGCTGGCGTTAACGTTCGCGAGCATCGGCGGCCTGCCGGCGCGCGCCCAGACGCCCGATCCGGTGATCGCCAAGGTCAATGGCGTCGACATTCACGAAAGCGATCTGGCGGCCGCCGAGGAAGAGGCCGGACAGATCCCGCAGATGGCGCCGGACGCCAAGCGCGAATACCTCATCTCGTTCCTGACCGACATGGTGCTGGTCACGCAGGCCGCCGAGGCGAAGAAGATCGGCGACACGCCCGACTTCAAGAAGAAGCTCGAGTTCCAGCGCAACAAGCTGCTGATGGCGAAGCTGTTCGACCAGACCGGCAAGGACGCGCTGACCGACGAGGCGATGCACAAGGTCTATGACGACGCCGTCAAGCAGCTTCCCGACGAGCAGGAAGTGCACGCGCGCCACATCCTGATCCGCGCCGACGCCAAGGACGACAAAGCCAGCAAGGCCGCCGAGGACAAGATCAAGGCGATCATCGTGCGCCTCAACAAGGGCGAGGACTTCGCCAAGCTCGCCGGCGAACTGACCGAAGACCCCTCGGGCAAGGCCAATGGCGGCGACCTCGGCTTCTTCACCAAGGAACAGATGGTGCCGGAATTCGCCACCGCGGCGTTCGAAATCGCGCCGGGCAAGATCTCCGGCCCGATCAAGACGCAGTTCGGCTGGCACGTCCTCAAGGTCGAGGAAAAGCGCAAGAAGCCGGCGCCGACCTTCGACGAGGTCAAGGCGCAGATCGAGACCTATGTCGTGCGCAAGGCGCAGGCCGATCTCGTCACCAAGCTGCGCGCCGACGCCAAGATCGAACGGCTCGACAAGAAGGACGAGCCGGCCAAGGACGGCAAGGCGGACGAGAAGAAGGCCGACGAGCCGGCGAAGAAGTAAGACGGACCTCTTTATCAAGACATATCGTGACAGCCGGACCTGGTTCCGGCTGTTACTCTATCTGCCGTTCCTGTATGGAAAGCCTGCTGCACATATCGCGCCTCGTCCGCACCGTCATCCTGAGGTGCGAGCGAAGCGAGCCTCGAAGGAGACGGTGCGGCCGCATCCTTCGAGGCTCGGCGCAAACGCGCCGCGCACCTCAGGATGACGGCCGAAGGTTTGCCCGAAGGTTTTCTCCATGTCCGCCTCAGTCTCCCCCCTCGCCCCGACCTCCGTTCCCGACCTGCCGCCGATCGACGGCGTGCGGCTTGCGACCGCCGCGGCCGGCATCCGCTACAAGGGCCGCACCGACGTGCTGCTCGCGCTGCTCGAGCCCGGCACCACCGTCGCCGGCGTGTTCACGCGCTCGAAATGCCCGTCGGCACCGGTCGAATGGTGCCGCGACAAGATGAAAGGCGGTAAGGCGCGCGCGCTGGTCGTCAACTCCGGCAACGCCAACGCCTTCACCGGCAAGACCGGACGCGAAGCCTGCAAGTTCACCGCCGCGATCGCCGCGCGCGCGGCCGGCTGCAAGCCGGCGGAGGTGTTCCTCGCCTCGACCGGCGTGATCGGCGAACCCTTGAAGGCGGAAGCCTTCGACGGCGTGATGGACGGCATGGTCGCCGCCGCGACATCGGAGCCGTGGCCCGACGCGGCGAAAGCGATCATGACCACCGACACCTTCCCGAAGGTCGCGACCGCGACGGCGAAGATCGGCACGGCGAAGGTCACCATCAACGGCATCGCCAAGGGCGCCGGCATGATTGCGCCGGACATGGCGACGATGCTCGCTTTCGTCTTCACCGACGCGGCGATCGCGGCGCCGGCGCTGCGCGCGCTGCTCGCGCAAGGCACCGTCGACACCTTCAACGCCGTCACCGTCGACGGCGACACCTCGACCTCCGACACGCTGCTGATGTTCGCCACCGGCAAGGCCAAGAACGCGCCGAAGATTTCCCGCGCGTCGGACCCGCGGCTCAAGGCATTCCGCAAGGCGCTCGACGGCGTACTCGGCAATCTCGCCGAGCAGATCGCGCGCGACGGCGAAGGCGCGCGCAAGCTGGTCGAGATCACCGTCGAGGGCGCGGTGTCGAAGACCTCGGCGCGGCGCATCGCGATGTCGATCGCCAATTCGCCGCTGGTCAAGACCGCGCTGGCCGGCGAGGACGCCAACTGGGGCCGCGTCGTCATGGCCGTCGGCAAGGCCGGCGAGCCGGCCAACCGCGACAAGCTCTCGATCTGGTTCAACGGCATCCGCGTCGCCCACAAGGGTTATCGCGACCCGGCCTATGACGAGGCCGAGGTCAGCGCCGCGATGAAGAAACCGGAGATCAGCCTAAAGGTCGCGCTCGGGCTCGGGAAAGGCCGCGACCGGGTGCTGACCTGCGACCTCACCAAGGAGTATGTCGCGATCAACGGCGATTACCGCTCGTAACGGCGGCCTAAAACTCGCCCGCCAATCGCCTTTATCAAGGCACGCAACGCAGCTTTTTCCGGCCATTGAGGCCGCCTTAACCACCCGAACCGTACCGTCCGGACCGAGGGACATGAGCAGCAGATTGGTTCTGGTCGCCGCCTGTGCCCTGATCGATGCCGACGGGCGCGTGCTGCTTGCCGAGCGCCCGGCCGGAAAACCGATGGCAGGCTTGTGGGAGTTTCCGGGCGGCAAGGTCGAGACCGGCGAGCGGCCGGAACAGACCCTGATCCGGGAACTGAACGAGGAGCTGGGGATCACCGTCAGCGAGCCCTGTCTCGCGCCGCTGACCTTCGCGAGCCATGCCTACCCGGACTTTCATCTCCTGATGCCGCTGTATGTCTGCCGGCGCTGGGAGGGGATCGTCAGCCCGCGGGAAGGACAGCGGCTCACCTGGGTCAGGCCGAACCGGCTCCGCGACTATCGGATGCCGCCGGCGGACGAGCCCTTGATCGCTCATCTGATGGCGCTGCTCTGAAGCAAGTCCGGGACAAGTGCGAAGCGGTTTTTCGTCCGGAATTGCGTCGACGGTCAATATCCCCGGTAGGACGCCGGAGAGGAAACGATGATCGGGATCGGAAAACAGCTTGCGCGATTTGCCGCCGACCGGCGGGGCGCCACGGCGATCGAATATTCGATCGTCGCCGCCGGCATCGCCTGCGCCATCGCGGCGACGCTGACGCTCACGGGAACCTCGCTGGTGAATCTCTGGACCACGATTCAGACCGCGCTCGGCTGAAGCCAGCCGTCGTTCATTCGCGCCAAAGCGGAATCACCGGACGAAATAGCCGACTTAGTTTCGGCCCGCTTTTTCGCCCGCTGACCGCTCTTTCGCGCCGAGCGCGTCGGCCAGCCGCTGCTGCGCCGAGCCGGGTTTCAGCGGCTTCTGCTGGCTCTCATGCGGCGCCCAGCCGGACAGCCAGATCGTTTCAAACGTTGCGCGGATGCGACCGTCGGCGTCGCTGAACCGCTCGGCATAAATCTCGCCGAGGCGGACCAGGGTGGCGCGGCGCAGCGGCGCGCGGCGTCGCTCGACCAGCGCATTGGTCGCTCCCATGCGGCGCAGGTCCTGCATCAGGTCGAAGATCGAGGCGTAGCGCACGGTAACGCGGTCGGAGTCGACCACCGGCAGCGCGAGGCCGGCACGCTGCAGCAATGCGCCGATGTCGCGCAGGTCGGTGAACGGCGCGACGCGCGGCGACATGCCGCCCTCGATCTCGCTCTCGGCCTGCGCGAAAGCCTGGCGCAGTTCGGTGAGCGTCTCGCCGCCGAGCATGGCGGCGAGCAGCAGGCCATCGGGTTTCAGCGCACGGCGGATTTGCGCCAGCGTGCCCGGCAGGTCATTGACGAATTGCAGCGAGAGCGCCGAGACGACGAGATCGAGCTCGCCCGCCATCAGCGGTTTGCCCGCATCGTCAACGACGAGCTCGGCCTCGCCCCAGCCGGCGGGCGCGACCGAACCCACCTTGCCGCTCGCCATCACCGTGCGGCGCACCGCGTCGGTCGGCGTGCCGAGGTCGGCGGCGCGGTCGAAGGAGCGCGTCACCGCCTGCAGCCGATCGGCAATGTCCTCGGCGGCGCGGTCGAGGAGGAAAGTCGCCGGCCCGAGCGCCAGCGCGCGCCGCTGCCGGCGGCCAAGCAGTCCACGGTCGAAGATGGCGGGGCTCGCGGTCATCGGCTCATTCTGTACAGCGTAATCGCGGCGATGCTAGCCTGATGCCGCCATGCCGGCTTTCGCGCCGCGACTGCGTTCCGCGCTGGGGCAGACCATCCGCCTAGCCCTCGATGTCGCATTGCCGCCGCTGTGCCCGAGCTGCCACGAACCGCTCGGCGATGGCGCCGGTCTCTGCGCCGCCTGCTGGTCGAAACTCTCGATGATCGAGCCGCCCTACTGCGCGCGGCTCGGCATTCCCTTCACCTATGATCCCGGCCCCGGCCTGCTCTCGATGGAAGCCATCGCCAGCCCGCCGGCCTATCACCGCGCCCGCGCCGCGGTGCGCTACGACGACGTCGCCCGCGCGCTGGTCCACGCCTTCAAATACGGCGACCGCATGGACCTCGCGCCGCTGATGGGCGGCTGGATGGCGCGCGCCGGCCGCGAGCTGCTGGCCGAGGCCGACGCGCTGGTGCCGGTGCCGCTGCACTGGCGCCGGCTGTGGGCGCGGCGCTTCAACCAGTCGGCGGCGCTGGCAGGGGCGCTGTCGGCCGCGAGCGGCGTGCCGGTCTGCCACGACGCCCTGAAGCGGGTGCGCGCCACCGCGCAGCAGGTCGGCCTGTCGAAGACCGAGCGGGCGGACAACGTCCAGGGCGCGTTCCGGGTCGCGGACGAGGCCAAACCGGCGGTGGCGGGCCGCCGGCTGGTGCTGGTCGACGATGTGCTGACCTCCGGGGCGACCGCCGACACCTGCGCCAAGGCGCTGCTGCGGGCGGGGGCAGCCCAAGTCGACGTGCTGGTCTTCGCCCGGGTTGTGGCCCCGGTCTCGACACCCATATAAGAAGGCACGGTTTTTTCACCGCCGCCGGATGGAACGACGCCGATGCCGCCGATCGAGATCTACACCACCCGGATCTGCCCCTATTGCCGGTCGGCCAAGATGCTGCTCGACCGCAAGGGCGCGGCCTACAAGGAAATCGACGTCGGCAACGACCTCGCGCTGCGCGAGGCGATGATCCAGCGCGCCAACGGGCGCACCACCGTCCCGCAAATCTTCATCGGCAAGGTCCATGTCGGCGGCAGCGACGACCTGCACGCGCTGGAGCGCGCCGGCAAGCTCGAGGCGCTGCTGGCGGGCGAAGGCCAGCCGGCATGAGCGACGCATGAACGGGTCCGGCACCTTCAAGGCGGCGCTGATCGCGATGCGCTCCGGCGTGACGCCGGCCGCCAATATCGAGACGGCGGTCAGGCTGATCGCGGAGGCGAAAGCTGCCGGCGCCGATTACGTGCAGACGCCGGAAATGACCAACATCATGGAGGTCAAGCGCGAGCGGCTGTTCGACACGATCCGCGACGAGGACGCCGACCCCGCGCTCGCCACGCTGCGCGATCTCGCGCGCAAGCACGAGCTCTACATTCACATCGGCTCGCTGGCGATCAAGCTCGCCGCCGACCGCGCCGCCAACCGCGGCTTCGTCATCGATCCGCGCGGCAGCATCGTCGCGCGCTACGACAAGATCCATATGTTCGACGTCGACCTCGCCAACGGCGAGAGCTATCGCGAATCGCGCAACTACAAACCGGGCGACACCGCGGTCACCGCCGATCTGCCCTGGGGCCGGCTCGGCGTCACCGTCTGCTACGACCTGCGCTTTCCGGCGCTCTATCGCGCGCTGGCCGAAGCCGGCGCGACCATGCTCGCCATCCCGTCCGCCTTCACGCAGCAGACCGGCGAAGCGCACTGGCACGTCCTCAACCGCGCCCGCGCCATCGAGAACGGCTGCTTCGTGCTCGCCGCCGCGCAGGGCGGCAAGCATGAGAACGGCCGCGAAACCTACGGCCATTCGCTGATCGTCGATCCCTGGGGCAAGGTCATCGCCGAAGGCGGCACCGAGCCGGGCGTCGTGATGGCGGAGATCGACCTCGCGCAGGTGACGGCGGCGCGCGCACGCATCCCCTCGCTGCAGCACGGCCGCCGCTTCGAGATCGTCGAGCCGATCGCCGAGCCGGCGCATCTGCATGTGGTGCGAAGCCCATCATGATCCGCTACGCGCTCGCCTGCGATCAAGGCCATCGGTTCGAAAGCTGGTTCCAGGACTCCGCCGCCTACGACAAGCAGGCGAAACGCGGCCTCGTCACCTGCCCGCATTGCGGCTCGGCCAAGGTCGAGAAGGCGATCATGGCGCCGCGGCTGTCGGTGACCGCCAGGAAGCGCGGCAAGCCCGTGGCGCCGGAGACAGCCGCCCATACCGCCGCTCCGGAAATCACGCCGGATAATGCTCCGGTCGCGATGGTGTCGCCGCAGGAGCGGGAGTTCCGCGCCAGGCTGAAGGAGTTGCGCGATCACCTGACCAGGAACGCCGACAATGTCGGCGGCAGATTCCCGGAAGAGGCGCGCAAGATGCACTATGGCGAGATCGAGCACCGCTCGATCTATGGCGAGGCCTCGACCGAGGAAGCGAGGAAGCTCGCCGAGGAAGGCATCGAATTCCACCCATTGCCGGTGCTGCCGGACGAGCGGAACTAGAACCCAAACCACCTAAAAATAATCCGTTCGCGAACGGCCCGCCGCCGCGCACGCCGGGCCGCGGATTCTCTATGATCCGCACCGGATCAACGGTGGCCTTGATCCTGCCGTGTCCAACAGGAGGGATCGAACATGGTTCGGATATTTGCGATGTCCGCGGCGGCCTTTGCGCTCGCGGCCTTCGGCGCGCTCGGCGCCGTCAGCGTCTCGTCAACCCCGGCCGAGGCGGTGGTTTACTGCAAGACCGTCGGTGTGCCGAAAGGCTGCGTCGCGCGGCCGAGGCCGGCGCGGGTCGTCTACTGCACCGCGCCCGGCGTGCCGGTCGGCTGCGTGGTGCGCCCGGTGACCAAGCCGCATGTCGTCTATTGCAAGCGGGTCGGCGTGCCGAAGGGCTGCGTGATGCGCTGAGCGCCCTCCTCCTATCCGTTCGTCCCCGCGAAAGCGGGGGCCCAGAGCTGCAATGAAATTATTTCAGTTTAATCTGGATTCCCGCTGGAGCCTGTGCTCGGGCCGGCCGAAGGCCGGACCCGAGTGCGGGAATGAGCGGAGAGCGTTGAAGCATCTTAGTGCGCCCATAAGAGCAGCAGGACGCCGGCAACGATCAGCACGATGCCGGCGGCCTCGCGCGGCGAGGTCGGCTGCTTGAAGACGAAGCGCGACACCGCCTGCGCCATCAGCACCTCCACCAGGGCCAGCGTGCGGACACTGGCCGCGGTGGCGATGGCGAAGCCGAGATACCAGAACTGCGAGGCGAGCGCGCCGAGAAAGCCCGCGAACAATGACGGCCGCCACGCCTTGACGATGGCGCGCAAGACGTCGGGATCGCGCAGCGCGAGATAAAGCGACAGCAGCGCCGCCTGCAGGGTGAGGCCGACCACCAGCGTCAGCGTCGCGGTCAGAACGAAATCCGGATTGTCGAGCGACAGGATCGCGCCGCGATAACAGATCGCCGACAGCGCGAACATCGTGCCGCTGCCGATGCCGATCAGCGTCGGCTTGGCGCTGACCTGCGCGGCGGCGCCCGGCTTCAGCGACATCAGCACCACGCCGGCGGTCGCGATCAGGATCGCGAGCGCGATCGGCAGCGTCAGCCGGTCGCCGAGCACGACGAGGCCGAACAGCGCGACCTGCACCGGCTCGGTCTTGATATAGGCGATGGCGACGACGAAAGAGCGCTCGCCCATCGCCGCCAGCATCAGCGCGGTGGCGACCACCTGCGCGAATGACGCGCCGGCAACCCAGAGCCAGAACACCGCCGGCGGATGCGGCACCGGCTTGCCGGTGACGACAAGGACGCCGGCAAAGAACAGCAATGCGAAGGGAAAGCCGAACAGGAAGCGGACATGCGTCGCGCCGACGGTGCCGAGCGTGACGGTCAGTTCGCGCTGCATCGCGTTGCGCGCGGTCTGCGCCGCGGCGGCGATCAGCGTAAAGACGATCCAGAGCCAGCCGGAAACGATCATGCGGGGGAAACGGTAACCGCGGATGGAGTGAAATGCGGCAACACCGTGCCGGTTCGCCTTAAAGCGGTCAATCCGCTGTAGCAGCATAAGGCTCCGCGCGGCCGGAATGGCCCAGCGGGGATCGCATCAGCGCCGTGCGCGTTGATATAAACGAGATGGCTCGACGACAGGAGCTTGGGCTCTTGAAAGAGGAGGCCACGATGACCTTCCACCACTACACCCGAACGAGCGACTACGACCGCGACTTCACGACGACAAAGAACGCCACCGAAGCACGGCAGGGCGTCACCGGGCATAACGTGCGCTTCGTGCTGATCGCCAGCACGGCCGCCGTCATCATCGCCTTCGCGATGATTTATGTCGCGACCTTCGTCTGACGACGATTGACTCCGGGCGGACCGCGCCGCGTCACGCCGACGCGAGCGCGCGTTCCTGCCCGTCCGCGGCGAATTCCGTCACCGCGCCGTTCTCGTTGTCGATCAACAGGAGCAGATCGAAATAGCGGATGGTCGGCTCCGAGCCGGTCCGCTTGACGACGGCCTGACGCCACTCCTCGTTATGCGCCTCCCGCGCGGCCTCGACCGACGGCCAGATGTAGACGCCGCCGCCGGTCTTGCCGTCGAGGCTCAAGAGAAAATGCTTGCGTTTGAGCTGGCGGTTGGCGCGCCACTTGTCGATGACGTGGCGCGCGTCCTCCATCACCTCGTCGCGCGACTGGCCTGCCGGCGACTTGAACTCGACCAGCTCGAGGATCATGGCGTCGTCCCTCCCTCTTCGGGCCGCATCGCGACCAGCATGTAATTCACGTCCATATCGGATGACAATTGCCAGCGGTCGGCCAGCGGATGGTAGATCACGCCGCGCTCGCCGGTGACACGCAGGCCGGTCGCCTCGATGGCGGTTTCCAATTCGACCGGCGTGATGAACTTGTCCCAGCGATGGGTGCCGCGCGGCAGCCAGCGCAACACATATTCCGCGCCGACGATGGCGAGCGCGAAGCTCTTCATGGTGCGGTTCAGCGTCGCCATGACCAGCAGCCCGCCCGGCTTCACCATCGCCGCGCAGCTCTCGATGAACAGCGGGACGTCGGCGACGTGCTCGACGACTTCCATCGCCAGCACGATGTCGAAGCGTTCGCCGGCGGCGGCCAGTTCCTCCGCCGTCGTCGCGCGGTAATCGATGGCGAGGCCGGACTCCTCGGCATGGGCGCGCGCCACGCCGACATTGTCCTGCGCCGGATCGGCGCCGACCACCTGCGCGCCGAGCCGCGCCAGCGGCTCCGACAGCACGCCGCCGCCGCAGCCGATATCGAGGATGCGCAGGCCTGCGAGACAGTCGATCGACTTGCCGTCGCGGTCGAACCGCTCGGCGGCGTGGTCGCGGACGTAAGCGAGGCGGACCGGATTGAACTTATGGAGCACCGCCATCGGCCCGCGCGGATTCCACCAGGTCGCCGCGAGCCGCGAGAAACGCTCGACCTCGCTCTGGTCGACGGTGGGGGCGGCTTTGGCGTTCACTGTCTGATCCTTCACCTTGGTCTGATTTCGCCGTGCCGGAGCCCCTCCGGCGGGCCTTGGCAGGGCTGCCGCTGTTGCAGCGCAACCGGGCCGTCGGTATGTATACGCGCCTTTTGCGGCCGGCGCCCGGACCAACTCCGGCGCCGCCTTGTCTCAGGATACTACCGGATTTTCGATGGCCCGGCTGGTGATGAAATTCGGCGGAACCTCGGTCGCCGATCTCGACCGCATCCGCAATGTCGCGCGCCACGTCAAGCGCGAGGTCGATGCCGGCCATCAGGTCGCCGTCGTCGTCTCGGCGATGGCGGGCGTGACCAATCAGCTCGTCGCCTGGTGCCGCGAAGCCTCCGCCCTGCACGATGCCCGCGAATATGACGCCGTGGTCGCGACCGGCGAGCAGGTCACCGCCGGCCTCCTCGCCATCACGCTCGAAGGCATGGGCGTCAACGCCCGCTCCTGGCAGGGCTGGCAGTTGCCGCTGTTGACCGACAACGCGCATGCTTCCGCGCGCATTCTCGATCTCAACGGCGACGAGTTGGTGCGCCGCTTCAAGGAGCATGGCCAGGTCGCGGTGATCGCCGGCTTCCAGGGCCTCAACAAGGACACCGGCCGCATCACCACGCTCGGCCGCGGCGGCTCGGATACGTCGGCGGTGGCGATCGCCGCCGCCATCAAGGCCGACCGTTGCGACATCTACACCGACGTCGACGGCGTCTACACCACCGATCCGCGCGTGGTGCCAAAGGCGCAGCGCATGGAGAAAATCGCCTACGAGGAGATGCTGGAGCTTGCATCCCTCGGCGCCAAGGTCATGCAGGTGCGCTCGGTCGAGCTCGGCATGGTGCACGGCGTGCGCATCTTCGTGCGCTCCAGCTTCGACAAGCCGGAAGACATCGACCCGCATTCGAAGAATCCGCCCGGCACCCTCATCTGCGACGAGGCAGAAATCATGGAACAGCAAGTCGTCACCGGCATCGCCTTCTCCAGGGACGAGGCCCAGATCTCGATCCGCCGCGTGCAGGACAAGCCCGGCGTCGCCGCCGCGATCTTCGGCCCGCTGGCCGACGCCAACATCAATGTCGACATGATCGTGCAGAACGTCTCGGCCGACGGCGCGACCACCGACCTGACCTTCACCGTGCCGGCCTCGGACTTCGACCGCGCCCGCAACACCATCGAGAAGGCGAAGGGCGCGATCGGCTACGAGCGGCTCGACGGCGCGACCGACGTGTCGAAGATCTCGGTGATCGGCATCGGCATGCGCAGCCATGCCGGCGTCGCCGCGCAGGCCTTCAAGGCGCTGTCGGAGCGCAGCATCAACATCCGCGCCATCACCACCTCCGAGATCAAGTTCTCGGTGCTGATCGACGCCGCCTATACCGAGCTCGCAGTGCGCACGCTGCACACGCTGTACGGGCTCGACAAGGCGTGACGCCGTGACGGCCGCGCCCACCGTCGCGGTCATCGCCACCGG